>Ga0224558_1001267_pt1 | contig 26922 bp, 26 predicted proteins | sample 714S32024metaG_FD_180682 | JGI IMG/M metagenome (GOLD analysis project Ga0224558, IMG submission 180682) | Peat soil microbial communities from Stordalen Mire, Sweden - 717 S3 20-24 | ecosystem: Environmental > Terrestrial > Soil > Wetlands > Peat | place: Sweden: Norrbotten County, Stordalen... | reverse complement strand
GTTGAGCCCGAGCGAGCGCCGCCTGCTCACCTTGATCCAGTCGTCGGTAGCCCCGACGGCACCCGCGACGACGATCGCACCGAGCACGAACCATGCCGGCCGGGTGAACGGAGCCGAAGTGCCGACGTGCCCGAGGAAGTAGCCGGCCACCACCGCGACGAGGAGGGCGATGCCACCCATCGTCGGCGTGCCTGCCTTCACCGTGTGGTGGGCGGGCCCGTCGACGCGTATCTGCTGGCCGATCCGCCAGCGGATCAGCCAGCGCAGCAGCATCGGCGTCCCGAAACCGGCCACCAAGATCGACACCGCGCCCGCGGACAGGAGAGGGATCATGAGCCCGCTCCCCCGGCGCCGAGACGTGCCAGCTCCTCGGAGATGACGACACGATCGTTGAACTCGATCGACTTGTCCCCGATCTGCTGGACCGACTCGTGGCCCTTCCCGGCGACGACGACGACGTCACCTGCGCCAGCGGACCCGAGCGCGGCAGCGATCGCGAGCCGCCGGTCCGTCTCGACGACGAGCCGGGCGGTCCCGTCGCACCCCGCCCGCACCTCGTCGATGATCGCGGACGGGTCCTCGCTGCGGGGATTGTCGGAGGTGAGCACCGCGACATCTGCCAAACGGGTGGCGATAGACCCCATCAAGGGGCGTTTGGCCCTGTCCCGGTCCCCACCGCACCCGAAGACCACGATCACCCTTCCACCACGGGGCTCGGCCTCGGCACGCGCGGCGTGGAGGATCTCCGCCAGCCCTTGAGGGGTGTGGGCGAAGTCCACGACGACCGTGGCACCGACGTCGTTGGGCACCGCCTCCAGCCGGCCGGAAGGACCGGTGGCGACCGAGAGGCCGGCGGCGATGGCCGAGGGGGGCACGCCCAGTGCCCGGGCGGCGCCGGCCGCGGCGAGGGCGTTGCGGACGTTGATCTCGCCACCCGGCCGGACCCGGACCGGCACGCCGTCGAGACGGAAACGACTCTCCTCCAGGCCGACTTGGAGCTCCTCGGCTTGTGCGAGCGAGAAGACGCTCATCGGTATCTCGGAGGTCTCGAGGAGCCGCTGGCCGTACAGGTCGTCCGCGTTCACGACGGCCCGGCTCGCGTGCTCCGGCGTGAAGAGCTGCGCTTTGGCCGCGAAGTAGGCCTCCATGGTCCCGTGATAGTCGAGGTGGTCCTGGCTCAGGTTCGTGAAGACTGCCACGTCATGGCAGTAACCGTCGAGCCGGTGCTGGGCGAGCGCGTGGGAGCTGACTTCGAGCGCCGCCGCTGCTCGCCCCGAGTCCCTCGCGTGCGCCAGCGCACGCTGCAGGTCGGGTGCTTCGGGTGTGGTGCGCGGCCCCCCCAGGGTTCCGATCACCGATGTCGGCCAGCCGTGCGTCTCGAACACCGAGCGGAGGAAGTAGGTCGTCGTCGTCTTGCCGTTGGTGCCGGTCACCCCGACGGTTCGAAGCGACGCCGCCGGGTCGTCCCAGAGCACACACGCGGCAAGCGCCATCGCGGGACGCGCGCCGGCCGGCCCGACGATCAGCTGGACTGCCTCCGCGGCCTCGTCTTGGAGCGGGTGCTCGCACACGAACGCCACCGCGCCCGCCCGGCGCGCCGCCGGAGCGAACTCATGGCCGTCGACGCGATCTCCGGGCAGGCAGCAGTGCAAAGCGCCGGGACCTGCGCTGCGATGGTCGTATGTCACCGAGGTGACGACGAGGCCTGACACCTCGCCGATGATCATTGCCGGCCCCAGCCGCGCGACAACCGCTGCCAGCGCGACCTCCGGGCCGGGATGCACGGCCGCGGCGCAGCTCACAGGCCACCGACAGCCGACGAGCCCGAGGAAAGGCCTTGGCCGCCCGTGGGCGCGATGTCGAAGTGGCGCAGTGCGTAACGCATGATCGCGGAGAAGACCGGAGCGGAGGCCAGGCCTCCGTAGATGAGGTCAGGATGGCTGAGCATGACGAACGTCGTGAGAGCGGGGTTCTGCGCCGGAGCGAAGCCCACGAAGGTCGCGCTCCAGGCGCCGGGCTGGTAGCCGGGGCCGGTAGTGCTCGGGATCTGCGCCGTCCCGGTCTTGCCGGCGACGGTATACCCCGGGATGCGGGCCGCGAGCGCGGTCCCGTCCTCGGTCACCTTCTCCAGCATCGGCAGCAGCTCGCTGACCGTCTGAGGGGAGAGCGCGCGCCTTTCGTGCTGCACCGGGAGGACGTGCTCGACGCCCTTGGCCGAGATGGTCGCCTCGACGAGGCGAGGCGCGACGAGCTCACCGTCGTTCGCGACCATGTTGTACGCGTCCAGTATCTGAAGCGGCGTGACCGCCTCTCCGGTGCCGATCGGGACCGTTCCCATCGAGGAGGAGGACCACGTGGCCGGGTCGCTCGGGCTCGGCACGAGACCGTCGGTCTCGCCCGGCCACTCGAGACCGGTCGGCTGGCCGAAGCCCAGGTCGCGCAGGAAGTACGAGAGACGGTCCGGGCCGAGGAGGTGGGCGATCTCGATCGTCCCGATGTTCGACGACTGGGCAAGGATCTGTGTGGCGCTGAGCTGCTCGGTCGGGTGGTAGTCGGCGTCGGCGAACGGCCAGCCCCCGAGCGAGATCTGGTAGGGCACGGTGAAGACCGAGCTCGGGGTGATCAAACCTGATTGGAGAGCACCCGAGATCGTCACGAGCTTCATGACCGAGCCCGGTTGATAGACCGAGGTGACCGCCAGGTTCTGATCCGAGGGCACCACCACGCCGTGCGCCCCGACGACGAGATCGACCATCGCCAGGATGCCGCCGCTCCGGCTGTCCTCGACGATCGCCACACCACCGGTGGCATGTGTGGCTGTGATCTGTTTGGAGAGGTCCTTGGTGACCTCGAACTGAAGCGGCTCGTCCAGACTGAGCTGAAGGCTCGTGCCCTGGCGCGCCGCGACGACGTCAGTGGCCGAGCCCGGGAGCCCCTCGCCATTCGGACCGGTCGGCACCACTTCGGAGCCCGCAGACCCGGCGAGCAGCCTGTTCTCGAGGTACTCGAGCCCTGAGAGGCCCTGGCCGCTGAAGCCGACGACGCCCAGGAGGGGAGAGAACAAGTCGCCGTCCGGATCGGTCCGTGCGATGTCAGGAGCGAAGGTGATATAGGGCAGGTCGAGGCTGGCGATCTTCTGCTCGACGGTCCCGTTCACCTGGTATGCGAGAGGCACATATCCGTTGCGCTCGCTGAGCTTTCCTCGCAGCACCGGCACCGGCAGATCGAGTATCGAGGCGAGGCGGCTCAGGCCGGTATCAGCGCCCGTCACGAGATAGTCGTCCGCGACGACGTCGACGCGCGGCGACGAGGCTGCGATCAGATTTCCGTTGCGGTCGTAGACCGCTCCGCGCAGCGCAGGAAGAGCGACACGCTGGTAGACCTCCTGCGCCCCGTAAGAGGCGTAGTGAACGGCGTCGACGCCTTGGATCTGGACCAATCGGGCGGCCAGACCGGACAACGCCAGCGCGGCGATCACCAGCATGGCGAGAAGGCGCCGGCGCAACCGGGTCTGCCTCGGCGAGCCCCGGCCTCGTGCGACCGTCCTCGAGCGGGCGGGCGCTCCCGGACGCGAGCCCGATCGGGCCCGGGCATTCCGCTCGGACGGGTCCACCCCGCTCACCCGGTCGGCGGGGTGACCACGGACGATCGGGCCCCGGCGAGTGACGTCCTCGTTCGTGTCTTGACGGCAAGCGAATTGCTGGTGGTCGACCTGGCTGACCTGGCTGACTTGGCCGGTCCGGCCTTCGGAGCCGCCGCGGCTGCGGCCAAGGCTGCCCTGGCCGCGTCCGCTCCTGCCTGCGACACAGACGGCCCAGGGTCCACCGGCGCCAGGTAGGAGACCGACTCTGGTGAGATCATGCCGAGCTGCCGCTCGGCGATCGCCAGCACCCGCACCGGGGACTCGAGCTCGGCGCGTGAGAGCTGCAGGTCTTGTTGCTGGGCGAGCGCCTGTGTGAGCTGGCCCTGCAAGGTGTCGATTCGTTGCTGATCGGACGCTACGAAAGTATGTGCGGCAGCGGTCACGGCCAGGGCGCCGACGACGAACATGACACCGAGGCCTCGCAGCGTGTTCGCCCGGCGGTGGTCCGAGCGCGCCGCCGCGCGGCGGCGATCGACGACGTCGAGCCTGGGACGGGCCGCACCCGCGTCAGCAGGCCGCGACGACGCCGGCTCCCGGGCCGGCAGCGCCCGGGCAGCCGTCGCGACCGCACGCGCCGTGCTGGCCATCAGCCCGCCCTGTTCAAGAGGCGCTCCGCGGCGCGCAGCCTTGCACTTGCCGCACGTGGGTTCCGAGCGGTCTCAGCCGCGCCGGGGAGACGAGCGCCACGCGTGAGGACACGGACTGTCCCCACCGCGCCGCAGACGCAGGGGAGGTCCGCCGGGCATACGCAACCGCCGCTCGCGGCACGCATGAAGCACTGCTTGACGAGCCGGTCCTCTCCCGAGTGGTACGACAAGACGACGCACCGGCCCCCGGGACTCAGAATGTCGAGCGCGCTCTCGAGTCCCGCGGCCAGCACCTCGAGCTCCTCGTTGACTTCGATGCGCAACGCCTGGAAGACCCTCTTAGCCGGGTGGCCGGCGCGCTTTCGGGCGACACCGGGAAGCGAGCGGTCGATGACCTGGACGAGCCGGGAGGTCGTCTCGACCGGCCGGCTCGCGACGATGCCCTCGGCGAGACGGCGGGCGAAGCGGCCTTCGCCGTTGTCGGCGAACAGCCGGGTGAGCTCAGCGACGCTGAGGCTGTTCACCAGGTCTGCAGCGGTGGCTCCGCGGGAACGGTCCATCCGCATGTCCAAGGGACCGTCGAAGCGGTAGGAGAAGCCCCGCTCGGGCCGGTCCAATTGCGGCGAGCTCACGCCGAGGTCGAACAGCACGCCCGCGACTGGTTGGCCCGGTGCCCAGGCGCGTACGACGAAGGCCAGTTCGTCAAAGCGGGCTTTCACCACACGAGCCCGATCCCCGAACCTGCTCAGGCGCTCCGTGGACTCGGCCACGGCGGCGGCGTCGGTATCCAGCCCGACCAGCTCGTGCCCGGGCAGTTCGGCCAGCAGTGCCGCCGCATGACCGCCCCCACCGATCGTGGCGTCAACCAGCACGCCCGCCGGGACGGGCTCGAACATCGACACGACCTCGGCGACCATGACCGGCGTGTGTTTGAACTCCTGGGTCATCCGCAACCCCTCGACCTGGTCGAGAGAAGGGCTTCCCCCGAAGCGAGGATGAGACATGGCGGAGAGGGTTGTGATGCCATCCGGCACTTCGGCCGAGGGGCTGCGGGCAACCCAGGAGTGACAAGTTGACGATTGAGCGCGCCGGGACCGTGCCACCGCGACAGGCCGGCCATGGCTCACGGCCCGACCTTCCCGGCCACAGACGCGCCCTCCGGCTCCGAACGGCGTGCTGACCAGCTTGCGGGCGACCAGAGCTCGACCCGGTCCAGCACCCCGACGAAGAAGACTTCCTGATCGAGCTTGGCCAACGCACGCAGCTCCGACGGTACCGGCATCCGGTTCTGCCGATCGAACTCGACACGGGTCACCAGCGATGCCCAGTCGCGCAAGTCGTTGCGTGCCTCTACGCCTCGAGCATCCTTTGCGTGCTGTCGTTCGGCCTCGAGCTCGAACTCCTCCTCGGGCCACAGCGCCAGGCAACCGTCCGCGCCCGGCGTCAGGTAGCCGTGCTCTTGAAAGTGGGCCCGCATGCGCGACGGCAGGATCACTCGACCCTTGGCGTCGAGTGAGCGGGGGAAGTTCCCGACGAACTTGAAGCTTGGCGTCAAAGCAGCCTTCGTTCCCACTGTCATGGAGCACGCCCTCCCCGGGCCCCCACTTCACGCCACTCTATGGGTATTTGCCCCCACTAGTCAACAATGCATTTTGCTCTCGCCCCACCCGGGTCGCGCCGCTTCGGCGTGGTGCAATGGGAACGAGCGCGACAGCGCCACGGCGCCGCACGACAGGGCGCGACCGGTGGAGCGTGCCGGAAGTCTGCTTCGGATCGGCGCTCGGATCGGCGCTCGGATCGGCGCCCGGACGGCCTACGGGCCCGGCGTCAGGGCAGGCGGCAGGCCCGGCGTCAGGGCAGGCGGCCCAGAATCTCCTCGGCAAGAGGATCTACCAGGTGCTCCGCGTCGGGGAGCCCCGCACGTTCGAGCCCAGCCCGTGCTGCCGAACGGCGTTCCACAGGACCGGCCAGCAGATCGGCCAGATCGCCGGCTCGATCGGTGAGGAGCGCCATCGAGTGGATCCAGGCACCCGAGCGCTCCCTCCGCTGCGACATCCCGACAACCTTGCGTCCCGCGACGGTCACCTCGCCGGCTCCAAGTCCCGCGTAACACAATGTCCTGGACCAGGGTGTGCTCTGTCTCGGCCCACGGTTCACCTCGACGCCTGCCTGCGCGACGGAGGTGCCGAGCACGCTCGCGATCGCCGCGGCAAACGCATCGCCCAGCCAGTGGAACGACTTTCCGACATCTGATTGTGCCAAGGGGTCGTCATTGGGCACGAAGACGTCCAGCCACACCTGCAGGCCGGGCGCGACGAGGACGGCGCCCCCTCCGCTTCGGCGGCGCACAAGGTCGGCTCCCGCGGCGGCAAGCCTTTCCCCGTCGAAGTCAGACGCCGGCTGCGCGCTGCCTATCACGACGGCCTGAGCGAGGGAGATGCAGACGCAGGCGAGACGTGCGCCGAGTGGATCCGGCACCTCGCCGTGGAGGACCGCAGGTGTGGCGCGGCGTTCGAGGACGCGCCAGGCCCGATGACGACCGGAGGCGGCTCGCGTGGTCAGAGGCCGACGGCGCGGCCGAGCACGGGCTCGACGTAAGGAGCCCATTCGTCAAGGACCTCACCACTCGCGGCGAGCAGCCACAGGCGAGAGCGGGGAGCTCGCGGCATCTTCGTGAGCCGGAAGCCCGCCTCGTCGAGCAGCCTGTCCTCTTTGCGGCTGTTGCAGCGCCTGCAACAAGCCACGACGTTGTCCCAGCTGTGCGTCCCACCCCGGCTCCGGGGAACCACGTGATCGATGTTCTCCGCCTGCGCCCCGCAGTACTGACAACGGTGACCATCACGAACGAACACCGAACGGCGGGTGACCGCGACGCGGGCTTGGTGTGGCACCCGGACGTAGTTGACCAGCCGGACGATGGACGGCTCGGGGAACCTCGCCCTCGCGGAATGGAGGTCGTGGCCGGTGTCATGGACGAGAACGGCCTTGTCAGCCAGCACGAGGACCAGGGCTCGCCGCGAGGCGACGACCGAGAGCGGCTCGAAGGACGCGTTCAGCACGAGCGCGCGGCCGATCATCTCAGCCTTCTTGTGGTCCCAGGCAAGGCATCAGGCCGGAGGCTACCGCAACAATGTGCGGCGGCGTGAGTTTCGGCACCAGTCGAGCCAGGCAACGACGTCCTCGGGCACAGGGCGTGCGGTCGGGTCCCCGTAGGCGGTCTCCATCCGGAAAGCCAGCCACCCCGGCGAGGGGAGCGGGGCCGGCGGCCAGCGGTGCCACCACCCCCGAGGCGCCATGGCGATTGACTCGACCGCCGCAATCGGCCACAACGAGGGCCTACGACCCACCGCCGACGCGGCCTCGATCCACCAGGCGTGCCCGCCGGACGATCCTCCGCCGCCGCTGTGCTCACCTGGGCCGCGGCGGCGCCGGGACTTACCGCTCACGGGCCGGCGAAGAAGCTCAGCTGCGGTTCCCGAAACGGGACTTCAGGCGGCGCCGCATCTCCGACCACTCGTCGCCCGACCGGCGAGACCCCGTGAGACCACCGAAACCTGGCGAGTCTGCATGTCTGGCCTGGTGAACAAAGGCCACTGTGGCGACGAGCATGATCAGGAAGCCGAGGCTGCCGAGGAGCACCGATGAGCCGAAGGCGACGAGCAGGAGCACGAAGCCGGCGATGAAGGCGACGACCCATCCCCGACCAGAGCGGCCGTGCGGGCGATGCTGCGTCTTCGTGCTGACACGATCGGCAAAGGCCCGATCGTGCTCATACAGCTTTTCCTCCATTTCGTGGAGGATTCTCTGCTCCTCTTCGGAAAGCGGCATCGTCACCCCCTCTCGGTCAGCGACCTTGCTGCACCAGTTCAATCATCCCACACGGGTAAGGACCGGACAACGGCGCGCGCACGGGGGCCGGGCCAGTCCCAGCCTCCTTCCAACACAACGCTCCCGCTGCGGACTGATTCCATCCCGCCCGCCAACCTGTCACTTCTGTGGCCCCCACTGGGAGTCACCGAGCTGCTTGACGCGCAGCCCAGAAGCACCGACCAGGGCGGCAGGGCCCACCGACGCGACGCCGTAGCGCTCCCGGATCGCGTCGACGACTGCGTCCAGGTCCGAACGGGCAGACGAGGCCCCATTCGCCGGGCCGTCGGCGGGCCTTGCGAGATCCCAGAGCGCGAGCTGCTCCCCGGTCCCGTCCGGTCGCGCCTCGAGCGAAGAGACGCTCACGCCGAGCAGGCGCACACCTTGATGGACCTCGGCCCCTGACAACAGCGCCGCGGCGATCTTCACGAGCTCGGCCGAGGAGGCGACCGGGCGGTGCAGCGAGTGCGACCGCGTGATGGTGGTGAAGTCGCCATATCGCAGCTTCACGGTCACAGTTCGGCCCGCCAGGCCGGACGCGCGAAGCCTGCTGCTCACGGCGTCAGCCATGCGCGCGACTTCGAGACGGAGCCGCTCGGGATCGTGCACGTCGACAGCGAAGGTCTCCTCGTGACCGACGGACTTCACCGGCCGGCCCATGACGACTGGCCGATCGTCACGGGCCCACGCAAGCTCGTGGAGCTGCGCCCCGGCCGCGCGGCCGACGAGCCGGGCGAGGTGCGCCGGGTCGACCTTGGCGAGATCGCCGATCGTGGCGATGCCGTAACGGGCGAGCTGCTCGGCGGTCCGGGGACCCACGCCCCAAAGGTCCGAGACGGGCCGGGGATGAAGGAACGCCAGCTCCTGGCCTCCAGGCACTACGAAGATGCCGGGCCCGGCAACCGGCCCGCTCGAAGACGCGATCGGCTTGGCGGCCCTCGAGGCCATCTTGGCCAGCAACTTGTTGCGGGCGATCCCGACCGAGCACGACAGCTTCAGGTCCTCGGTGACACGTGCGCGAATTGCCTTGGCGATCTCCATGCTCGAGCCGAACAACCGGTGCCCCCCCGACACGTCGAGGAAGGCCTCGTCCAACGAGATCGGCTCGATCAGTGGTGTGAACACTTCGAAGACCTGGTGAAGCCGGCGGCTCACCTCGCCGTAGCGACCGTGCCTGCCCGCCAGCACCACGGCCTGAGGGCACCGCCGCCGCGCCTCGACCATCGGCATCGCGGACCGGACTCCCGTGGCCCTTGCCTCGTAGGAGCACGAAGCCACCACCCCCCGCGGCCCGGTCCCGCCGACGATCACCGGGAGCCCTAGCAGCGTCGGGTCATCGAGGACCTCGACGGCCGCGAAGAACGCGTCCATGTCGACGTGCAGAATGTCCAGCTCTGCGGTCACGACGCCAACCAGATCCGCCGGAACGGCTCCGCATAGGCGACGCCGGCCTCCTGCCCGGCGAGCTCGGCGCCGTCGCGAAGCGCGCTCGCGAGCCAGTCGCCGGCATCGGCAAGCTGTGAGACGTGACAGGACACCGCCTCGATCTTCCGGTCGATGGTAGAGCTCACGTCCACCCAGACATTGGGCTGCAAAGACCCCGACAAGTAGGCCGCCACGACCTGGTGCGCCACGCCCGTTCCCCTGAAGTACAAGGGCGACGCCGCGGCCGGCGCAGCAGCGTCGAGCGCTGCCCACCCGACGACTCTATGGTCGCGATGGTTGTAGTGGTGCTCGCCGAAGAACACCGCGAGCGGGTCCGGCGTGATTATCACTTCCGGTCGCACATCCCGGATGATCTGCACCAGCTCGCGCCGCAAGGCGACGTCGTTCTCGATCTCACCGTCCAGATGGCCCAGGAGATGAAGGCCTTTAGCCGCGAGAACCTCGACGGAACGCTCTGCCTCGACAGTCCGCGAGGCCACAAGAGCGTCAGGGTCCACGTTCGCATCGGTCGCGCCCTTGTCACCTGCGGTGCAGATGACGACATGGACCGTGCTCCCGGCGCCGGCCCAACGCGCGAGCGTGCCTCCGCAGGAGATGACCGGGTCGTCGGGATGGGCGTAGATCGCGAGTGCTACGGCCGGCGTCTCCTCGAGCAAGGCCTCGCTCATGGCCTCGCGCTGCCCGATGTTCCGCCCTCTTTGTCGTCAGGATCCCCCGTGCCCGGCTCGGACTGCGGTGTCGCGTCCTTGTTCAAGAGCCCCAGCTCGCGCGCGAAGTCGTCAACCTGCTCAAAACCCTTGTAAACACTGGCAAAACGTACCGCCGCCACATCGTCGAGCTCCCTCAGGGCTTCGAGCACGGCAAGGCCTACCTGCTCGCTCTGCACTTCGGGCCCCAGCAACCAGGCCCCTTGTTCTACAGCTGCAGCCAGCGCTTCGAGCTGCTCGGGCTCGACCGGCCGGTTCTTGCATGCTGCTCGGGCGCCGGCTATCACCTTGCGCCGGTCAAAGGGCTCACGCCGTGCGGACCGCTTGACGACCCACAGCACTGCCTGGCTCACCCGCTCGACAGTTGTGAACCGACGCGTGCATGAGATGCACTCGCGACGGCGGCGGATCGCGTCACCCTGTTCCACCTCGCGTGAGTCCACGACCCGGTCCTCGGTCGCTCCACACCACGGGCACCGCACGAACTGACCGTAGCGCCGATCGGGCGCACGACGGGGCGCATCGGCGCGCAGCCGCGGGTCCCCTTCTCGACTGCGGGCTCAGGGCAGGGTGAGCCGGTCACCCGCGACCAGCTGGGCACCGTGCAGCTGCTGCTCGAGCTCGGCGACGAGCGGCCTCGGATCTCCGCCGGGCTGGAGCTCGGAGGCGATCGACCACAGCGTGTCGCCGGGGCGCGCTATGTACAGGTAGCCCCCGTGGACCTTCACGGCTGCAGCCGGCACCGTCAACGCGGGGCGGTGCAGGCTCGAGAGCGCTCCGGTCCCCAACCAGACGCTCGCCAAGACTGCGAGGGTGGCAGCGCCGGGGAGGAGGCGCCGCAACCCTCGCGATCGGGAGGCGACTTGCCGTGATCTCGCGGAGCTCGCACGGTCCAGCGTCCCGGCCGCCGACGGTGTCGCCTCGGCGGCGCGGGCGACAGCTCGCCTCGAAGTCACCTCGTCGTGCACGCGTGCGGCCTCGCAGCCGGCGACGCGAGCCGGCGCTGAGCCTTCGGGAACAGCGCGCACAGCTCTGACAAGCTCGGGCCGGTGTGCGGCGCGCTGTGCCGGACGGCTCACGGTCGGCCCGGCTGGGGGAGCGAAGGCGACTAGCTCCTGCGCGAGCACGTTCCAGCTCGCCTGGCGTCGCTCAGAGGGCCGTCCCCGGCGCGCCGGTGTGCGCTTGGGCCGACTCGGCTCCATCTCGCGGAGCCATCCCGGAGCTCCCCGGTCGGTGTGTGCCAGTGCTCCCATTACCCCTCCTCGAGCCTCCCGAGGAACCGACCGGATCCGGCCGGCCCTGTCACTTCCGGCGGTTCATGCCGGCGCACGTATGTTCGACACCTTCATCAGACCACGAACGCATGTTCGTTGTCAAGCCTCCAGGCGAACGCTTGTTTCACGAACGGGTGTTTGCATTCAGCCTCGGCGCGGCTTAACCTTGCCCCGCGGAGACCGCAACGGCGGTCTGAACGGGAGGAGCACGAATGTCCGAGGCGACCCTGGCGGGAAAGCGGCGCAGGATCCTCGAATTCATCGCGGAGCAGATCCGCGAGCGGGGCTATCCGCCCTCGGTGCGCGAGATCGGTGAGGCGGTGGGCCTCACCTCGCCGTCCACGGTCCACACCCACCTTCAGGTGCTCCAGCGCGAGGGCTACCTCCAGCGGGACCCGACCAAGCCGAGAGCGATCATCGTGAGCTGGGAGCCGTCTTCCGGTGCCGCGATCCGGGTGCGCCCAGTGTCCCACGTCCCGTTGATCGGACATGTCGCAGCAGGCACCGGAGTGCTGGCCGAGGAGTCTGTCGAGGAGCTTCTCCCCATACCGCAGGACTTCACCGGCTCCGGCGAGCTCTTCATGTTGAAGGTTCGCGGCGACTCGATGATCGAGGCCGGCATCCTCGACGGCGACTTCGTCGTGGTGCGCCGCCAGCCTGACGCGGAATCGGGCGACATCGTCGTCGCCGGCATCGGAGAGGACGAGGCGACTGTGAAGACGCTCCGCAAGCGGCGCGCGAAGGTCGTGCTCGTGCCGGCCAACCCCGCCTACTCCGAGATCGAGCTCGCCGCTGATCAGGTCGTGATCTACGGCAAGGTCGTCACCGTGCTACGGCGCCTTTGAGCATGCCAGCCGCCTGACACAGCTCAGGCCTGGCTCGAGACCACCTTCTCGAGGCTCGCCAGGACGAGCTCGAGGTCGTGCCGGCCGACCCACTCACCGGCGGTGTGGGCAAGCTGCGGATCGCCGGGGCCGAAGTTGGCCGCGGGCACGCCGCGCGCGCTGAAGAAGCTCACGTCGGTCCAGCTGAGCTTTGCCCGCGGTGCGCTCGCGCTGGCGGCGACCAGCGCGGCAAGCAGCGGATGGTCGAGGTTGGGCGCAGCCGCCAACGAGAAGTCCTCGAGCTCGACCTGGTCTCCCAGCTTCGGGTCGATCACCGGCGACAAGAGCTCGCAAATCGCCGCGAAGGCCTGGTCCTTGGTGCGATCAGGGGCAAAACGATGGTTGAGCACCAGCCTCACTTCATCCGGCACGACGTTGTTCGCAACACCGCCATCGACCCGAACGGCCTGCAGGGACTCGCGGTACTCACAGCCGTCGAGCGCGGGCATGCGCTCGTCGAACCCGTCGACCAGGTCGAGGAGCATGCCGAGGCGGTGGATCGCGTTCACTCCCATCCAGGACCTCGCCGTGTGCGCCCTCTCGCCCCCTAGGCACACGGCGATACGCAGCACGCCTTGGCAGCCGGCCTCGACGACGGCAGAGGTGGGCTCGGCGAGCACCGCCGCGTCGGCGGCGAGGAGACCCCGGTCGACGGTCTCGATCTCGATCAGGCCCGAGTAACGCTGCTCGACCTCTTCACAGGCGTACCAGACGAAAGACAAGTCGACCATGGGCTCGACCGCGCGCTTGGCGAGCTCGATCATCACAGCGACCCCGCCCTTCATGTCCGCGGATCCCAGTCCCGAACAGCGCTCGCCGTCAATGACCGCGTGGTCGTTGCCGTTCGGCGGCACCGTGTCGAGGTGACCGGCTATGAGGAGACGACGGGAGCGACCGAGCGAGGTTCGAGAAACGACGTTGTTGCCGATTCGGGTGGTCGCGAGGTGATCGGCGTCGCCGAGCGCTCGGGCCACGAAGGCGGCGGCCTTGTCCTCGTCGTGGCTGACCGACGGGATGTCCACGAGCTCTGCGGTCAGCTGGAGCATGGTGGCCCCCGGGGAGCTCACGTCGAAGCCCCGTGCTCGCGGAGGATCTCGTTCAGCATGGCCTTGTCGTGGCGCTCACCGGGCGTGAGGTTACGGACGACGAGCACGCACGGCAGGAAGAACTCGCCGGAAGGGTACTGTCTGCGCCGCATCGCGCCGACGGCGACGCTCCAGGGCGGCACATACCCGCGTCCGAGCTCGTCGCCCGACCATGCGTCGAACACCGGGATCGACGGGTTGAGAATCGTCGCCTCCCCCAGCACCGCCCCCTGCCCGACACGCGCGCCTTGGGTGACCATCGACCGGCTGCCGATGAGCACGTCGTCCTCGATCACGACCGGCCGGGCGTTGGGGGGCTCGAGGACTCCGCCGATCCCGACGCCACCCGAGAGGTGAACGCGCTCGCCGACCTGCGCGCACGACCCGACGGTGGCCCACGTGTCGACCATCGTCGCGGCCCCCACGCGCGCACCGATGTTCACATAGCTCGGCATCAACACCACGCCACGCCCCAAGAACGCGCCGCGCCGGGCGGAAGCTCCCGGGACCGCCCGGACCCCTGCAGCCTGTAGACCGTGCTTCAAGGCCAGCTTGTCGGTGTACTCGAACGGCCCGTACTCGACGGTCTCCAGCCCCGAGAGGAGAAACAGCAGCAAAATGGCGTGCCTCAGCCATTCGTGGACGACCACCTCGTCGGTCTCGGCGTCGATCTCGGCGACGCGGACCTCGCCCCGGTCGAGGAGGCCGATGGCTTTGTCGACCACCTCGAGCGCGCCGGCATCAGCGGGCGAGAGCTGCGCGCGGCGGTCCCACAGCTCCCCGACTGCGGAGCTCAAGTCGTCCATCGCTCCGAGGTTACCGGGTCGGTCGCGCCATGGCCGGGTACCGGAGAGCGAAGGTCCTCGATCTGTTCGGTTCGAAGCTGCTCAGCTGATCCTCGAGGCTTGGAGCCTCCGGGCGACGAGCTCGAGGCGCTCGTCCGGTTGCACGAGCGCGACACGGACATGGCCGGCTCCAGCCGGCCCATAGGTGTCGCCCGGTGCCACCAGGACGCCACCGTGCACCGCAAGCCACCTCGTCAGCGCCCATGCCGGGTTCGGCTCGCCTGGAGCGCCCGGTGGCGCGAGAGCTTCGGGAACGGCCACCCAGAGGTAGAACGACCCCGCGGGAATCCCGGCCTTTATGCCGCTCTCGCACAGCACCTCGGCAAAGCGGGTCAGCCGACCGAGGTACGTCGCTCTCTGCTCCTCGACATGTGCGTCATCGCCGAGGGCCACGGCACCGGCGTGCTGGACAGGTCCGGGAACCATGAACCCTGCATGCTGGCGCAACCGAGACAGGTACCCGACGAGATCGGCGTCCCCGGCGAAGAAGCCGGCCCGCAGCCCTGCGAGATTCGACCGTTTCGACAGCGAGTGGACCGCGATGACGCCCTCTGCACCGTGCTCGAGGATCGTCCGGCCAGGCCCGGCCCAGGTGAACTCCACGTAGCACTCGTCGGAGAAGACCGGCACGCCGTGTGAACGGCCCCAGCTCGCCACCGCCCCCAGGTCTTCGAGCTGGCCTCCCGGGTTGCCGGGGCTGTTGACCCACAGGCACAGCGCCCGAGCCGCGTCCTCCGGCGAGATCGACGACAGCTCCATCGTCCCGTCCGGCCGAGCCGGCACTGCGACGGCACGGCACCTGGCGAGGACCGCGCCCATCTCGTAGGTCGGATAGGCAAGCAGCGGGCACAGCACGGTGTCGCGCGCGGGCGTCCTCAGGCGAAGCCAGTGCGGAACCCCGGCCACAAGCTCCTTGGTGCCGACGCACGCCGCGACGGCCAACCCGGCGGTATCGACCCCGAACCTGCGGGACATCCACGCCAGGGCGGCTTCGCGGTACTCCACCGTCCCGATCGAAGACGGATACCCGCGCTCGGTCCCGGAGGTGGCGAGCGCCTCGAGGACTCGAGCCGGCGGGGGGTCGCACGGAGTCCCGATCGACAAGTCGACGGCACCACCTTCGTGGAGCTGCGCGAGCTCGGCCAGCTCGGCCAGCTCGTCGTAGGGATACACCGGGGGCACGAAACCAGCCCCCGCGTCTCCGCCCGCGCCTGGCTCTTGCGCCTGCTCGCCGGGCAGGCCGCACACCGGGAGGTCGGTCAATCCTGTACGAACTCGGCGTAACGCCGAGCCCCACGCTCATCGAGGCGGGCCGTCACGAGCACGTGCTCGCCCTCGTAGCGCTCCTCGACCACCTCGCCTTCTCGATGGATCGCCGCGACGACGTCACCGCGTGCCACCGGCACTGCGAGCTCCACCACGTGATCCGCGATCCTGAGCTGACCTGCGATGGCTCGGAGCAGCTCGGGCACGCCCCGTCCCGTGAGGCCCGAGCACGCCACCGAACCAGGATGCGTGGACATGAGCCGTCCGGCCTTGCGGCGGTCCAGATCGGCCTTGTTGAACGCCAGAAGCTCCGGGACCTCACCGGCCCCGATCTCTGCCAGAACGGCGTGGACCGCGTCGATCTGCGCCGTCGGGTCGGCCGCGGACGCGTCGACGACGTGCACGAGGAGGTCGGAGGACCCGACGACCTCCAATGTGGCGTGGAACGCATCCACCAGCTGATGGGGCAGCTTGCGCACGAACCCGACGGTGTCCGAGCACAGCACCGACTCGCCTCCGGGCAGATCGAGACGTCGAGTCCGAGGATCGAGGGTGGAAAAGAGCTTGTCCTCGACGAGCACGCCGGCATCTGTGAAGACATTGAGCAGGGTGGACTTGCCGGCGTTGGTGTAGCCGACCAGCGACACGGTGCGGAGCGCTCCGCGCTTTCGCGCCTTGCGCTGGGTCCGGCGCGTCGCCTCGAGATCTCGAAGCTCGACCTCGAGCTTGCGGATTCGGCGCATGATCCGCCGGCGATCGACCTCGAGCTGGGTCTCACCTGGTCCCCTGGTCCCGATCCCACCGGCCTGCTGGGACAGCACGAGGCCCATGCCCCGAAGTCGCGGGAGCCGGTACCTGCTGAGCGCGAGCTCGACCTGAGCCTTGCCTTCTTGGGTATGGGCATTCTGGGCGAAGATGTCGAGGATCACCGCGGTCCGGTCGATGGCGGTCCTCCCGAGGATCCTCTCGAGGTTCCTCTGCTGGGCGGGAGTGAGCTCGTCGTCGAAGACCACCGTGTCGGCATCCACGGCCTCGCTGATCCTGCGAAGCTCCTCCGCCTTGCCCCGGCCGATGTAGGTCGCCGGGTCCGCGGCCTCACGCCGCTGCACGACGCGGGCTGCTTCGTCGGCACCTGCGGTGTCGACGAGCAGGGCGAGCTCGTCGAGGCTCGCCTCGACCTCCTCGACGGTGCGCGGCCACGCCACCATCCCGACGAGCACGATCTTCTCCCTGAACCTCCGGTCGATGAGGGTGGTCGTCACCAGTTTCACGAGGCGACCACGACTGCTCCCGACCGGTCGAGACCGGCAGGCTCCACCTGGACACGGGCGACGCGCCGGACCGGGCCGGCGAGCGTCGCCAGCACCGCGAGCGGGTCGTCCCCCGAAAGGATCACCTCGGCGGTCCCGCCCGGGTTGTGAACCAGCACTCGATCGGCGGAGATCCCTGCGGAACGGAGGGCCGCGGCTGCGGCCACGCTCCCGCTCCCGCAGGCGAGCGTGACCCCGGCACCGCGCTCCCAGACAACGAGCGACAACGCAACGTCGCCCGGCTCGTAGGCCACGATCTCCACGTTCTGCCCGCCAGGGCGCCTCCCCTCGAGCGTCGGGCCGATTGCTGCGATCTCGACCCCTTCCAGCGAGGGCGCGAGCAGCACGAGATGGGGATTGCCGGCATCCACGAACCATGAAGGCCACGGCAGAGCAACCGAGCCCGGGAGCAACACGTGTGCGACGGGGCTCGAGGGCAGCACCCGGAGGCACCCCATCTCGACCGAGACGTCGGCGGAACCGAGCCTGTCGCGGCGCCGCAGGACCGCCCGGCGCAGACCGGCATCGGTCTCGATGGCGACCTCCGGCCCTGGCACGAGCCCCGCCTCGACGGTGGCAAGGGCGAAGCAGCGCAGGCCGTTGCCGCTCGTCTCGGCACGGCCCCCATCCGCGTTGCGCAGCTCCATGCGGACATCGCCGCCCGAGACGGCGGTCCGCAGCACCAAGAGCCCGTCGGCCCCGACACCGGTGTGGCGCTCGCACAATGCCCGCGCCAGCTCACCAACATGATCCGCTGCGCCTGCGTTCGAACCACAAGCTTCAGCCGGCACGTGACCGGCCCGCTCACGAGCAGCGGCGTCAAGATCACGGCCATCGAGCGCGACCAGGAAGTCGTTCCCGAGGCCGTGGTACTTGACCATCGTCAGCACGCTCATCAGTGTCGCGCGGCCTTGGCCATGGCGGTGCCGCCGAGACGGGCGCGGACCACGTCAACGAGATCGCTCCGGTCGGCCCGGATCCAGACCACACGCGGGTCGCGCTTGAACCAGGCTTCTTGCCGCCGGGCGAACGCGCGCAGCCGGCGAACTGCTTCGGCCTTCGCCTGCTCGAGCGGGACACCCTCCTCGAGGTGGCGAAGGAGCTCGCGGTAGCCGATCGCCTGACGGGCCGTGCGCGACAACCCGGCCGGCCTTGCCGAAAGCGCCCGGACTTCGTCGAGGAACCCCCGGGCGAGCTGGTCCTCGAACCGCTCTGCAAGCCTGCGGTCGAGCTCGGAGCGGTCGAGCTCGAGGCCGATGACGAGCGAACTGGTCGCCGGATAGGTGACGAGGCCAGGCCCGAACGAGGAGAAGGGTCGCCCACTGCCGAGCGTGACCTCGAGAGCTCGGACGATCCTGCGCCGGTTGCCCGGCTCGACTCTGCTCGCCGCGACCGGGTCCAGCTCGCGAAGGCGGCCGAACAGCTCCGCGAGACCACCGGGCTGCCCAGCCCGGTGCTCGAGCTCTGCCGCCTCGTCGGGGAAACGGCCGGGGATCTCGAGCCCGTCCACGACGGCTCGATGGTAGAGACCGGTGCCCCCGACGAGGAGCGCCAAGTACCCGCGAGCGTCTATCCCGGAAAGCACCCGGCGCGCCTCGGCTTGAAACGCGGCGACCGAGAACTCCTCTGAAGGATCGACGATGTCGATGAGGTGCCACGGCGCGGCAGCTTGCTCGGCAGGTGTCGGCTTCGCGGTGCCGATGTCGAGCTCTCGGTAAACGGCCATCGCATCCACCGAGACCAGCTCGTATCGGTCCCGGGAGCTTCGGGCCAGCTCGAGCGCCAGCGCCGTCTTGCCCGTGCCGGTGGGGCCCACGATCACGACGCGGGCCGGATCTGGGCTTCGGAGGTCTTTCAGTCCGCAGGCTCCGTCAGTCGCTGGCTCGCCGCCCCGTGACGGGGCCGCGAGCGTTGTACGAGTCGGTCCTGCATTCGCGTCAGCCTCTGGGTCTCCTTGGAGATGGCAGCCTCCAGCGCAGTGCTCGCCAGGTGCCCGCTCGACCGGACGCGGACGACACGGCCGCGGGCCACGACCGAGATCTCGCACGTCACATAACCGTCGTCGCGCGCCGCATGGTCGCGCGAGAAGACGATCTGGGCTCGCTGGGTCCCCTCGAGGAACCGCTCGAGGTGTTGTGCCTTCTCAACTGCGGCTTCGCGAAGCCCAACTGGGACGTCCAAATGGCGGGTGTGCACCGTGATCTCCATGGAGCAGCTCCTTTACCATCGGGGACCGGTTGACAGGGTGATGGGCACGCGCGGCTGACCTGGTCTTTGACCCCACACTCGCCTGCTGAGGGTGTCCCGTGCCTGGTGCTGGCGGCCAGCTGGAGCCGCCCGTTTCGCACCTGATCTCACGGTTGGTCCCTTCTCCCGCCGGCACCGCCAACCGGTGCCGCGCAGGGCAGGACTTACATCTAAACCGCACCATGCTCAGCGACCACGAGTCGCCTTACGTGGGTCGTTTCGCCTGCGACTGGCATCGACTTGCAACCACAGACCCGCGCAGCCCATCGACATGAGTCTACGCCCCGGCACCCGGCGGCCCGCGTTCAGCTCAGGCGGCCCGCGCTCTGCTCAGGCGGCCCGCAGGCGGCCCGCGCTCTGCTCAGGCGGCCCGCGCTCAGGTCCCGGCCGTCCAGGAAGCCAGGTAAGCCCGCTGCGACTCGCTGGGCTCGTCCATGACGGTCCCCATCGTCTGGAGCTTCAGCCTCGCGATCTCGGCGTCGACGGCGGCGGGCACCCCGTGAACGCGGTTGGACAGTTTGCCTCGGTCGCGAGCCAGCCATTCGGCCGCGAGCGCATGGTTGGCGAAGGAGAGATCCATGACCGCCGCTGGATGTCCTTCGGCTGCGCTCAGGTTCACGAGACGACCTTCCGCGAGAACCAGGATCCGCCGGGGCGCGCCGTCAGGCGAGTTCACGGTGAATTCCTCGACCATCGGCCGCGCGGTCCGGCGGCGGCCCACGGCCATCGCCTCGAGCTGGACGAGGTCGATCTCGACGTCGAAGTGACCGGCGTTCGCCACGATCGCGCCGTCGCGCATCTCGGCGAAGTGCTCGGCTCGCAGCACCTGGGTGTTGCCCGTGACGGTCACGAAGACCTCGCCCTCGCGAGCGGCCACGGCCATCGGCTCGACCCGGAACCCGTCCATGACCGCCTCCAGAGCGCGCAGCGGGTCGATCTCAGTGACGGTGACGAGCGCGCCCAAGCCCCTCGCCCGCTCTGCGACACCCTTTCCGCAAGAGCCGTAGCCGGCGACGACGAAACGCTTGCCGGCGACGAGGAGGTTCGTGGCGCGGATGATGCCGTCGAGGGTGGACTGACCCGTCCCGTGACGGTTGTCGAAAAGACGTTTGGTCTCTGCGTCGTTGACCGCGACGATCGGGTAGCGCAGCACCCCGGCCGCCTCCATGGCCCGGAGGCGGATCACACCGGTCGTCGTGTCCTCGGTGCCGCCGATGACTTCCCCGAGCTGGTGCGGGCGGCGCTGGTGGAGGCGTGAGACCAGGTCGCAGCCGTCGTCCATGGTCAGGTGCGGATGACCGTCGAGCACCGCGTCGATGTGGCCGTAGTAGCGCTCGTGGTTCTCGCCCTTGACCGCGAAGGTCGCAATTGCCTCATCGGCGACGAGGCAAGCAGCCACGTCGTCCTGGATCGAAAGAGGATTCGACGCGCAAGCGAGCACCGTCGCCCCGCCGGCCTTCAGGGTCTTCAGGAGATTCGCGGTCTCGGTCGTCACATGCAGGCAGGCTCCGACGACGAGCCCGTCGAGTGGCCGCTCACGCTCGAACCTCTCGCGTATCGATCTGAGCACAGGCATGTCGCCGTCCGCCCAGGCGATCCTCTGGCGGCCAAGGCTCGCGAGGCTCGGGTCCGCGATGTCCCCCCTGGTGCGTCCGCCGGTCATGGGACGCGCCCTATCCAGACGCCTGCTGCCCCGAAGCGGCAAGGCGGCGCTTCACCTCGACGAGCACCGGGATAGGCCCGGGGTCGATCCCCTCTCGCGAAGCCACGTGCAGCGAGACGAAGTCGCCGATCATTATGAGGTCGAAGAGCTGCGCGAGCGGTCCGGACCCGTCGGCGCGCACCTCGATCACCGATGCCACGGCTTCCCCCACGAATTCCTTGACGAGGCTGAAACGGCGCTCCACCTGCGGGTGCTCGAAGTCGCTCCGGAGCGTGACGATCGTCATCACTTGCCGGGTCACGTCCCCGTTCTGCCCGAACCCACAGATCTCGTTGTGGCACCACTCCGGCTGTGTCGCAAAGAAGGCCGGGGTCTTGGCATTCTCGTTCAGCTGGGTCTTCCAACGGCGGGCCGCGACCGCGCCGATCCCGCTGGCGCCTTGCATCAGCGGGATCGTGCGATCGAGCCGCTGCGCGATCTCGAGCGCCGTGCCGCCACCGCCGACGAGGCTGTCGCGGCACCTCTTGAGCTGGTCGACCGTTGCGTCTATGGCCGGGGTGATCCCCGCGAGCAGCCCGAGGCGTTCCAGCGCCACGAGAAGAGGCGCCGCCATGGTCGCCACCCCAGCTCGTGGTTGTGGGATTCCCTTCAAGGTCGCGAACACGGGCGCCCCGCTCGCGACGGCCAGCTCTTCGAGGCTCCCCCCACCCGTCACGGCTATGAGCCTGGCACCACGGCCAAGGGCGGCCTCGGTCGCCTCGAGAGTCTCCTCGGTCTCCCCGGAGAACGACACCGCGAACACCAGAGTGCTCGGACCGACGAACGCCGGGAGCGAATAGTCGCCGACCAACACGATCGGGAGGCGCAGCTGGTCCTTGCCGACCGCCTGAAGGATCTCGCCTGCAACGCCGCTTCCTCCCATGCCGAGGACGGCGATCGCGTCGAGGCCCTCAGGAGATGGAAGACCCGTCACGTCGACGGCAGCAGACGCCGAGGTCTCCAGCTGCTCGGGCAGCCCGGCAGTTGCCCCGAGCATGTCCACGCTGTCGGGCGATATCCAGCTCATTTGGATGCGGCGCTGCCGGCGCCCCCGCCCGTGTCGAAATTCGCTGTGATCCCCTCGGCCGCAGCCTTGGCCAAAAGGCGCTCGTGCTCGTCTTCGCCGACCGTCTCGGACTCGTCGACGAGCATCACGGGGATCCCCTCGACGATGCGGTACCGACGGCAGAGCCGGGGATTGTAAAGCGTCTCCTCGTCGGCAAAGTACAGCAGAGGCCCTTTGTCCTCAGGGCAGGCGAGGAGAGCGAGCAGTTGCGGGTCGAGCGGCATGCGGGGCACCTTTCGTGGTCAAGACCACCCTGGTCATCACTTCCGGCCCTCTGCAAGCCGATGGATGAGGCCGAGCACCTCATCGAGGTGGCGGTCACGTTCGGGCGCGCTCGGCGCCTCCAGATTGAGCCGCAGGAGCGGCTCGGTGTTCGACGGCCGTAGGTTGAACCACCAGTCGCCGAGGTCCACGGTGACCCCGTCCAGCTCGTCGGTCCCCGCACCCTCTGCCCGGTAGTGCTCGGCCACCTCGCCCACCAACCCCGCAGGATCGGGCACCTCGGTGTTGATCTCCCCGGAGTCCGAGTAGCGCTCGAAAGGGACCCGGAGCTCGGAGAGGGGAACTCCGGCCTTGCAGAGGGCTTCGAGCACGACGAGCGCGGCGATGATCCCGGAGTCGGCGCGGTAGTTGTCGCGGAAGTAGTAGTGACCCGAGTGCTCACCGCCGAAGATCGCGCCGGTCTCGGCCATCACCGCCTTGATGAACGAGTGCCCCACGCGAGTCCGGATCGGGATGCCACCGTGCTCGATGATGATCTCGGGCACCGAGTGCGAGCAGATGAGGTTGTAGAGGATCTTCGAGCCGGGATGGCTCTCGAGCATGGCGGCACTGACGATCGCGGTCGTGGTCGATCCCGAGACCGGCTCTGCCTTCTCGTCGACGAGGAACACCCGGTCCGCGTCGCCGTCGAAGGCAAGGCCGACGTCGCTTCCGCTCTGCAGTATCCGCGCGCGGAGATCGGCGAGGTTCTCGACCTGAATCGGGTTGGCCGGATGGTTGGGGAACGAACCGTCCAGCTCGGGATAGAGCATCTCGACCTCGAACGGCAGGCCGGCAAAGACTTCCGGGACGATGAGGCCTCCCATGCCGTTGGCCGTGTCGGCGACGATCTTCAAAGGCCTCAAGCTCTCGAGGTGGACGAACGAGCGCACGTGTGCCGCGAACTCCTTGAGCAGGACGACGTGCTCCACGCGTACGTCGTCCGCGACGAGAGAGACGCCGCCATCGGCCGGCGCGGTGGCGAACGCTTCGGTTGCCACGCGATGGATGTCTCCGAGGCCGGAATCACGACCGATCGGGCGGGCCCCGGCGAGACAAAGCTTTATGCCGTTGTACTCGGGCGGGTTGTGCGACGCCGTGAGCATCGCCCCGGCGAGGTCGAGCCGTCCAGACGCGAAGTAGAGGAGGTCGGTCGAGGCCAGGCCGATGTCGACCACACCGAGCCCGACGGAGAGCAGGCCGGCGCTGAACGCGCGGCTGAGCTCGACGCCCGACTCGCGAATGTCACGTGCGACGACGACCCGCTTGTCGGCCGCCCCTTGCGCGAGCACGAACGTGCCGAAACCGACGCCGACCGCATGGACGATGCGGGCGTTGAGCTCGTCGGGAACCGTGCCCCGGATGTCGTAGGCCTTGAAGATGTCGTCGAAGGACGACCCGGGGGATGGAGATGGGTCAGGGGACATGGCGAGGCGAGCCTAGTCGGGACTCATCTCGAGACCACGATGGCGATGATGGTCACGGTGTTGAACGCCATGTGAGCGACGATCGAAGGGCCGAGCCGCCCGGTGCGCCACGCAAGCAGGCCCAGCACGACGCCGAAGCCCGCCAGACCGAGGAACTGCAGTGCCTCGAAGTGCACGAGCGCGAACACGAGCGCGGTCACGACGATCGAGAGAGCAGGGCCGAGCCGCGGCCCGATCTGTTCGAAGCTGCCCAAGAGCGAGCGCAAGAGCAAGCCGCGAAAGAACAGCTCTTCGACGATAGGGCTGCCGACACAGACGAGCACGGCCAGCACGACCAGGCCAGTCCCGAACGCGTCGCCCGTGAGGCTCTGGGCCGGGTGGCCGAGTCGCGAGTAGAGGTGGTGGACGAAAGGAATCAACGGCGCCTCGACCACAGGAACGAGCAGGTACTGGGAAGCCACGCCCGCCACGATCCCGAGAGGGATGTCCGGCCACGGCCGGAGCGTGAGCCCGTAGTCCCGAACGACGCTCCCCGTGCCCTTCCGGTCCGCACGGCCGGCCCGGTCCGCACGGCCGGCGCTGCCCGCACCTCCGGCGCTGCCCGCACGGCCGGCGCTGTCGCCCGGACGGGCCCGCGCCGCGTTGTGCGTCGCGACGACAGCCGCTCCTGCGAGACCTGCCCAGAGCGCGATCAGGCTCACGACGTCTTCGCCGTACTGGCTCGGGTGGCGAGGGTGCTGAGCCAAGGCCGCGTACACCGACACCGCCAAGAACGCGAGCACGAAGCCCGCCACGACTCCGAGCATCGCCTCGGGCAAGCCGAATGAATTCCCGATCGGCGCGCGATCCGGTACGGCCCCGTCGGGCCCGGACGCGGTCGTCACCGCCGGCTTGGCACGCCCGCGGCGACTCTTCACATTGCGAGCGTCGTCGGCAAGAGCCATCCCGGTCAAGCCCCAAGCTGACAGCGGTGCCGGACCGTTACGGCAAGGCCGGGGGGGAGCAGTGGCCAGGACCCGCCCGCGGACCGACATTGTGCCTCTGCCGCCTACGATGGTCGGCGTGAGTCGTCAGCCTCAAGACATGCGTCCGGGCAACGGACCGGGAAGGACCGGCCCGGGCAGCCCCTCGGGTTCGGAGCAGGTCTGGCGTTGGGCGATCGCGGGCATCGCGGTCGTCCTGATCGTGCTGTTCCTCGGCTCGGGGATGTTCAATCACAACAGCGCCAAGAGCATCGACTTCTCGCAATTCCAGCACGACCTCACGGCTCGTCAGATCGAGACTGCCAACTTCAACAACTCCACCGGTGCCATCACCGGCACGCTCAGCAACGGCACGAGCTACACGACGACAGGACCGACGACCGAGCTCCCCGCCTCGATCTACGCCGAGCTGAAGGCGGCGAACATCAAGTACACGTTCTCGTCCCCCAGCTCGAACGTGGTCGGCGAGCTCCTCCTCTACCTGCTTCCCGTCGCCTTGATAATCGGGTTCTTCGTCTGGATGAGCCGGCGGGCCCAGGGCCAGATGTCCGGGATCATGTCGATAGGGCGCTCGAGGGCCAAGGTCTACACCGCCGAGCGCCCGCGTACGACCTTCGAAGACGTGGCGGGCTATCAGGGCGTCAAACAAGAGATCAGCGAGGTCGTCGACTTCCTCAAGTCTCCCGGCCGCTTCAAGGAGATCGGCGCTCGTGTGCCGAAAGGCGTTCTGCTGGTCGGTCCCCCGGGCACGGGCAAGACGTTGCTCGCGCGTGCGGTTGCCGGCGAGGCCGGCGTCCCCTTCCTTTCCGTGAGCGGATCGGACTTCATGGAGATGTTCGTCGGCGTCGGTGCGAGCCGCGTTCGTGACCTCTTCCAGACCGCCCGCAAGCAGGCCCCGGCGATCATCTTCGTCGACGAGATCGACTCCATCGGGCGAAAGCGCGGCGCCGGGCTCGGCGGCGGGCACGACGAGCGTGAGCAGACACTCAACCAGATGCTGAACGAAATGGACGGTTTCGACGTCGCCGAGGGCATCGTCGTCATGGCCGCGACCAACCGGCCCGACATCCTCGATCCTGCGCTGTTAAGGCCGGGCCGTTTCGACCGCCAGATCGTCGTCCCGCTGCCCGATCTCGACGAGCGTCTGCCGATCCTGCAGGTTCACTGCAAGGACAAGCGGATGGGCCCCGACCTGGACCTGTCGATCATCGCCCGCGGCACTCCGGGAATGTCCGGGGCCGACCTGGCCAATCTCGTGAACGAGGCAGCGCTGCACGCAGTCAGGCGCGGAAGCCAGTTCATCGAGATGCGTGACTTCGACGCCGCCCGAGACCGGATCCTCATGGGCCAGCCTCGCGACAGCCTCGTGCTCTCGGACCTCGAAAAGGCGCGAGTCGCCTACCACGAAGGCGGCCACGCGGTCCTCGCGTACGTGCTGACCCACGCCGACCCTCTGCTCAAGGTGAGCATCATCCCGACGGGCCTTGCCCTCGGGGTCACCCAGCAGCTGCCGACCGAGGAGAGGCACATCTACCCCCGCGAGTACATCGAGGACGCTCTCGTCGTGCGGATGGGCGGGCGAGTGGCCGAGATGCTTGTCTACGGCGACCTTTCCACCGGGGCGAGCGACGACCTCCAGCGCAACACCGAGCTGGCGCGCAAGATGGTCCGTGAGTGGGGCATGTCCGAGCGCGTGGGACCGATGGCATGGGGATCGCAGGGCATGGTCTTCCTCGGCGAGGACCTCATGCACACGCGCGACTACTCCGAGGACACGAGCCGGGTTGTCGACGAGGAGGTCGCCCGGATCCTCCGAGAGCAGGAGGCCCGGGCCACCGCCGTGCTGCGGGAGCACAGGGCCGGTCTCGAGGCGGTCGCACACGCCTTGCTCGAGTTCGAAAAGGTGGATGGTGCCGAGATCGGCCGCCTGATCGACACCGCCTACGGCAAGCCCGTGCATGGCGGAGCCGAGGGTGAAGAGAAGCTCGTCACGGAGCGGTACGCGCCCTCCCTCTCCGGAACGGTCATGACACCAGCGGCACCCGGTCTGTCCTCGACTGGAATCCCTCCGACCGCCGTTTGACCTCTGCTTCGAGCTCTTGCCAGTCACCACGGCGGACAGCGGTCGGGCGTCGCGGCATGGATCGGCAACTGGACGGTCGCGGCCAACCGTTCCTAAACACTGGGCAGAACTGAGTCCTGCCCGGCGGGCGACCACGAACGGTCCTCGGTCGCCTCGTCGCCGGAGGGTGCCCGTTCGCCAGGGAGGGTCCTCTGTCGCGATCGCGGCTGCCCACCTGCCTCCCGGTCCTCCGGTTCGGT
>Ga0224558_1001266_pt1 | contig 26928 bp, 29 predicted proteins | sample 714S32024metaG_FD_180682 | JGI IMG/M metagenome (GOLD analysis project Ga0224558, IMG submission 180682) | Peat soil microbial communities from Stordalen Mire, Sweden - 717 S3 20-24 | ecosystem: Environmental > Terrestrial > Soil > Wetlands > Peat | place: Sweden: Norrbotten County, Stordalen... | reverse complement strand
GGAGGTTTACCTGCACGCCTACAACTCGGTCAGCGAGGCGCGCGCTCGAATCGCAAAATACATCGGGTTCTACAACTCGATGCGCCCACATTCCAGCCTGCAGGCGCTCACGCCCGATCAGGTATACATCAACCGCCTGCCAGCAGCCCTGGCAGCCTGAACCCAGGAACAGAACTTCCACTTAAAACTCGACGAAATCTGTTCAAACAACCGGGACCACCTCACAAACACGGCACCGGATATTTGCTTCAATAAACCCCGGCGTTTCCTTCCAGAAAAGCTTGGTCGCGTTTACCTCGCCGACGCCTCCAACAGGGGGTAAGACGTTCCGAGTAGGAATGTCGTTTTCATATTCCTGCAAGAACTGCGGAGGGAGAAAAGATTCAAGCGATTTGATGATAAGCGTAATCCCTCCGGTTAGGGCAATTCCGCCGGTTAGTCAGATCAAGCCGCATTTTCCGTGAGGTGGGTGCCCTATCCTTTCGCGCACTTGGCGAAAGGGTGGGACGGAGACCACGTGCCCCTTGCGCCCAAGCGCAGTCTGGCCGCACTCCGGGTGCTTGCAGAGAATTAGGCCCCACGAGCGCATGATGTCTGTATGGAAAGTCTCCGCCCGGTCTGTTCTGTCAACACTCTTCCCGGTTTATACCCCCCGGAGACCCACCCCCCCTCCCCCCCTATACCCCCCTGGGGTATAAATTTCCCTTGAAACCTTGCAGATTATTTTTAACTCGTTTGAAATCAATACCGTCTGAAAGGCACACGGCCAGAAATCTCCCGAATGGTGAAATTTGACCTCTGAAAATCACCGGAAAAGTCCGTCTTTCGCCCAAATAATAGACCCCAAAGCGTCGCTTTGAGGTCTTATCGCTGACTCGCTGGGTCGCCTCAACTCCTCATAGACCTCGCACAGTGATCGACACATGAGGCCATCAGCGTCCGCGCGCCAGGGGTTCACTCCCGAAACCGAACCCGCCTAAAAATGGGAAAGCTCACGCCGCAATTCGCGTGAACCGTGCGTATTCCGGTTGAGCGCGCGCAGCAACCGGCCTAGCTTCCAAATGAGGGTCATTGACTTTACGGTTCGGTAGATTGTTTTGCGCGCACGAACCGCTTCAGGCAGATTTCCCAAACCGAAATGACGATACAGACAAACGAGGCGAGTCTTCCACGAGAGCTGACCGGCCATCTGACCGAGGCTGCAGTGGCCGCGGCGCCTCAGATGGTAACGGCCTGGGTCGCATTGGGCCAGGCGCTCAAGGCCGCCCAGCGCAGCGATGAGGCCGAGCGTGCCTATACGGGCAGGCCATCCGCCTCGACAGCGCCAACACGCTGGCCCGCATGGCTCTGGGCGAGCTGATGCTGGCTTTGGGCCGTCCTGAAGACGCAATCCTCGAGTTCGATCTGGCGCTCCGCCTCAAGCCGGCTCTGATCGCCGCATACATGGGCATGGGCCACGCGCTGACCATGATGGGGCGGTATGAAGAGGCGCTTCAGCGTTATAAGCATGTGCTGGCCCTCCGCCCCAGGCTCTCAGAAGCCGAGTTTGCCGCCGGCTTTGTGTTGGCGCGCATGGGAAAGCTGAAGGAAGCTGAAACGCGTTACCGCCGGGCGTTGACCCTGCGCCCGGACTCTGCTGCCGCGTGGATGAATCTGGGCAGCCTGCTGCGCGAGCAGGGCCGCGATGTCTACGCCGAAGCTGCCTTGCTGTGGGCGGTCGAGTTGCGCCCCGACCTGGTCTCCGGTTGGGTTAATCTGGCGATTCTGGAGCGCGAGCGCCATCGCCCCACCGAGGCTGAGGCGCATCTGCGCAAGGCCTTTGCCCTCAACCCACAGCAGGTGGAAACGCAGGTGGCATGGTGCCAGTTTCGTTCCGCCGAGGGTGACGCAGCCGGCGCATGGCAGTGGCTGCGCTGGGCTTTGGCGCGCGAGCCGGACCACGCCGAAGCCGTGAACATGCACGGCATCCTGCTGCACAAGGATGGCCGCTTCGACGAGGCAGTCCAGCTCTTCGAGCAGGCCGAGGCCTTGGGTCATCGCGCTGCCGCCTCCAACCGCGGAAATTCACTGCTCGATTTGGGGCGTATGAACGAAGCTTTGCAGGCGCAGGAACTGGCTGTCGAGCGCGATCCCGAATGCGCCGGTGCCCGCTATAACCTGGCGCTGACCCGCCTGCGGCTGGGCCACTGGGAGCAGGGCTGGCCGGGCTACGAAGCTCGTTGGCGCTTCCGCGAAGTTCATCGCAGCCCGAGAGTTTTTTCTCAGCCACGGTGGCAGGGCGAGGCTCTCGATGGACGCCGCGTTCTTCTTCACGCCGAGCAGGGACTGGGAGACACCATCCAGTTTTGCCGCTACGCAGCAATGGTCGCGGCTCGCGGCGGCCATGTGATTTTGCAGGTTCAGGAGCCGGCGCTACGCTTGATGCAATCGCTTGCCGCGGTGCGCGCAGGGCTGGTGGAAACTGCTCTGCTCGGAGCCAGGCCGCCGGAGTTCGACCCAAAATTCGATCTCGAATGTCTGCTCATGAGTCTAACGGCCGTCTTCGGAACCACGGTCGAAACGGTTCCATGGCCCGGCGCCTATCTCGGAGCTGACCCGGAGTTGGCCGCCGAGAAGAGGGCTCAGTTTCCGCACTCGCGGCTACAGGGTCCGCCGTGCGCGCAGCACCGCGTAGGTCTTGCTTGGGCAGGCAATCCCCGCTACAAAACTGACTGTCAGCGTTCACTCAAGCTGACCGCGCTCCTACCGCTGCTACGCACCCCCGGCGTCACCTGGATTGCGCTGCAAAAAGGACCGGCTGCCGAACAATTGGCCGCGCTGCCCAGTGACGTTTCTGTCTTGGACGGCTCCAGCAACGATCGCGACCTGGCCGAAACGGCGGCTCTCATGGCCACGCTTGATCTGGTTATCACCACCGACACCTGCGTCGCCCACTTGGCTGGCGCCATGGGCAAGCCCGTCTGGATTCTGCTGCCTCACTTGAGCGACTGGCGCTGGATGCAGCGGACGGAGACCACCCCCTGGTATCCCACCGCAAGGCTCTTCCGCCAAAGCGCACCCGGCGACTGGGATGGAGTGATGGAGCGCGTCACCGGGCAGTTACGCGAACTTCGCGCGGCTGAACGGAGGCCAGCGACTAGGGAGACGACGCGGAGATCCCAGGCTCCTCGGCTCATCCCAGCTTAACCCTGAAAAAAGTTAAAATTATTCTTGACATTTCAAACTCTATAATATAGAGTACTCTTTATTGAGGAACACTCTGAAAAAGAAGCAGAGGCCTCGCGAGGAGAATCGATATGACAGGAAATGCAGAAGATCTGGAACTGAAAGAAAGGCTCACCCTTATAGAAACCATGATCGCCGAGGGACGGCGCACCACCGAGAGCTGGGGATGGACCTTCGTTCTATGGGGCGTGGCGTATTACGTAGCCATCGCCTGGGCCAACTGGGGACGGCCCAATCTAGCTTGGCCGGTGACCATGATTGCCGCCAGCATACTCACGGGGATACTAGCTTCGCGCAACGCCGCCAAGCGTCCTGAAACTACCGTCGGACGCGCCATGATGGCAATATGGCTCGCCATGGGCATCTCCACTTTCGCTGTAATGATGTCGCTCGGCATGAGCGGGAGGCTTGACCTTCACAACTCGGTCGCCATTATCGGCGCCATGCTCGGCGCGGCCAATGCTACATCCAGCATCATTCTCAAGTGGAAGATGCAATTTGTCTGCGCAGTAGTCTGGTGGGCCTCCGCAGTTGCTGCCTGTTTTGCCTCTGATAGCGTCACGTCCGTCGTCTTTCTGGCCGCCATCTTCTTCTGCCAGATCGTCTTCGGAATCTATGGAATGATCGCGCAGTCCCGCAAGCAAAAGGCAGCCCGTGCGGGGCAAGGGGTTTCCCATGCCTGAACTGCCGAAACTCAACCCTGTCATTCACGGTAAGCTGCGCCTGGCTCTGCTCTCGCTGCTCACCGGCGTAGAAGAGGCGGAGTTTACCTGGCTGCGCTCAAAAACCGGCTCAACCGACGGCAATCTGGGCGCGCAACTACTGAAGCTCGAAGAAGCCGGCTACATTGCGGTCAAAAAGAAGTTTGTCCAGCGCAAGCCGCAGACCCTCTACCGCATGACCGAAGCCGGCCGCCGCGCGCTCACCGATTACGTTGTCGCGTTGAAGCAATTGCTCGGCGGAGCGATCGGCGACTAGAAAACCAAGGAGACACACAATGAAAGACTTCCCCAATGCAAATCAACTCAGCGGCAGGGCCATCGGTTCAATGTTCTTCGCGGGCTTCGGAACCGGCTGGCTATTCCTTGCACTCGCCGCAAAACAACTGATCACGTTTGCCACTGTTTCTGGCGTCCTGCTGGGCATGTTGTTTCTGTTTCTGACAGCGTTCTACCTGTTGCGCCAGTCCAAGCGCTGGCCGCGTGTGCCCGCCGATCCCTCCATGAGACGCGTCTTCGCCTGGATCAATGCGATCCAGTGGATCGGGGTCGCGGTCGTGGCCTTCAGTTTCGCGAAATTACACATCGATGCATACGTAATCTCCGCTATAACCGCCATCATTGGCATGCATATGTTTCCTCTCGCGCGGCTCTTTCGCTATCCGCTGCACTATGCAACAGGAGCGGTTTTGGTTGCGTGGGCTGCGGCGAGCGCGATCTTGGTGCCTGCTGAGCAGATGCAAGGCACGGCAGCGCTCGGAACAGGAATCATTCTTTGGTTGAGCGCGGTTGTTACGTTGGCGGTCGCGGTCAATGCGGCGCGGCAACCGGTTCCTGGAACTTCCGTTGCGTAGAAGCGTCGAAGAGACGCTGCGCGGCGGAAGACTTCCAGCTCATTCTTCTGCGTGGAGGCTCTTCCGCACGCGTTCCATGATCCCGAGGTAATAGGCGAGGTTGTGGATTGTGTTGAGCGTTGCCGAGAGTGCCTCGCCTGCCTGCATCAGGTGGCGCAGGTAGGCGCGCGTATAGCGCCGGCAGACCATGCACTGGCAGGCCGGGTCGGGCGGGCCCTGGTCTTCGGCATAGCGTTTGCCCTTGATATTCAGCCGTCCCTCACTGGTGAACAGAAGCCCGTGGCGCGCTGCGCGGGTCGGCAGCACGCAGTCCATCATGTCCACGCCCGTGCGCGCGTATTGTTCGATCTCGTCGGGATAGCCAACGCCCATCACGTAGCGGGGCTTGTCAGCCGGCAGCAGCGGCAGCACCTCGGCGATCATCTCCATGGTCAGCTCACGCGGTTCGCCCACGCTCAGGCCGCCAATGGCGTAACCGTCAAAGTCCATCTCCACTAGCCGCTCCACGCTCTCGCGGCGCAGATCGCGATACATTCCGCCTTGCACAATGCCAAACAAACTCTGAACCCGGCCGCCCAACTCATCGCGCCACACCACTTCGTCGCGGTGCTCACAGAAGTGGTCCAGTGAACGCCGTGCCCAGGCCATCGTCAACCGCAGGCTCTCTTCGGCGCGGCTGCGGTCAGCCGGATATTCAGTGCACTCGTCGAAGGCCATGCAGATGTCCGCGCCCAGCGCTATCTGCACATCCATGGAATGTTCCGGCGTGAAGAAGTGGCTGCTCCCGTCCAGGTGCGAGCGGAAGCGCACGCCCTCGTCCGTGACCTTGCGCAACTGGCTCAGGCTGAAAACCTGAAAGCCGCCCGAGTCGGTGAGCATCGCCCGCGGCCAACTGATAAACCGGTGCAGCCCGCCCATGCGCTGGATCGCCTCGTGGCCCGGTCGCAGGTAAAGGTGATAGGTGTTACCCAGAATGATCTCTGCGCCCAGGCTTTCGAGCACGTCCTGCGCAACGGCCTTCACCGTGCCCGCTGTGCCCACCGGCATGAAGACCGGCGTCTCGACGGTGCGATGCGGCAGATCGATCTGTCCCCGCCGCCCACCGGCTTCGGTTGTTGCGCTTACGTTGAATTCGAGGCTCACCAGACGATTCTACCGGGCGTCCCAGGCAACGGATGGAATTGGGATCACCGTATCCGACTCACTCTCGCAACCTTCGAGCAAGTGGTTGAACAAATGGGTCACGGTCTCCGCGCAGCCGGGAACGAGTTGCTGTGGCGCAATCTCGTTGAGAGGCGTCAGCACAAATGCGCGTTCCGCCAGTCGAGGGTGCGGAATCTCCAACCCAGGCCCACGAATTTCAAGATCGTCAAAGAGCAGAATGTCCAGGTCCAGTGTGCGCGGACCGTTTGCAAACCCAGCCGCCCGGTCGCGTCCAAACTCCTGCTCGATAGCCAGCAACCCATCGAGCAGTTCTCGTGGGGCCAGTTCTGTTTCCAGCACAACCACTGCATTCAAAAATCGCGGCTGTGCGGCAAAACCCACCGGCGCGGTGGAGTAAAGCGACGACCGGCGCGTCACGCGCCCTAGCGATTCAAGCCGGAGAGCCGCAGCCGACAGCGTAGCCTCCGGCCCGCCAGCCCAACTGGCCAGGTTTCCGCCCATCCCTATGTAGGCTGTTCGCATGACTTCAAGACTACAGCGGAATCCAGGAGAACTGGCGCAGACCGGGCGGGAGATGAGATGCAAACCCTCAATCTGCTAGCATCCTCTTTGGAGAATTTTCAAAATGGATGCCCAACCCAACGTGAATCTCGGCGCACGGAGCCATGAAGACATCGCCCTCGATTTGCTCAAATTTGTGTCCGTTACGGCCGGCGTTGGCCGTCCTGCCGCGCCTTCGACCGGGTTCAGCGGAGCCGCCGGAACCAAGCCCGAGGAACATGTGAATCAGTTGCTCGAGCTTTACGGCCGTTGCCTGAAGGCCGTTAAGGGACAAGGGCCAGAGCTGCCTGACAGGCCGCCACAAGGATGGACGGCCCCACTTTGAGCCAATCCGCTTTGCGTGTTGCCGTTGCCGGAGCCGGCGCATTTGGCAAGAACCACCTGCGCGTCTACCGCGAGCTGGAAACCGCTGGCCAGCCTGTCGCTCTGATCGCCGCCGTCGAACCTGACGCGGCCCGCGCCGCCGACACCGCGGCCAAATACGCTATTCCTGTCTTCGCAACCGTTGAACAGCTGCTGGCTGCCGACCTTCATCTCGACGCAGCCACGGTCGCTGTTCCCACCGTGCATCATCATGCGGTCGCCTCCGTGTTGCTCGATGCGGGACTCGATTTGCTGGTGGAAAAGCCTCTGGCCGCTTCTCTGGCCGAGGCCGATGACCTGATTCAGAGAGCCGAAAAAGGCCGTCGTATCCTGCAGCCCGGCCACCTGGAGCGGTTCAATCCCGCGGTGCTGGCCGTTCAGCCGCAACTGCGCCGTCCCATGTTTTTCGAGTCGCACCGCCTGTCCGTTTTCACGCCCCGAGCGCTGGATGTGGACGTGGTGCTGGACCTGATGATTCACGACTTGGACATCGTGCTTACCTTTGCGAATTCGCCGGTGCGCGAGGTGCGGGCTGTGGGACTGCCGATTCTCTCGCCGAAAGTGGACATCGCCAACGTCCGCGTTGAATTCGACTCCGGCTGCGTGGCGAACTTTACCGCCTCGCGCGTTTCCACCGAGCGTGTGCGCAAGCTGCGCTTCTTTGAGCCGCGTCAGTATGTGTCCATCGATTATGCCCGCCAAGACCTGCTGGTAATTCGAGTGGATGAGGGTACAGGCAAGTCTTCGCCGGCCGAACTGATTGCGTCGCTCCCCCCGCAGGTTGCCGCAATGCTGCCGCCTGGGATTGCAGAGGAAATCGCATCGGGAAAGATCGACCTCAGCAAAATCGACCCGGCATTCATTGCACAGTTTGCCGCCATGGCCAAGATCGATCCGTCAGTGATCGCACAGTTCACCAGTCCCGCTGAATCGAAAGCCGGCTTGAGTTTTTCCAAGCCGCCAGTCACGCCCGGTGAACCGCTACGCCTGGAGATTCTTTCTTTCCTGGAATCGGTGCAGACGCGGAAGCAGCCTCGTGTCACTGCCCGTCAGGGCCGCGAAGCGCTGGCCTTAGCTTTGGAGATTCAAGCCTCCATGGCTGCTCATGCCGAGCGCGCAGGTCTTCAGGATTTCTTCAATCCCGGCGCGTAGAACGTGGTTCCCTGACCCTGCGCCAATGGTATTGCGTTTTCAGTTTGGGCGCAGGCATGGGGAGTGAGCCATGCTTAGAGGTTCAGGACCCTTCCCAATTTGAATAGTGCAGGGATGGAGAGTAGTAGGAGACCGGCCATACCAACGGAATATTCCGCTGCCTTCACGCCGGAGACATATCCTTCCTTGAGAGCTAACACCACCAGCAGGGATAGGACTGGGAGATTCAAGGTCACAGCCGTGGCAACACCTGGCATATAGCTGCGCAGCCCCACGGTTAACGCGATGTGCGGAATCAGGACGTTGGCCAACGTAGCAACCATACATCCAAAAGCCAAGTAGGTCCAGACCGTCTGTTTGCCTGATTCCGCGCTCAGCCAGGTGACAGCGAAAGCGAGAGCTGTCAAGATCGCCACGGCAAAACGGAAGACACCCGGCGTAACGGGGTTATGCCAGAGAACTGCCCGTTTTGACCAGCCCGGAAGCCATAGGGCCTCTTCCGCATTGTGAAGTGTAACGACAACCGGGAAAAGCCACTGCAGAATTCCGAAGCTCATCGCCGTCTCCTTAATCGTTGTCGAAGGCCGCGTCTTATGAGACAACTACACCTTGATGGATAAGTTGGAGTGGAAAGACGGGGACGCGCTACAACTCATGCAATGTCCAGCACGCGGTTCAAAAAGCCTACAATGTATTTCCACACTAGGTAATAGGCTGCCAATGCGGCCACGAAGAACGGCGCGATCAGCGCATAGGAGACCTGGCAAGCCTGAAACCAGGTGACACCATGAGAGCCCAGTTCAAGCACACCCAAGCTGGTCGCCACCAGCGCGCCCACCGGCGCCATCAGCAGTGGCAATACGGCTCCATGCAGACTAATGGGCAGATGCGTACTCTCATGCGACCCCAGCCAGAGCATATTCCACAGACCGAACAGCGATGGCACTACGGCCATGGGAAAGATCATTGCTTGCTCGATGGGAACCGGTACTTTGAGCACGATCCGTACCACGATGAAAACGGTTAGCAACAGCGGCAGCACAAGCGTGGGCACAAAGATGCCGGCCAGATAAGCACGCAGATATGGATGGGTGTTCATAACTTCCTCCTTGTTCGATCTTGTTGGCGGACTCATGCGTTCGCGCGGGTTCACAGGTAAAAGAGAATTACGGGAATCGACGCTGGCGAAAAAGCGATGAGAGCGACAAGCCCTGCTGCAAGCGCTCCGTCGAACCAGACTCCGAAGGCCCAACCGTTCAGTGCCGGCGCGGCGGGATGTGCATCCAGCCGTCGCCGCATGGCGGGCCACAGATCGCGGCGCGGTTCCGAGTCGCCTTTCACCGGCGGCAGCGCCTGTTGCAAGAGCTTCTTCATGCGGTCTTTATTCATGGCGTTATTCCTTGTTTCTCCAAATCTTTTCTCAGCAGTCGAAGCGCCCGGAAGACGCGCAGCTTGACGGCCACAACTGAAATTCCCAGCGCCGCTGCCACATCTTTTTGCGGCTGCTCTTCGATGACAGCAAGTGTGGCCGCAATGCGCAACTTCGGCGGCAGACGCGCAAAGGCCATCGCAGTTTTCAAACGAATCTCCGCGGTCACGGCGGGATCAGCCTCAACAGGCGCCTCCACTTCGGCAAGCATTTCCGTTGATAGCTCGTTCTCCGTTCGCCTCGCCCGAAGCCAATCAAGTGCTGCGCGAGTAGCGATGCGCCGCGCCCAACCCTCGAATCCACGCGCCGGATCAAAGCGTGCGTGGGCGCCGAAGATGCGCCAGAAAGCTTCGATGGTCAGATCTTCAGCCGCCGCCGGATTGCGCGTGATGCGAAGAATCCAGGAGTAAACGGCGCGCTGATGCTGATGAAAGAGCGTTTCGAATGCAGCCGCATTGCCTTGCTGAAACTGGTTCAGGACGTCGCTCTCGCCGTTCTGCATCCGTCCTTCCCCCTTCTATCTATACTTACTCGCCTGGACAAGAAAAGGTTACATAACTACTTAATCTTGGGAACACTTTCTTCGACACTGGTGTCTACCTATAACACAGTGGTTCCGATTGGGATATGCGGAGTGCTCAGAGCCCCGCTCCCCGCACCGACTTAGTGCGTAGAGCGGCATGGCCGCTCACGCCTGAAAAGGCCTCCAAACTCCCAGCCGGCGCGGCTGATTTTGCAGTAAAGGGAGGCTGGCCATGTTTGAAGACTCAACCTTTGAATCCGCAGGCAGAATCCGCACCCGCAGCCGCCGCTGGATGATCGCGGCCTTCACCTTCAACACCTCCATCCTGCTGGCGTTGATCCTGATTCCGCTCATCCGCCCCGAGGCCCTGCCGCATCAGTTCATGACTTTCCTGATGACAGCGCCCGCGCCGCAACCGCCGGAACCTACTCCGCCAGCTGTGCAGACCGCACGTCCTCCAATGCAGATGTACGACGGCCATTTCTTTGCGCCAAGTACAATTCCAGACCACATTGTTATGTTGGAAAGACCCGATCCGCCGCTGCTCACTGGTCCCGAAAGCTTGGGCCCGAACCCCGCTACGACCGGTGACGATCCGTTTGGCAGACGGCCAGCAGTGACCGTCGTCCATCCGGAGGTGAAGACACTGAGAGTCTCTACCGCGGTTGAGGAAGGACTGTTAATCCGCAAAACGATGCCCGTCTATCCGCCCATTGCAAAAGCTGCCGGAGTCAGCGGCACAGTGGCGCTGGCGGCCACCATTTCCAAAACCGGGACCATCGAGAATCTGCGCGTCACCGGCGGACCGGCAATGTTGCAGCGGGCCGCTCTGGATGCCGTGAGCACGTGGCTCTACCGGCCCTATCTGCTCGACGGCAAGCCCGTTGAGGTGGAAACCACGGTGAATGTGATCTTCACCCTGGGGGGTGAGGGGCATTGATTTCGCGCAATAAATGTGCGCCCAGGTCTCGCATCTGAGACCTGGACTTTTGCTCAGTGGCCGTCGGGCCGGGCCGTGTTGAGACCGGCGAGAACGGCGTCGTAGCGGCCGCTCTCGACGGCGAACCGCAGGGGCTTCACATTTTCCACGCATATTTCGATTGGCGTCGGCTGAGCCTTAAGTAACTCCATGACCTCAGCAATGTATTTGCCGAGCGGCATGGCGCGCGGGTCGTCAGCGCCAGTCATCAGGTGCGTGGCGACATAGGGAGGGACGAGTTCGAGAACTTCGATTTGCGTCTTTCTCAACTGATGGCGAAGCGACTGGGTGTAGGAGTGAATCGCCGCCTTGGTGGCGCAATAAACGGGGGTCTGCGCCAGCGGAACAAAAGCGAGCCCGGACGAGACGTTGATGATGGTCGCGTGGGCCTGTTTCTGGAGCAGCGGCAACAGCGCCGCCGTCAGGCGAATGGGGCCGAGCAGGTTGGTTGCAACGGTAGCTTCCGCGTCGACCAGGTCGCTCTGCTGGGCCAGCAGATTTTCAGGCCGCATAATGCCAGCGTTGTTCATGAGCACGTTCAGCGCGGGAAACTCCTCTGCCACCTTGGCGGCAAAAGCGCGAATGGCCTCGGGGTTTTCAATGTCGAGGGTGAGCGACTTCATGCCGGGGTTGGCGGCTGTGGTCTCATCCAGAGCTTGCTTGCGCCGTCCTGCGATGACAATCTGGTTGCCCAGTTTGTGCAGCTCTTCCGCCAGCCCGCGGCCAATGCCCGACCCGCCGCCAGTGATGAGGATAGTGTTGCCGGAATTCTTCATGGGATTTGTGTCTCCAAGAAGTATTTTAAGAGCATTGCTCGAACGACACGTTATAGCTGTCCCACATTTCAACGAGCGGTCACGAAAATGAGCGCCTCAGATCTGAATATCTGAGGCGCTCATTTTGTTGAATGATAGCGGATTGTGTGGCTCGTGCCCCTTACTTTTTCAGCGGCTTTCGCGCGAAGTAATACAGCGAGAACGCCAGCGCCGCGAACGCCACCACCGAGACTCCATTGTTATAGAAGATGGAGTGCGGGATGCCGATGGGGTTGTCCTTGTTGAAGAAATTTTCGTAGAACTTGAGAGCTACGCCGAGCAGGCCGATGATGCCTCCAGCGGCGATCAGGCCAGAAGCATAGAGCGAGCCCGGAGAAACATCGCCTTCCGCCTCCGGGTCGCCGCCTGCCCTTTTGACCGCTGCATCCACCAGCCAGCGCATCACGCCGCCTGTGAAGATGGCCAGCGTGGTGCCGATGGAAAGATAAGCCCCGACAGCGAAGGCCAGCGAACGGACGCCGAGCAACTCCACAGTAATTACGATGCAAACGCCCAGAAGCACCAGCCCCCATGGCAGTTTGCGGCTAAGGATTCCGCTTATCACTGTTGCCATCAGCCGGGCCTGCGGCGCAGCGATCTTCTCGCTGCCGATGCCTGGAATCCACTGCACCTCAATCTGTCCGGTTTGTGGTGAATAGAGGTACTTTCCGTCGGGCAGCTCTGGCGATCCAAGGGCATTCAGAAGCACATACTCGCTTTTGTGGTGAATGGTCTTGGTCTTGTCCGCGTTGATAACGGGGAACTGCTCGTTGAGGCCCGCTGCCTTCTGAACGTTGACGCCGTCGTGTGGCGCAGAGATATTCCATGCCTGCGGGGCAGCTCTGAATTCCTGCGCGCCGGTGTTCATTAGTTGGAGGGTTCCGCCGATGGCGAAGGTGGAGACCACGATGCCGATGAGGAAGGCGAAGCGCTGCAAACGCGGCGTGGAGCCGACCAGAAAGCCGGTCTTCAGGTCCTGCGAGGTGTCGCCGGCTTCGGCCGAGGCGATGCAGACTACGCCGCCGATGGTGATGGCTAGCGCGCCGAAAGCCGGTGTCGTCCAGCCTTCAACCAGAAAGATTGCCGAGGTGGCCATTAGCGTGGCGATGGTCATGCCGGAGATGGGATTGGCCGAGCTGCCGATCAGGCCAACGATGCGCGAACTGACCGTGACGAAGAGGAAGCCGAAGACGACGATCAGTACTGAAGCAGCAAGGTTTTGCAGCAGCGTAACCTGGGCTCCGGGGACCGGTTTGAAGTAGAGGAAGAGGAACATGATCACGACCAGCAGAGCCGAGCCGATCATTGCCGTTCCCATGGAGAAGTCCTTCTCCGTGCGGATGGTCTCCACCTTGGCTCCCGCGCCGCCTCGCATTTTTTTGAAGCCCGAGGTGAGCGCGCCGATGATGGTGGGCATGGTCTTGAGCAGGGCAATCACTCCGGCGGCTGCCACCGCCCCCGCGCCGATGGGCCGGATGTAAGTCTTCCACATATCGCTGGGGCCCATTTGCTCGACAGGTACTGTGCCGGGGTAAATGGGATGGCCAACCTCTTTGCCGAAGAAGTAGATCAGAGGCATCAGCACCAGCCAGGAAAGCACGCCTCCGGCCACCATCACACCCGCGGTCTTGGGGCCGATAATGTAGCCAACGCCTAAATATTCCGGAGTCGCGTCGGCCTTGATGGATGCGCCTTTCATCACGTGATGGGGGCCAAAGTCGGGCTGAAACTCAGGCGTGCCCGGCCAAACGCCGAAGAGGTTCTCATTTTGGAAGAAGGTGTACACCGCGCCTAGGCCGAGTCCGAAGAAGACGCGACTGGCAAACGAGCCGCCCTTCTCGCCGGCAATCAGCACATCGGCGCAGGCCGTGCCCTCGGGAAACTTCAGGTTGCCATGCTCCTCCACAATCAGCTCGCGGCGCAGCGGCACCATAAACAGCACGCCGAGAAAACCGCCGATCAGCGCCAGAACAAAGATGCGCCAATATTCCAGATCAAAGCCCAGGAAGATGAGCGCAGGCAAGGTGAAGATGACGCCCGCGGCGATAGACTGGCCGGCGTTGCCGGTGGTCTGGACGATGATGTTTTCAAGAATCGAACTGCGGCCGAAGACGCGCAGAATGCTGATCGACAGCACCGCGATCGGAATCGATGCGGCCACTGTGAGTCCTGCCCTCAGGCCGACATAAACGGTAACGGCGCCAAAAATGATGCCGAAGATTGAGCCGAGCAGAACTGCGCGCAGGGTAAATTCCCTGGGATGATCATTTGGCGAAACAAAAGGTTGAAACGCGGGCGGTTGAACGTCGGGCACGGTAAGCCTCCAAGAGTTCTGCAAGCAATTCTGTTGGATTTCTCTGACAAGGAAGTGTACCAGCGCAGGGGGTGGAAGCGACAAGGAAGGGTTTCACGATGCCGGAAGCTTGCGCGACATTGATGAACCGTGTGTATTGCCGTTAGTTCGTTTGCGCGGTTGGCTTCACTGGCCGGAAGAGCCATAAATTGAGCAGCGTAAACAGCAGCCCGCCGACGGTGAACTTAAGCCAATTGTGCGCATGAGACGGGGAGAAAAAGCCCTCTAGGCAGCCTGCGATTACCAGCAAGGGAATAATGCCGCTCACCAGTTGCGTGGCTTCAATGCCGCCGCGGGCCACCGACTCCCGCCAGCGTAGCGCGCCGGGAATGAGCATGGCGTGGCCCAGGCGAAATCCGGCCGCGCCGGCGATGATGATTGAAGGCAATTCCAGCGCACCGTGCGGCGCTACAAAGCTCCACAGCTTCACTGACATCTCGTAATGATGGCAGGCCGCGCCGATCACGCCCAGCATCATCCCGTTTGTGAAGAGCGCGAAAAACGTTCCCAGCCCGAAGACGATGCCTCCGGCAAACGTGATAAAGCTGACCGTGAGATTGTTGGTCATGATGGCGCTGGAGGCCATGGGCGCCACGCTCACTACGGACTCAGTCCACATCGCGTGGCGCTCCATGGTGGCGATCATCTCCGGGCCGACGAAGTGGCGCATGAACTCCGGCCGCGCGCTGGTGAGCGCCGCGCCCAGCAGGCCCCAGGCCACGGAGACCAGCAGCGAGGCCGCGACATAACCAATTTGGCGCTGGAAGATGGCCGGATACTCGTCGCGCAGAAAGCGGAAGACAGTAAGTAGATTGGTCTTGCGGCCCGAATAGATGATATGGTGAGCGCGAGCCAGCAAATGATTCACATGCGTGGCGTAAGTGCGCGAGGTCGAGTCTTGGCGCAGCACTGAAAGGTCTGCCGCCACCTGCCGGTAGAGCAGGGCGATCTCCTGCAACTCGGCGCGCGATAGTTGTCCCAAGCCGCTCACATCGGATTGAGCCAGCAGAGCTGCCAACCGGTCCCAGTGAGGCCGGCGCTTGAGGATCCACTGGTTGGAGAGGATTTGCGCCATGGAGTTGAATTCAGATCAGCTTAACATCGATACGCCGGAATTGGTGGACATTGAGCTGCCGCTGGCCGGCATCGGCAGCCGTTTTATCGCTCTGCTGGTCGATATGCTGATCTGGTCCGCCGGCTTTATCGTTATTTTGATACTGCTGGCTATTTTCCTGCCGGGTATCGAAGCCTTCTCAAGGATTTCAAAGCAATGGGCCGTCGCGATAGTCATTCTATTTATTTTTTTGCTCTTCTGGGGTTATTTCACGCTCTTTGAGGCCTTCTGGAATGGTCGCACACCGGGCAAGCGCGTAGCCCGGATTCGCGTCATCCAGCGTTCCGGCCGCGCCATTAGCCTCTTTGAGTCGATGGCGCGCAACCTGGTCCGCTATGTGGATATGCAACCCTTCCCGATGTACGCGGTGGGGGTAATCGCGATCTTTTCGACGCGCCAGCATCAGCGGCTCGGCGACCTGGCGGCGGGCACCCTGGTGGTGCGGGATCGCGTGGAGGAGGCGCCGTTGTGGGGCGAATCAGCAGCGCGAACCTTCACGGCGCCGTCTTTTGACCGCAGCGCCCCGGCGCCCGAGCCGCATAACGCCTATGCGCTGCCGACGACCGGCATTGCAAAGCTTTCCTCTTCTGACCTGGAGGTTCTGGAGAGTTTTTTCGCGCGCAGGCTCGACATGAGCCTGGATACGCGCCACATGCTGGCCGAGCGCATCGCCGCCGCCATTCAGGCAAAATCCGGCTTGGCGCTGCCCGCCGACGCCAGCGTGGAGACCTTCCTCGAAGCTACGGCCCGTCAACTCAGGGATCAGGCGCGCATGCAATAAAGCTGTGCATGACGGTCGATTTCGAACGGGTGTCCTAGTTTACGTAGCTCCGGAATCCGACGGCCTTGTCCTGCTCCAGCAACTCCGCCAGCGCCCGCTCGGGGCAAATGTGCCGTGACTCCATCCTGACCAGTTCCTTGTCTGTTTCCACAGCAGAGGCGATGGTCATGAAGCAGTGCAGGCAGCGGGTGTTGTAGGTCCCGTTCTCGTTCTGGGTGCGGCTGTACATCGTTCCTCGGGATTCGCCGATAGATTTTTACGATGTTAGGCGGCCTTTTATTTCCTGAACGTGACCTGCATCACGGAATGATGTTTGAATACCAAATGGTGGACGGCTGCTTCCCCGGAAAGATTTACAAGTTTGTTCCCTGGTTGACGTGGCGGCGCAGTTGCCAGCAGGGAGTCTGCCCTGCCTGGGGAAACAAGGAGATCGAGCAGGGCACATCCACCGAGCCGAGGTAATCGAACTCCTGCTTGTTGCCCTTGAGCGGAATGGTCAGATAGCGGTTGACGGTGACCGTGGACTGCGGCGATCCGCGCAGCTTGAAGACGGCGAAATCGCCCCCATAAGTGGCCACAAACGCCACCGCCAACACTATCACCACACGTTGCAGCCAACGCATCAACCAACGCATCATGCCGATTCAGCCTTTCTGAACCAGAGTATCCGATTTGCCTTGTGGCGCTACTCTATCCACCGAGACTTTGGCGAGTCAGCGGGGTTAGCCGCGCTGCGCACGTGTTAGCGGAGTTAGCGGGGTTAGCAGGTCAGCCAAACGGCCTCGGAGCGATGCTTTGGGGCCTTTTCTCGGGCGAAAAACGAGTTTTTCCGGCGATTTTCAGAGGCCAAATCTCGCGATGCGGGAGAATTTGGGTTGCGGCTTTCACGCGGTATTGATTCCAAACGGGTTAAAAATAATCTGCAAGGTTTCAAGGGGAATTTATACCCCCTAAGGGTATAGGGGGGAGGGGTACCCGTTGGTTCACGGGGATCAGGGGTCAGGGATCAGTAAAGCCCCGCTCTTTTGTTCATTGTTCATCCATTCATTGTGCGGTAGCGGAGAGTTATTTTACGCAACGGGCTGATGGAAAAGGTTGTGGTTTCCCAGGTTTCTGAGGCGGGATCCGTCGGCAAGCTCAGGACAGGTTCTCGGGCGACGGGCGGCGCGTCCAACAGAAATCCCAGGTCCGAAAATCCGGACCTGGGGTACCCACTTTCAGTTTCCAGTCACCTCGGAGATTGGAAAGACGCAAGCCCGGATTCCCACATTTCGCGGCGGCAATTCACAAGGGGTTTTCCACGCACTTCCGGCCTACACTCAAAAGTGAGTTCGGGATTCCAAACCTCGAGCTTGTGCGCGGCCCCAGAGAGTCAGGGTGTTGTGGTGTCCAAGACCACAACGTTAACTGACTCCCTGGAGCCCTCCATACGCAAAATCGTACCGCATAAAGCGCAGCTTCTCCTAAGAACTTTGACAGTGGAAAAGACGCCTTGCAGTGGAAATTTAAGTATTTTCCTGTTCGCTGGATGGGAGCCTCCGGACGCTCTTCTACTGTTCTTCTCCTACTATCGTTCTCTTGACAAGGCGTGTGTTCCAGGTCCTAGGGAGTAAAGAAATGGGTGCCCCAGGTCCCGATTTTGGGACCTGGGATGACGCTGGGCCGTGCTCTCGCCGCCAACCGGTCCAAAAAGATTCGATCTCCACGGTTCCTTCGATTCCTGTCGTCCGGGCCTAAAGGCCACGTTCATTCGCACTCTATCAGGGGTCTAAAGACCCCTGCTCCCTCCGGAATCTTCCTTTTGCGACTCTAATAATTGCCACGACAGAAATGAAATGCAGGTCCACTTCGGCTACGCTCAGTGCAGGCTTTCGACTCGCTGCGCTCGCTCAGGATGACAGCTTTCATGGCAGAGTGAACGAGGGCCAGCCGATATCGGCTGGCCCTCTGTGTTACTGCGCATAACTCGCGAGTTAGAACTTGACCGAGGCGGCGCGAGGCGAGATGCCGCTGATTTCGGCGGCGCGGCCTTCGGCGTAGGCTGCTGCGCCGAGGAGCGCGGCGCCGCTATCGAGGATGATGCGTACCGGCATATTCACCAGCAACTGACTTAGCCGGCCCTTGTCGGTGAAGGCCTTCATGAAGCGGCCGTCCTTGATCTTCTCGATGATGCGCGGAGCGATGCCGCCGCCCACGTAAACGCCGCCCACAGAAAGGAGCTTAAGGGCCAGGTTGCCAGCCTCCGCGCCATAGGCAACGACGAACATATCCAGAGCCTTTTCGCAGATTTCGCTTTTGGCCGCGAGCGCCAGCTCGGTAATCACGGCGTTGGGATCTTCGGCGGCCATGCGTGTGGCCAGCCAGTTTGGCTCGTCGACGCCGCGCACTTCGCGCAGGAACTCATAAATGTTGGTCAGGCCGGGGCCGGTGACCACGCGCTCCTGGCTGATGCGCCCGTTGTATTTCTGCTTGAGGAAGCGCAGCAGGTCGATCTCGTCTTCGTTGCGCGGCGCGTAGTCGCAGTGGCCGCCTTCAGAAGGGTAAGGAACGTGGCTGTGGCCGTTCCAGATCAGAAGCGCCTCGCCCAGGCCGGTTCCCGCGGCGATCAGCGCACGATTGCCAATCTGGCTGGGGTCGCCCTCGCTGAGCGTGTAGATCTGGTCGGCGGCCAACTCGTTAATGCCGTAGCCGTTGGCTTCCAGATCGTTAATCAGAAAGACATGGTTAATGCCGAGGCTGACTGACAGCTCGCGGCTATCAAGCGTCCAGGGAAGGTTGGTGAGGCGCAGGCGCCCATCGCGCACAGGGCCGGGTACGCCAAAACAGGCCGCCGTGACCGATTGCACGCCGAGAAACTCTTTTACGATCTCTTCCAGTCCGGAGTAGTCCTTGGCCGCATACCGCTCGTCGCGGGAGGATTTTGGTTTTCCATCGATAAAGTCATACAGCGCCAAGTGAACTTTGGTGCCACCTACGTCGCCCGCCAGAATCATCTTTCCCTCTCTAAAACTCCGCAGCCTTCTTCGTCCGTCGCGGGTAAAAGCGCGGCTGCGGCTTTATCCAATATAAAGGTAAGTATACCGCTGGAGGGCCATATCAATTGGCTGGGGAGCCGTTCCGGATCGCGCGGCCCGGTGAGCACCTCACGAAGGATGGCGGCTTTTTCCGCTCCCGCAACGAGGAAGAAGACCGAACGGGCCTGATTGATGACCGGCCAGGTGAGCGTGATGCGCCATGTATCACGCTGTGGCACGCGGTTGGCGGTCGCCAGGCGGCTCATCTCGTGGATGGCCTCGGTGTGCGGAAAGAGCGATGCGGTGTGGCCGTCGTCGCCGAGCCCGAGAGCCACCAGGTCAAAGCGCGGGCTCTCGGCGCCTTCCAGCCGAAAACTATTGCGCAACTCCGACTCGTAGCGCGCCGCCGCTGCCTCTGGCTCCAACTCGCCTTCGATGCGATGAATCTGGCCGGGGCGCAGTGGCACATGGTCCAGCAGTGCCTCGCGAGTCATACGGTAATTGCTCTCTGAGTTATCGGGTGGAACGCATCGCTCGTCTACCCAGAAGAGGTCGAGCTTCTCCCATGGCATACGCCAGCGCCACGGTTGATTGGGGTCGGCAAGCAACTGGAAGGCGGCTTTGGGAGTGGTTCCGCCGCTGATGGCGATGCGCGTGCGCCCTTGCGCCTCGACCGCTTCGCCGGCCATCTCGACAAAATACTGCGCCGCCCGCCGCGCCAGCGCAGCGGCATCCGGTTCCACATAGAACTTAATCTGGAGCAGTCTGCGCATAAGAGTTGGGAGCCTCTTGTTTCTACGTTACACGCATGATTCGGGAGCGGGCCGCTGAGATGATTTAGTCGATGGGGTGAATGGGCATTTTGAGTAGCTTCCGCGCCTATCTTCCCAGATAGTCCCGGTACTGGGTTTCGATGATGCCGGCGGCGCGGGCTAATCCGAGCTTTGACAGGTTGTATTGGTAGAGGCTCTCGACCAAATTGCTTTCAGCGGCGGCCAGCGTGGCTTGCGCAGTGACCAAAGGAAGGTTGTCGTCCACTCCGGCGTTGACGCGGTCGGTTTCGTCGCTCAGGGCGCGCGTGGCCAGCTCGACATTGGAGCGGGCAACATCGACCAGCCTCGCCGTCGCAGCTACGTCGAGCAGAGCCGAGCGAACCTGAAGGTCAATGCGAGCGCGCAGGTCGTCGAGTTGGGCGTTGACGGCGTCCATCTGGGCCTGGGCGGCTTCCACATCGCCGCGCAGTTTGGCTTCGCGGAAGAGCGGTACGCTGAGCGTGCCCTGGGCGACAAAGTTGCCGTGCGAGCCCACGCCGCCTACCTGGCTGACGCCGTAGTAGCCGCCAACGCTGAGGGTGGGCAACCGCTGGCTGCGGTAGGCGGAGCGAATGGCCTTGAACTCGACCGCTTGATTTTGCAGGTTCTGGTAGTCCTGGCGGTTTTTGTAGGCGACGGCCCGGACCTCTTCCGGGGTTTCGGCGGACAGTTCGCTGTAGGGAGCTGGATCGGTGAGCGCGATCTTCTGGCCGGGGTCGATGCCGATTTCGCGCTTGAGCAGGATGAGGTTCTTTTCGAGGGCGTTTTGGGCTGCGATTAGCGCCTGCTGCTGCGCCTGAAGCTGGACCCGCGCACGCAGTTCATCCAGATTGGCGGCAGTGCCAGCCTCGTGAGCCGCGTGTACGTTCCTGAGCACCAGTTGATCTTCCGACTCGAGCGCTTTGGCGTTGTCCACCTCGCTCGATGCGGCGATGGCGTGCAGATAAGCCGAGGCCACCAGCTGGACCACTTCGCCGCGCGCCGACATTTTGGCGAAATGAGCAGCGCGTTCCGCCGCGCCGGCCGCCTTCCAGCCCGCGATAACCGGGCCGGAGAAGAGCATCTGGCCAAATTGAATCTTGCCCTCGGTCAATTCATCGCGCGTGATTTCGGCAATCACACTGCCCGGGGGAAGGAGCGAGCTGAACTCCTTAGCCATGCTGGGTCCAAAGCCCATTGCGACCAGGCTTTGCTGGTGAACGCCGGTGTCGCCGGTGAGCGTGATCGTGGGCAAAAAGTTCTGCAACGCCTCGTTCTTTTGCCCCTTGATTGATTTCTCGCCGTTTTCGGCTTCCTTCAGCCCGAGATTGTTCTTGAGGCCGAGCGCGATGGCCTCGTCCAGCGAGAGCTTCAGCGTTTCATCGCTCGCCGGCTGCATGGTCACGCTGCCAAAGAAGGAGTTGGAGGCAGAGGTGGAGTTTTGCGCCTGGGCGTGGAGAGCCGCAGCGCACAGCAGAGATAAGGTCGTCAAAATTGCCGAAGCCGTCGTCCGCCGGAAGACAAAATGTTGCGCTCGATTCACTTTCACTATTGTCTCAGATGATCGAGGCGGCGCGAAGATTCCCCGACCGGGCGGGAAATACATGGAAGGGATTTTAGACGGAGATGCAATTCCTATTGCCGGCCTTCACAGGAGCAAGGAATGTCTACGGCTGCTGCAATGCGGATCTAAGGTCGGTATGCACAAAGTCGTCGCCTTTGTAGAGCACAGGCTCTCGTTTGTCGCGGGCCAGGGCGTAGGTGAAGCAGTCGCCAAAGTTCAGGTTGGCGGGATGGCCGCTGCCTTTGCCGTAGTCGCGGTAGGCCTGGCGGGCGATCCTCGCCTGCGCGACGGTCACCGGCTCGATGACGATGTTAAATCGCTCGATCAATTCATCGAAATCGCGGCTCAGAAGGGGGTTTCGCCACCCATCCACAACAATAGAGGCTTCCAAATAATTCGCTGCCGAGATGCGAGAGGATTCTGCGGTGTCCAATGCTTTCGAGAGGGCTGGCCACTGCGGCTCTCGCTTAAGAATTGCAATGAGGGCTGACGTATCGACGATCATTTTGGCAATCCCGTTTCATCGTCATAAAGTTCATCGATCAGTTCTTTGGAGGTGCGTCCATCGTTCATCAGCGGCGCGGTAACAGCGGTTATCCGCTTGATCCACTCCATGCGGCTCTCGCGTTTGGAAGCTTTTTCCCGCGCCAGCTTTTCCCGAACGGCATCGGAGACCGCAACAACCAGGCTGACCCTCTTGAGAGCGGCCAATTCCCGGACCATGCGATCGGTTTCCTCGTTTTTGATGTTCAGGGCCATCAAATTCCACCTTTCCACCATCACGTTCCACCATTCTACCATGAATGCGCCGTTAAACAACAAACTGCTGGGTGCCCCACTCGGAACTACGCCCTGATGCCCTAAGCTAGAGCTATGAGCCACTCCACGCTTGAAAAGCCGGGAACGCAGGACGATATCTTCGATTTACTAGTGGTGGGCGCCGGACCCACGGGAATGGCCTGCGCCATTGAGGCGCAGAAGGCCGGCTTGCGCGTCGTGATGGTGGACAAGGGCTGCGTCTGCAACTCGCTCTTCCATTACCCGTCGCATATGACCTTCTTCACCACGCCCGAGTTGCTCGAAATTGGCGACATTCCCTTTCCCAGTCCTAATGCCAAGCCCAACCGCAACGAGGCGCTGCAGTATTACAGGCACGTGGCGGCTTACTATAAATTGGATGTCCGCCAGTACCATCGTGTGGACGGCGTGACAGGCGCGGACGGCAACTTCAACGTGCATCTGGTGGATCGCTTTGGCCGCTCCGGCGCGCTTCGGGCACGCAAGCTAGCAATCGCCATCGGCTACTACGACCGGCCCAACTACCTGCACATTCCCGGCGAGAGCCTGAGCAAGGTGCACCACTATTACTTCGATCCCCACCCCTACTTTGCGACCGATGTGCTGGTCATCGGAGGCAAAAACTCGGCGGCCATTGCGGTGCTGGAACTGTGGCGCAGCGGCGCGCGCGTCACGCTGGTTTACCGCGGGCCGGAGATTCCGCCGCACGTGAAGTACTGGATCAGGCCCGACATCGAAAACCGCATCAAGAACCGCGATGTGAAGGCGTACTTCTGCTCCGAAGTGGTCGAAATCACGCCGGACAGCGTGATCATCCAGACGCCGCAGGGCCGCGAGACCGTCAAGAACGATTTTGTCTTCGCCATGACCGGCTATCATCCAGACTTCGAGTTTCTGGAGTCCTTGGGCGTGCGCCTGAAGGGCGAGGACCGGCTGCCGGATTGCAATCCGGAGACGCTGGAGAGCAACGTGCCGGGCATTTATCTGGCTGGCGTGATTGTGGCCGGCGCGCGCACCAGTGAGATTTTCATCGAGAATGGCCGCCATCACGGGCGGCAGATTGCCGCCGCGCTCACGGGCAAGTGAAGACTGATTTCTTTCCTTGGCTCAGTGAAGTTTAAGGCTTTGCTGCCTGAACGCGTCGAGCGGGCCAAAACGCTCTGTAGGGCTTGTCGGCTCGTGGGCCATGCAGTGCAGTCTCGATGGCGCAGCAGCCGCATAAGACCGCGTGACGTGCAGCCGGTCCATCACCACATAGCGCGTACGCAGGCCGTCAACAGTCGCGGGCAGTTGAGCGGGAATGTTATTGCGGTCCACATAAATGACCAGCGCCGCCTCGCGCGAATTGTCCAGGCTCTGGCCCACGCCCACGCCGAAGAAGGCGGGATTCTGCCGCATTAGGCCCGCAACTGCCTCGCTCTTAACGGCCATGGCCTGCGCCAGCGCTGAAGATGGCAGCGAGACAGAGCCGGCTTCAAATGGAGTTTGCGGTGCAGCTCCGTACGTAACGGCGCGGGCCGTGGTGGGGATCGCGAGTGTGCGTAGGCCGCCCACTGTGGCTGGCACACTGACCGTCCTGTTTTCGTCTGTGTAGAGAATCACCGCGGCTTCACCGGGATGGTCGCTGCTCTTGCCGGTGGCTGCGCCCAATATTCCTGTTGCCGAACTCACCAGCAACCGGGCCTGCGCGAGAGCCCGCTCGGCGCGCGCATTTTCCGCAGCGCTGAGTGTACGCCCGTGCGCGGCGGAGATCGTGCTGTCGCCGTAACTCAGGCAACTGACAGGATGATCGGCTGCGCCCACGAATGTATAACTTCCGCCTGATTGCGCATCCAACTCGCTCAGCACGTCGGAGGCCGGGCTGGCCACGCCCTGGCTGACTCCCGAAACGTCCGCTCCTCCAGCAAAGTAAAGGCCCACCGGCTCGGCATTCGCGGCGTCCACCACCAGCGCGCCCGAGTCGCCCGCGTCGCTGAATTGATTGCCGCTCAGGCCCAGCTGGTTGGTAAACGTCTTGCTCAGGTAGGGCCGCGTCTCCGCGCAGTCGAGGTAATAATCCACTGTCACGTCGAGGTCGATAGCCGAGATGCCGCCACAGGTTAATCCAGTCGTCCGGCCGCTTTTGGCCACCCTCATTTGGAGCCAACCGGCCTCGCCCCGTCCGCCGGTCGAGCTGATGCCGGGAGGTGCGGCGGCCAAGGTGCCGTCCGGCTGCCTCGCGCCCAGCTCCAGAATGTTGCCGCTCGGGTCAACAGCGCGCGAAGTCACCTGAGCTATGGCCGCGTCGGCATTGGTCAGCTTCGAAGAGAGCGGCAGCCAGGCGGTGAGCTGAGCCACAGGGGCTACGGAAGAAGCCAGTCCGGGGCCTGCGCTGTCTCCCAACGGCGTGCAGTTGTTGTCGATCAAACCCGGCTGCACAATCGTGTCGCCCACGCTGGCGTGGTCGCTTTTGGCCAGCACGTGGTTGTTGCCGAGCAGGTATTCGCGCTTGCTCGAGTCCTGGACCAGCGCGCCCAACGTGCCGCTGCAGCAATCCACAATCTGGTTGCCGCGCGTGTCGTAGTCCATGTTGTTTCCGCCCGAACCGCCCAGTAGCACGGAAGCCGCCAACGGAGCCTGATGCGTGGCCGGGTTGCTGGTAATACCCTCTGTATTCACCAGCACCACGGTCGCGGTGCTGGAAATGGAGCTCAAACCGGAACCGTGCAAAGCCCCGCTCACAGTGGCCACAACATAAGTCGCGCCGGTAGACTGCACCGAGCCTGGCGCTGTGTAAGTAACCGTGCAAGAAGTAAAAGCCTGGCTCTCGCGCTGGCAACTCACTGCGCCTAGAGAACCCTGCCCGCTGCCTTGTCCGTTTGCCGAGCCTGCCAAATCAAAGTGGATACCGGCTGTGCCGCCCGCCTCGGCGAGAAAGCCTGTTATGGCGACCGTCCCGCCCGCGCCCAGGGCCACGTTCTCCGGCGTCAGCGGTTGCAGGAATCCCGGCGTGACAGTCAAAACGGAACTGGCGCGAAAGCTGGGATTCGCGGCATGTGTCGCGGTCACCACCATCTCGGCGCGATCGGAAGTCAAATAGCTGGGCGGCGTGTACTGGCCGTTTGCGTTGATGCTTCCCGGGCCGCTCGTCGCATCCCCGCCGGAGACTGACCAAGTGACCTCCGCCGGGCTGCCGTTCGTCTGAGTAGCCGCAAACTGGTGAACCAGGGCGCCGTTGGCGCCGGTTGCATTGCAGCCGGTGCAGTTGGTGTCAATGGAACTCGCGCCTGGCGTGACGGAAAAGCCCACATTCGAGGAATTTGCCGTGCCCATTACGCCGCCGCAACCGGCCGCCATGAGCAGCGCCGGAGCCAGTAGCATCGGTAAATTCATGAAATACAGGCGCATGGGAAAAGTCTCTACCTACATTCTAGCGACTTATAAGTTCCGCATCCCATACCTGTTCTGGTATATTCAAGATGTGCATACCGCCGCAAGACCGCTTTTCTGGATTGGGAGCAGCAAATGGCAAAACGCGTTCTTGACGGCATTGAAGTAGAACTCAGCACCGGCAACGTTTTTGTGGACCTCGGTCTGCCTGACGCAGAGCAGCTCAAAATAAAGTCTGGCCTGGTTATTGAAATTACACACGCCGTGCGGCGTCTGGGCCTGACACAAGAGGAAGCCGGCCGCCGGATGAGGATTTCGCAAGCAAAGGTATCTGGCCTCACGCGCGGTGATTTTTCTAATCTCTCGGAACGCAAGTTGATGGAGTGCCTGAATCGCCTCGGCTACGATATCGAAATCAAGCTCAGTCCCGCCGCCGATACCGTCGGACGCCGAACTTTGGCCGTTGCGTGATCGGAGCCCTATCGCGCTCGGTTTCAGGCCTTCCCTTGTGTCAGGTTCATTCCATGCCTATAGAGAAAAGGTATGGAGTAAACATCCTTGCCCGCCTTCTTTCCGCTTGAAAGGAAGCCGATAGCCATAAGGTTTTCAACAATAACCTTCCACCCCTTCCCGAGCAAGGCATCAAGTGCCGCAGTATCGTAATCGGTCTTTCCACCCGAAAACTTCGTAATATCCTTCCAAAAATGCGGAAATTCTGCTTCGAGGTAGGTTTCCTTTTTGCGTTTCGATAGCTCTTCAAATCCGTATTGGATAGCTGCAGCACTTATTACGTGCTCCGATACTCCGTCAGGTTCAGCAGCGTAAATGTCCTGCTGCCGTTGCTTCGCCCGAATGAGAAGGTCGATCACGTCACGGGGCGTCACCACTCCTCGCCCGTCGGCGCACCTATTACATATCCATCTAATTGTCGGGCTCTGCTTTTTCCCCTTGAACACGGTTGGAGGGAATATCCTATAGAACGCATTTTTCCGGTATGAAGCATTGGCATCGAGCATGTCGCGATTAATCTGGAGGTATCCAGAAAAAGGTTCATTTGCAAAGAATCTCTTGACAACCATCGCGAGAATCTGGTCGTCGGTCCATCGTAGGGTGTCCGCTTGCCGAGCGGTGATGTGCGTTAGGGCAGTAAAACCGTCAGGGTTCCTTACGATCTGCTCGAACATATCATCGCGTAGAAAAATCTTAACCCTTATGCTATCGGACGAAAAGTACCTAGTGTAGTTCGCCACAAGTAGAGTCTTTTATAGGCCGGGCCTCATCTTATGATGAGGAGGGCTATATGCGAGTTGCAAAGCCAATAGTTTTACGAGAAGAGACTCGTCGCGATCTGGAGCGTAAT
>Ga0224558_1001264_pt1 | contig 26988 bp, 26 predicted proteins | sample 714S32024metaG_FD_180682 | JGI IMG/M metagenome (GOLD analysis project Ga0224558, IMG submission 180682) | Peat soil microbial communities from Stordalen Mire, Sweden - 717 S3 20-24 | ecosystem: Environmental > Terrestrial > Soil > Wetlands > Peat | place: Sweden: Norrbotten County, Stordalen... | reverse complement strand
GGGCCCGGTCAGTGGTGACCTCAGCCGGCTCGCCGTTGGATCTGATCGCACCGGCGAAGAACGCCTCTGCCGCTTTCAGATCACGCTTCTTCGATAAGAACACGTCGATGACCTGCCCGTATTGGTCCACGGCCCGGTAGACGTAGCGCCAGGTTCCGGACACCTTGACGTAGGTCTCGTCGACGAACCAGTGACCACCAACGCGGTGGCGGCACGGCCGAGCGGCATCCGCCAGGATTTGTGTGAACCGTTGGACCCATCGGAGCAGGGTTACGTGATCGACCTCGATGCCACGCTCAGTAAGCAGTTCCTCCAGGTCCCGGTAGGACAACCCGTAGCGTAGGTACCAACGCACGGCGAGCAGGATGACCTCAGGCGGGAACCTGAATCCAGCGAACGCCGAGCTCAGTGGCTGAATGGACGCGGTCACACGGCGATGTCTCACCCCGAGAGCCACGCTCAATCACCGCTCTGGCACGGACCCCAAGATTCGGAGTCAGGTTCGCACTCAATGCAACAGAGCCTTCGCTGTCGAGCAGAGAATCCTGTGGTTCTGGGGGGGGTTCACGGTTTATACCTTCCAATTCTTTGTTGACGACGAACCGGTGTGGACCTATTGAGCGATCAATGAAGGCACATCCCCGAGGTGCCTGGTTGAGGGTCACTCGCGAATCGACGTCAGGGCTACTTCCAAGCCTTCTGTCGTGGACCAATGGACAGTGCCCACATGCGGCCCGCCGGAAGCTCACTGACCATGCTGTTCTAGTCTCGTTCTGATGCGGATCGAGAGCGCCTTCATCGCCGATCATGCCGAGGTGAATCCGGCTACCCGGACACTCGATGTTCGGTCCGGGTTCCAGAGCTCTATCAGGGTGCCGAAGCTTCCCTTTCGTCACGTCGTGGCCTTGGTGCTCGTCATCCAGGTGGCATCGGACGATTACGGACGAGCATTCACCCTGGGCATCGACGTCGATCGCGTCGACGAGTTGCCGGTGATGCTCCACCAAGACTTCTCCTTCGAGATTCCCCGTGGGATCCATGCGGCGGACGGGGTCAGCCACCACTACCCGTTCGCCTTCTCCTTGCCGGTCGACTTCTACGACGTTGGACTCCACTCGGTGATCGTCGGCGACGAGGAATCGGATGTTGCACACGTCCCGTTCATCGTACGAATGGTCACCCTGGACGAACATTGACAGGTGGAGCGAGCCACGAGCCATGGGCCATCCTCTGCCGCCATCCCCCGGTTCCCGAGGTTCCAGAGCATTCAGTAAACCCATGTCTCGTGTTCGGATTCAGATGAGGGCGCTAGGACCGTATTGCTCCTGGTCAACGGCCTTCTAACCCTACCGGATCGTGTTCTCACTAGGACTTCCTGCACAAGGGGGAGGAGGTTCGGTGAATCCGCGAGCAATCGAAATCGCCCTCCCCACCTGGACAGAATGCGTTTCATCTGTTTCACTAGATACATCTACTTCACTTCAATGAGCAAAGGGAGTCAACGTTGACAATCTCCACCGTGCACTCACATCTCCTCAGCGAGGACGATCGTGCGCGAGTTTCCGAGGCCCTCACAAAGCTTGAGGGGAATGGAGAGCTTCCCGAATCAGTCAAGGAGCCAATGCTCCGGCTGCTTCGTCTCGTGGCCGAAGGCCGCAGCGCAACGATTCTCGAGACTGAAGAGCAGCTGACCAGCAACCAGGCGGCTCAAATCCTCGGAGTTTCCCGGCCATTTCTCAACAAGCTCCTCGATGAGGGGCGCATCCCTTTCCACCGAACGGGACGCGACCGACGCATCGCAGCACGCGACGTAGAGGCGTTCCTTCGGGAACGTGAGGAATTGAAGCGCCGCCGAGCTGCCACCTCATCGAGCTATGAGGCGAGGCGTAGCCAGCGACTCGCAGTCGATGCCGGGGTGTCCACCGAAGAAGCAGCCGAGCTGGGGTTCGAATAGTCCGACGGCATGGGTCCCGGGGACCCGACCTACTGAAAAGGGTCCTGTGGCCAACGCACGTCCGACAATCAGGTGTCTGCTCGATGAGCTTCGGAGCGATCTGGGCGATGCCGACCAACGGTCAGCTTTGGCGTCGAGTTCACTACGCGGACTCGGGAAAGTTCCATTGGACACCATCGACCATCCCCTACTCGAGAAGGCAACCATGCTCTCGGACCGTCCGCTGGCCGAACTCCATCAGCATCGAATCTCGGCAGTGACCGACTATGCCTGGTACCGCGTCAAAGCAGGTCATTTCCGCGGAGCAGTGTGGATTGACAAGGCTGGGCTCCCTTGGCTGTGTGCCGCAGGAATCAGACGGGACGGAGATACTTCCGACTTCTACGCTGACTTCGAACGTCGGTGCGTCAGTGGATCCGACGTCTTCTTGCCGGCAGAGTCTGACAGCAAGCGCCTCCGACTCGAAGTCGCCAATGCGAATGATAGAGATCGCCAACGGGCGCTGGTCATCAAGGTACTGGACGGAATCGCTGCAGCTGCCAAGAGCTCGGAACCTCAACGCGTTACGTTGCCCACCACGATCAACTCGCAAGCACTCTTCTCCGAAGGGGCGCAGCTACAGGTGGCGGTCTCATCTAACGGACCCGAGTACCCGAACGAGATCACCATATCCGTCGAAGTCACGGACTTTGCAGACGCCCGATACGACGACGTGCTCTTTGAGGTACAGGCTGCGTTCCCCGGTGTTCCGCTTAACGACTGGGATGTGGCGCCGACCCTGGAGGGCCTCAGAGATCCTTGTTGGTATGTGGTGGTACCCGAGGGCTGGCTCGAACGCCTTCTCCAAGATGTGGACGATCGCGGCACCGCTGCAATGGCGGAGTCGCCTCTGGATATGACCGACGGGCCAGATGGATTTGCCCACGTCGTGCAACGGAGCGGGCTGACGCATGCAATTGTTGATGGCCACGTCGTGCGGGCAGCGTGCGGGCGGACCTTCGTGCCAGGACAGGATCCCAACGACAAGGAGATGTGCGTCCGATGTGCCGCTCATCATCAAGAGATCGAAGCAGCCGTCTCCACGCCATGAACCACGTCAGTCTCCTGGACCGCAACTCTCCAAATCGAAGGGAGGTGAAATGGCCGAAACATCCAAGGGCAAGAAGTTTCTTCGAGTGAAGGGTTACCAGAAGGCAGATGGGACCCGCGTCGCGACGCATGATCGATCGACTCCCCGCACATCGCGAGGCGCTCAACCGAAGGCAACCCGAACCACCCGAACATCTCGACGTAACAGCCGATAGGTCCACCTCATAGCCCCACCTACGAAAGGAGGTGCGCAATGGAACCGATTCGATTCTGGCGGGTCGCAGAGGAGTTCCTCGTCTGGGCGGGGCTCGTTCTGGCAATCGCCACAATGGTGACTTTTTACTCTCTACGTAATCTCGAAAGCTAGCTACCGGATGGTTACGACTTGAGGTGGCCTATGGTGTCCACACCAGGTTGGTCAGTCGCTCGATTGGGCTTCTCAGCGCCGGTTCGAACCGCCGCATCGCGGTGCAGATTTCCGACATTGCATCCTTTGTCGTGATCCAGGAGTTTGCGGCCAACTTGGTTGCCACGTCAGACCCGAGCAACTGACCGCCCGTGATCGAGTACGACTTGGCACCGCCAGACTCAACAGCACCGAATGCGCCTGACGCCGCACCGCGTAAGCCCGCGGTCTGCGGTCGCCATCTGTGAAAGTCTTGACCTCTTGACTCCTCAAGCACCGTCCACGCTGTCGAGTTCGCCAGGTCCAACACCGGCGTGACCACGCCTTCCATATCCCCATGGACACACGATCTCGCTATCGATTGCAGCTTGGATACGAGGCTAAGTTGTATCCAGTCTTTCCGATCTTCCGAGTATGGAGGGAAGTCGGTCTTGAGGTGACGCAGAAGGTCCGCCCGAAGGTCGACGTCCATTGCGATTACGCGGCCGGCGAGATTCGCGAGCGAATGGCCCATGGCGAGGACATAGTGGGCCTGAAGCTCTACGAGCGCCCGACAAGACATCTCCCGAGCTACCTCTTGGTCGGCAGATCCAGTTCTCAGCGCCTTCCAGTTGGTCACCTCGTAGGAGGAAAGACACGCCAGCCCAAGTTGCTCTCCAATCGCAGCCATCATTCCGCCGACCTCATACATACGTTCGGCCGAATCTTCGCCTCCGGCCGCGCCCATTCCCCAGAAGTCGGCACGGACCCCAACCCTCTGCCATTCGACGGCAAGCGACACGAAAGGCAAAGTGCTGTCGTCGGGGAACTTTCCTCGCTTGGTAGTACAAAGTCGGCGTGGAATGAGGGCGACTAGCTCAGGTGCGTCCATATGTTGCATCCGATCCAAGTGTTGGTGATTTCGATGGTAATGGCCGATGCCACCGACGACTCTCGATTCAGCAACCTCTTGGCTCGGTGGGGTCAGTGGCGGCAAACAGCGGCGAACGTCAGTGCGGGTGGATACCCTATTGACCGACGCGCAGAATAGGAGCGGGACATGGCGGGACAAGAACGCCGACCAGGACGATCGGGACGGAGCCCAAAGGCAGGAGACGGGACCGAAAAGTACGGCGGCAAACGTCCAGCTAACCCACCACCTCGACCAGCCCCCAAGAACACGGCTCCATGTCCCCCCGCCAGCGGCAATGGCAAATCCAGGGACAAATAGGCGGCCACCGATACAACGGTGCTTGGGGCGGGGTACGCTGTAGACGTGGCCTACCGGGACCGAAGCGACGTGATCGAGAAGGGCGGCAAACAGCCGCCCAACCCGCCAGACCGACCCCAGCCACAGTCAGCCGTGCCGGTACCTCCGCCTCGGCCGCCAGCGCGAGACACTCCATCGCGCTGATCCAACTGACCGGAAGTAACACCGATGCCGTCGACACTCTCCGGTCTATTGATCTTCGTCGTGGTGCTCACGCCTGGCCTTCTGCACTACATTCAGCGCCGCGCGCTGTCAGACCAACCGCAGGTTTCAGCGCTGGTGGAAGCAGGCACGCTTACCACGGTGTCGATCGTTACCGATCTGGTGGCCGTTGGGGTCTTTGCGTTGATCCGGTGGGCGCTCCCCTCGCATACCCCAGACCCGTCCGCTCTGCTCCTCAACGGTGTGAACTACGCGGCCCCTCGGCTCGGATACCTCATACTGTGGGCGGCTGCGCTGCTCGCGTTGTCCTGTGTGCTGGCGATCCTATGGGCCCGGCGGCCGGGCGTCTTGGCGAAGATGCCTATCTTCATTCCCGCCTTGATCGACACGTCGGCTTGGGTCTACGAGTTCGAGGCAGCACCTGAAGGGACCCGCGTGTACGTGGGATGCGACCTGAGAGACGGGTCGTACATCGGTGGCTACCTCGATTGGTACAACACCAACATCGAGGAGGTATCCGACCGAGATATCGCCTTGGTTGCCCCTATCACCATCCGCAGGACGGATGGAGAGGTGCTCGCCACCGAATCGGGGGAGGCCGACAAAGAGAAGAGTGAGGGCGGCAGTCAGTCGCTCGATTTCGGAGTGGTAGTCCTGTCGGCCCGAGACATCGCCACTCTCTATGTGTCCTACTTGAACACGTAGCCGACACCCCCCCCCAGATCGCTACGGTTGCTGGTGATTCAGTGCAGGGCTCCATGAACGACGGCAGCGGCACACCTCAGCATTATCAGTTCGTCTCAAGGGGACGATCTGGAAGTTATCAAACGGCGCGCAACGTTCTGACCGGCGACGATGGGTGATCGGGAAGGTGCCCGACGGAAGCTAATGGCGCGGTTTGTAGGACATTTTATAGGACAGGATATGGGTGGCTGCCCTCAGGTATGGCGGACTGAGGTCTCTCAGTTGGGCACGGTTTCCGACGCCCTGCAGGACGTTCATCCCGCCCGACGCAAGCGTTCTACCGAGGGGTCAGCGTGGAATTGCGTCCGCACAGGCAGCGCGAGACCGTCCCCAGTGGGTTTGTAGAGCTGTCCACGTATCGGGTCAATCGAACTTCCGACGGGTGACGGCGAATCGCACAGACCAAGCGGCGACGGAGGACCCAGGCGAATGGTTCTCTCACTGACCCATTCTGGTCGATCTCAGGGCCACCTCCGGTCATTCTCTTGACAATGTCGACTGCAGCGGCAGCTACCGTTTCGGCCATGTCACTCGCCGGCCCAGCTGAACTCACTCGTGACGCCGTTGCATTTTGGCGACGACAACTCTCCGAGTTTCCCGGTGACCTCGAAGGTTGGCTTGGGGATCGAGTGTCAGAGGTTCAATTTCTCTGGGGTCACGTTGTCCGCATGAATGGCAGCCAGGGCATGTGGAAGGAGCTGACGGAGAGCCTCGAGGAACGCGACCCCACGAATGCGTGGACTCGCCACTACGACGGCATCTATTTCGAGTCCCAGGTGCTCCACATCACCCGTCTAGTCCGTGCTGGTCAGCGAACGGCTGCGGAGCAGCACCCTTCCTCACTCGGCCTACTACTCCGGGCATTCGCAACCAGGCAAGAACTGCTCGGACCCATCACGGGACCATTTGCTGCCGAGTCGCTGAATGTACATGCTGATCCGTTGGCAGACTTGGGCCAATTGGAGCAGATGATCTCAGACCTGATGGATCTCAGGAACAGAGCCGTCGCACATATCGACATCGGCGAACCTGTTCCGTCGATCGAGTGGGATGACCTCGAAGAAGCGACGGAGGCGGTTACATCAACCTTTGAGCGGTACTCGCTGCGACTCACAGGCGTGAACTACAAAGTCAGATACGAAGACACTCCCTGGCGCGACTGGCAATCCGTATTCCGAGAACCGTTGTTCAAGGTTCGCCTCGGCCTCGACGCAAGTGAACTCGAATAACCCAGATGCGCCCCTGGATTGAGCCCGTACAGCCCAATCTTGTGCACGCCTCCACGAACCATGGTCAACAGTCCCGACGCACCGGATTGTGACCACCTTCCTTCATTGTTGTGGGGCACATGGCAGTGCCGTCAGTGCGATCAGGGTCGCCAGCGAAGTCTGAATGTGTAGTGCCGAATGGTGACATAGCGATTGCCGAACCATGTCATTCCTCCTGGACCAATCGAGTTGAACCAGAGCTGGAAGAGGAAATTTGACTTGAAGCGATGCCTACGTAAGCGGTGCTTCTCCATTTGGCGAATGAACGCGGCGTGCCTCTGGTCGCCAAGATCTCTGATTTTGCCGTCGAGCGGAACTTGGATCCGGTGTAGCCACCAGGATTCGACCGATCGGCGCTCGGCATCGGACATGTTGTACTGGCGAGCGACATGCCGAACGTGGTCTATCTCGACAGATCGGAGCGCATAGAAGTCAGCCATTCTCTGAATCCGGCCGACTGGAAGATGCTTGAGTCGCTCATCGAAGTGCGATCGGAGCTCCGGCGGCAGTCCATCGAAATTTGGATCTGACTGTTCGACCACGATTCCTATCTTTCCTCAATGCAATCTGTGTGGCGTACGCCCTCTGCCTGCCTCGCGAAGTTGCTGACTCGGCGGTAGGCGGGACCCTTGGACAGATCCAGCGAATCAGCTCACTGGTAAGGACAACCCGACGTCATGCCAGGTCACCACAAGCTCTGTAGCTACGTCCGGGACTGTCGGTTTGAACGTCACTGCCCCGGTCGCCACCTCCGAACCGTAACGTCCCATGTGCCTCGTTCGTTGGTACTGCGTTCCAATGTCATCTGTTAGTTGGAAGACGTAGACCTTTCCTCGGATGAATGCCTCCCGAGACTTCTTGCTCAGCTCATCCGCAGCCCAATCATCGACTCCCTCCAACTCTGCTTGCAGGGCATCGAAGTCTTCTGGAAATAGGGCTGCGACGTCCGGCTCGGGTGACACTCTCCATTGGACAACTGTCCTTGTGTCGCAGATGTCCACGCCCGTAACGCTGAAGCTCGACCCGTGATAGTCACCTACGACATCCTGTGATCCTGGGAGCGAGCGAAGAATCGCAGGCACAGTCAGATCCAGTTCCGGTGCTGAAGGTAGATCATCCCCCTCAAGTCGGATGGCCTGTGCCATACCGGCCGGGGGCGGGTCAGGCGGCGCCCAACCGAGGGCGCTGATCATCTTGCGATACCAAGCCTCCTGCTCGGCCTGAGTGACTAGCCCCTGGTACCTGAACCCCGCCAGCACACCAGCAAAATGACTCAACTCATGCCTACGTGTGAATGAGTCCTGAACCGCTCGGGAGCGGGCATCCATGACGGCTTCAATCAAGTACCACCGTGTCTCTTGATTCACAGTGTCATCCTACGTCTGGGGCACCAGCACCGCCTATCCCCGACGTGCCGGTCAGCCACGGGTCGATACCGCCCCGCACCCGATTGTTATGAGGCGGTCTCCCGCCCTCCGCCCGTGCGGTAGTTGAGGATCATGCCGAAGATTCCTGCTCCGAGCACCACCAAGCCCGAAACGAACGTCAAGCTGTAGCCAAGCTGCTTGGGTTCGTGGTCAGCGATCAGAGATTCCGTCAGCGACAGCGATGCCATCACGGAGATACATAGAAGCGTCGTGCCTGCTCCTGACACGCAAAGCAGCAAGGATGTCCACACCCCTCGATCGAGCACCTGAGCCACTACGACTGCCAAAGCCGTCGTCACAATGAGGCCGACCATCAACAATGGGGTGCCCAGTTGATAGAGCCGAGATCCAACTTCGAAGGGATTCACGTTGCTGACGTGCAGCCAAGGAAGTAACAGAATGGCGAGTAGTCCCAACCCTGAAGACAGGTCAACGATGACCCGAATCGAGTTTCGGACACTTCTTGGCACATGGATGTCATCGGCACTGCGACCGCATTGCTGAACTCTGGGGCTGCTATCAAAGTGCCGTTCCCGGCGCATGCAACTTTCCCGAGCGCTGGCAATGCGGATGCGGCATTGATCCAGCGGCACTGAGTGGCCACCGGTCCACGGGCCATCCTCTGCCGCCATCCCAACACGCCGGAGGTATGGGGCGATAGCCACAGGACTTCGCTATCCACGGACCGCGACGGCAGCGATGTGAGGAGAAGATGCCAGCACCGAAGGCCTGATCCCGACTCGGCGGATGGCCCGGAACAAGACGTCCCGGCATTCGGGATCATCCAACTGGCCGGTGGAGCCCACGATGAGACAGCACCCTCGATCGTCCAGATGCACACGGTCTCCCGCCCGCCTCCCAGATCCGGTCCGTTCGCGGGACGGTGCACGTAGGCGAGAGGGAGGCATCCGCCCAGGCGGACAAGGGGATCCGGCCAACGGTTCACGACTCGACACGGGACCGGACGACCCGAGGGTGACGACGATCTCACATTGGGAACCGCGTCAGTTCGCTGAGGGTGACGTCCGCTGATCCTGCATTTCTCCTGTTCAGGGTCCAGTTCTGCCGGGGGTGACGTTGAGGGTGACGTCCGTTTGGACGATGGGCGGTGTCCGGAACGCACGGTCCCGGCACGAAGCCCTGGAGGTCCCGTGATCCCCCACCCGCTCGGCACAAGATTGGGCGCCTCGCTCCTTGGGACCAGTTTCAACATCTCCCCGAACAGCTCGCTCCCGGGTTCCTCCCAGGTGACGTCGTTCCTCGGCGGGATCGAGCAGTGGGCGGTGTATGCCTGCCTGCTCGGCCTGATCATCGGTGGGGCCAGCCTCTGGTGGGGGGTCCAGAACGGGTCGATCAACCGGACCTCGGTCTCCCAGCACAAGATCCTGGCTGCGTTCGCCGGTGCGGTCATCATCGGTGCGGGCGTCTTCCTCATCACCTGGGCATTCAACTTCGGCACCTCGGTGAGCTGACGTGCTCGCCGGAATCTCGCTCCTCGATCCCCTGGGGGGTCTGGGCCAGGACGTCGTCAGCTGGTTTGGGCATTCGATCTCCCAGGGGATCGGCGGGTTCGCCAGCTGGGCCATCGGCGGCGTGATCCACGCCATGCAGGCGACCACCACCCCGGACTTCACGTCGTGGTTCAAGGGCCCATGGCGGGCAATGCTCACCGTGGTCGCCTGGCTGTCGGTACCCATCCTCTTCATCGGAGTGGGGACCGCCGCCTTGCGGGGTGACCTGACCTCGGTGCTCAAGCGGGGCCTCGGGGCTCCGGTGATCATGGCCATCGGGACAGCCGTCGCCCTACCGGTGACCGCCGGAGTCCTCACCCTGGTCAATGCCTGTTGCAGCCTCCTGGTCAACGTGGCGCTCGGAGGCGACCAGGGGTTTGGCCAGGGCCTCGGTCACCTGTCCGACTTCGCCCTGTCGGCCACCGTCATCACCGGCGGGAGCAGTCTGCCCGGACTGGCGGCCGCCCTGATCGTGGCGCTGGCCGGACTGGCCGCCCTGGTCATCTGGTTCGTCCTCGCCCTCCGAGGAGCACTGCTCTATCTGGAGGTGTTGGCCATACCCCTCGCTCTCTGCGGGCTCTACTGGGGCGGGACGGCCCACTGGATCAAGCGACTACTGGACCTCATCATCGCCACGATCCTCTCCCAGCTGGTCATCACCATGCTCATGGTGCTGGCCGCCGCCGACCTCAACAGCGGCCAGTTGTCCGTGTCGAGCACCGGTGCGATCGGTGGGGACATGACCACGCTGTTTCTCTGCTTGGCGTTCCTCATCCTCGGTTCGCTGGCCCTTCCCATGGCCCTGAAGCACGTGCCTGCGGCTACCGAGCACGCGGCGGCTGCGGCATCCCAGATCAGCGCGCCGGGTCGGATGACCTACATGGGGAGTCGCGTCGCCGGTACGGCGAAGATGATGGGAGGTTCAAGCGGCAGCAAGGCGCTCGTGGAAGCCGGTGCAGCAGCCGGACCCGTCGGCCTCGCCGGCACCGCCAAGGCCGGAGCGAGGGCAGCCGCTGGGGCCAATATGGGCTCTGACCCGAGTGCAACCCGACCGCCCACTTCCACAGGGACCGGCTCGAGCAGCACCTCGGGGAGTGCGAGCTCGGGCGGACCGACCGCCGGCGGCGGCACGGGTGACCGTGCGCCAGGCGGTACGGCGGCTGGTGCGACGGCACAGGCCGCAGGAAGTCAACCCGGCCAATCCGGCCGGGGTCAGCGACGCTCGCCGGACGGCCCTGCGCCGTCCACCTCGGTAAGTCCCGGTGCGGCCAGTGCTTCGGGAGCGGTCCAAGGAGCCGCCGGCCGGGCCGGTCGAGCTCCCGGCTCGTCGACTCCGAAGGCACCGGGAGGATCCCATGACTGAGAGCGGCACGCTCTACAACTTCGGCGTCCTCACCAAGCGCTACGAGCTGGTCAGCCGGACCGCCGGCCAGTTCGCCCCAGGCGTCCTCGGTGCGGCCGCAGGGTTCGTGATGATCCTGGGCTCCGTCCCGATGCCGGTGCCCTTCGTGCCCGTGCTCCTCGGCTTCTGGTTCGCCCTCGGCCGGATGCCCTTCGGCGGGCACCGGGGCACCAAGGTGCGCGCCCTGGTGGGACCGTACGTGCGCTACGGGACTCTTCATGTGCGGGGTCGGGCCCGCTGGGAGATGCCACAGACCTGGCTACCCGTCGCTGTCGATGCGGGGGTCCGCCCGGGGGCCGACGCTGCCACCGGAACGGCGACAGGTCGGACGGCGGTCACCGGCCACTCCGAGCCATTTGTCATTCCGGCACTGGAGACCATGGCGGAGGTACAGCGAACGTCGGAGGCAAAGGTCCGACCAGGTGGTCGGACCCAACGTCGACATCGATCACCACACGTCGGCGCGGTCATCAACCAGGCTCAAAATCCAACGCCGCGTGACCGGGACCGGAAGCTGCGGACCCGGGGAGCGAGGAAGGCGACGCCCGAACAGCTACCACCGGAACTCGGTCGGCTGCGGTGGGAGGAAGCCGCGCTCTTCGGGTCGGAGGCGGGCCTGCTGGCCGAGCGGGTAGGACGGCGGAGGCTGCTCACCGCGGTGGTCTCAGTGGCAGGAGGCGACCGCTTCGTGTTCTCCGGCCCTGACGAGCAGGCCGCACAGATCACCCAGTGGGGCGAGGTGCTGAAGTCGATGGCGGCTGAGGGCCCCGGCCTGCGACGCCTGCAGTGGGTCGAACGGGCCACCCCTCAGCCCTCGACAGTGCAGTCGGACTGGTCGGCCGGTGCCATGCGGGACGCGTCCCCTGAGGAGTGGGACGACTACCAGTCGTTGCAGGCGGCCATTGGCACCGCCGCCATCCACCACGATGTCTACCTCGGCGCCCAGGTGGAGACCGAGGCCACCGGTGCCGATGCCCGGTCCGAGGCCGCCAGCGAACTGGCTCAGCTCTGCGAGCACCTGGTGGCTATCGGTCTGCGGCCGAAGGTCCTCTCCCGCCGGGGAGTGGCCGCCGTGCTGCGCCAGTGGGCCGATCCGACGACGGCCGAGCGCCTGGCCCTCTGGGGCGAAGGGTCGATCCCGACCGCTCAGGCGGGACCTGCCTCCCGGCTCGTCGGCTACGACACGGTCCGCACCGACGGCTACGTCCACCGGGTCGGCCAGATCGCCGCCTGGCCCCGTATCGACGTGGGCACGGAGTGGATGTACCCGCTGCTGGCCACCGCGGTACCGGGCTCGGTGCGGACGGTATCCATGCACGTCGAGGCGGTCTCCACCGAGCAGGCCTTCGCCGAGGTCCGCGACGCCCGCACCACCGGGGGGATGGCCCAGCGCAAGCGGGACGAGAAGGGGGTCATCACCACTGAAGAGGAGGAACGCCGGGTTGACGAGGCCCGCTCCCGGGAGCGGGAGCTGACCCGGGGGTTCCGCCAGCACCGGATCGCCGGCCTGGCCATGGTGTCGAGCCGCGAGCAGGAGACAGCCGCCCGGGCCTGGCGCCACGCCGAGCGCAAGGCGACAGAGTGCCACCTCGACCTCCGGGAGCTGCACGCCCGAGGACATGAGGGGTGGGCCGCCACCCTGCCCCTGTGTCGTCTGCAGTTCTCGAGGGGGCTGCTCTGATGCTCAGGCTCCCGCCCATGTCGGTCACTACGAGGCACTCGGCCTCCGCCTACCCGTTCCAGTGCCAGGCCGGGCTGCCGTTGGTCGGGCCGATCATCGGCCAGGAGGTCCTCGGCCGGGGCATGTTCTGTTACGACCCGTTCTGCCTCTACGAGACCGAGACGCTGCTCTCCCCGTGCATGCTGGTGTCGGGCAACAAGGGCTACGGGAAGTCCGCGTTCGTGAAGGCCTACCTCCACCGCCAGGCCATGGCCGGCAAGTGGATGGCCATCCTCGACCCGAAGGGCGAGTACCTCGACCTGGCTGAGCGGGACCAGCTCTCCGTCCTGGCCCTGCGCCCGGGCGGCCTGGTGCGGCTCAATCCGCTCGAAGCCGGACCCAACGCTGTGGACACAGCCGCTGTCGGTACATCGTCCAAGGGTAAGGCGTCAGATGACGTCCGGGGTCGTCGCATCGGAGTAGTCATCGCCCTGGCCGAGTCGGCAACCGGTCGCCCGGTCACCAGTGACGAGCGCTCGGTGGTAACGGCCGCTCTCATGGAGCTGGAGCGACAAGCCGACCGACGGGCTGAGGTGCATCACGGGCCAACGTCGTTCTCTGTCCCAACACTGCGCCACGTGATGGACCTGTTGATGGAGCCCACCGGGGGCATGGCCACCGAGCTCCGCACGGACCCCGCCAGCCTGGCCACTGACGCCCGGTCGGTGGCCAGAGGACTCCACCGACTGGTCGAAGGCGATCTGGCCGGGATGTTCGACGGGGAGTCGACGGCCACGGTCGATTGGTCGGGGCCGGGCATCGTGGTCGACCTGTCCGCCGTTCTCCAGTCACCGGCCTTCTCCTCCATCCTCGTCTGTGCCGGAGCGTGGTTGGCCCAGGTGGTGGCCAGGAAGGACCGCCAACGGATCATCGTGGTCGACGAATGCTGGATGGCCATCCGTGATGCCGGCTTCGTGGCCTGGGGGGAGGAGACCCAGAAGCTCTCCCGCGGCTACGGGGTCCAGTTCGTGACCATCGTCCAGCGGATATCCGACCTGGCCTCCCAGGCCGACGACGGGACAGCGACAGCCAAGCGGGCCCAGGGGTTCGTCACTGAGGCCGAGACCAAGGTGACGTTCAACCTGTCAGGGGGAGAGGCTCGGGCCTCCCGGGAGGTCATGGACTGGACCGAGTCGGAGACCCTCCTCGTGCCCAAGCTCCCCCGGGGCCGGGCGTTGTGGCGGGTCGGCGAGCACGGCGCCATCGTCCAGACCATCCTCTCGGCTCGCGACGTGGCGATGTGCGACAGCAATCAGGCCATGCGGCGCGACAGCAACCAGGCTCTGGGGAGCCACCAGTGACCGTGGGGAAGGCGCCGCGTGTGACCTGGTCACGACTGGGGATCGCCCTCTCGATCGGGCTTGTGGTCTTCGGTGTGATCGAAGCTTCCCTCCCCCATCCCACCCTCCCCAGTGCCTCGGTCCCCGGGCTCGGGCCGCAGACGCGCCCGGATCCTCACGTGGCGAGCACGCGGTCGAAGACGGGAACGGCCGTGCCGTTGCGATCACGGGCGGACGCAGCGGCCCAATCGGTGGCGGAGCGATTCGTCGTGGCCACGGACACCACCGATCCGACCCACCCAGAGGGCGACGCAGCCGAACGAGCCCTACTGGCACCGGGTCTGACCGTGCCCCGCCAGCTGGCGTGGCCGGAGGCCTGGGTGGCGGAGAACCGCAGAACGACGACGGTGCTCGACCCACCCGGTCCCGCCGTCGGGGTGAGTGCCGGCCAGGTGACCGTGGTCCTCACAGGTCGGATGGTCGTGACCACCGTCGCCGGGCCGTCCACGGAGGTGCCAGTGGACGAGCGGGTCACGCTACGGCTCATCGGACCGACAGGAAGCGCCCCGCACTGGGTGGTCACCAATGTCGGGACCGGCTCGTGACAGCGGTGTCGAGATGAAATGGGTGCTGTCGTGAATGCTGCTGCCAAGGTCGCGGCGATAATCATCGGCCTCTGCCTGCTGGTGACGTGCGCCATAGCGGGCGGGGCTCCCGCCGCGGCCAGCAATGACCCGTCCTCGGTTGCCAGCTCGACCATCCCCGGTGCCCTCCTCGTTCTGTTCCAACGGGCGTCAGCAGCCAGCCCCTGTGGTGTGCCATGGACGCTGCTGGCCGCCGTCGCGCACACCGAGTCGGACTTCGATCCGACGGCCGTCTCGTCGGCGGGAGCCGAAGGTCTCTTCCAGTTCGAGCCATCCACCTTCGCCACCTACGACACACCCACTCCCACTGGCGGGGTTCCTCCGCCCACCCCGTTCGATCCCACAGACGCCACCTATGCCGCTGCCCGCTACCTGTGCTCCCTCGGGGTGGTGGCCAACCCCACCTCGGCCTTGGTCGCCTACAACTGTGGCAATCCCGGCCCCGCCTGCCAGGCCGTCTCGGCGGGGTACGCCGAGCAGGTGCTGGCCACGGCGGCCAGCTACACGGCATCTGGAAACACAGCGGCGGGCACCTCTACGACCTCGGCCGGTGTGCCCACTGTCGTCCAGGCGGCGGCCGTCGCCTACGCCGAATCACAGATCGGAACGCCCTATGTCTGGGGCGGCGCCAGCCCGAAGACCGGATTCGACTGTTCGGGGCTGGTCGTCTGGGCCTACGGGCTGGCCGGGGTGGTGGTCCCCAGGGTGGCCAACGACCAGTGGCAGGCCGAGCCCCATGTGGCCATGGACGAGCTCGTCCCCGGCGACCTGGTGTTCTTCGGCTCAGAGGGGTATGCGGACCACGTCGGAATCTATGTTGGCGACGGCGCCATGGTCGATGCTCCCTACACCGGGGCCGACGTGCGCATCGACACGATCCCCGTCACCGCTGGTGCGACCTGGGGCAACCAGGTGGTGCTCGGAGCCGCCGATCCCGTCTCCACTCCGGTGGTCACCTGATGGCGGCGTCCAAGCCGGTCCACGAGGCGGGCGCGCTGGCCACGATCATCCCGTTTCGGCCGAGGCGTTCGCAGATCGCGCCGCATCCTTCCGTCCGTCCTCCGGAACCACCTCAGCTCGCGGCGACCGACGATCAGCGAGCGCGACCTCATTTGGTTCCACGTCAGCTCTCACTGTTCGAGGAGAGCCCGTTCACATGAGGAGCACGGTCATATGAACCACTCCCAGGGTCCGTTCGACGGGACGTTCGTGGCGTTCCTGGCCGTGGTCGGCTTCGTCATCGGTGAGAGCCTGGCCACAGACCTGGCCGGCCAGCTGGCCTCGCTGGCCTTCGGCTCCCACCATGTCGTGCCCGGCGGAGTGGGAGCCGGGGCCAGTGTGTTCCTGCGCCTGTGGGGCCGCCTCGGTGACCCGAAACTGGCCTGGGCCCCGACGGCGCGCGCCCTTCTTCCGGGGCCGGCGGCCATGTGGACGGCGCTGGCCGCCACCGAGCTGCTCTTGGTCGCCACGGCCGTCGTAGCCGTCCGGCTGATTCGTGGGGCTCAGGGGTCGTTCGGCGGCCCGCAGAGGGGCGAAGCCAAAGTTGGACGTGCCGAGGTCGAGCGCCGCATGGGGCGAAAGGCCGTCGAACGACACACTGCCGCCCTCTATGGGGATGCCGCTGCCGTCAAGCGTGAGCCTCTTGCTCTCGGGATCGACGTGGCCACCGGGGTCCGGCTGTTCGCCAGGTCGGAGGACTACGTGCTGGCGGTCGGAGTGCCTCGGGTAGGCAAGGGGGAGGGGTTCGTGATTCCCGCCATCCTCCGCCACCAGGGACCGGCGGTGGTGACCGCCACACGGCACGACACCTACGAAGACACGTACCTCGTGCGGGCCGGACGGGGTCGGGTCTTCGTGTTCGATCCCCAGGACCTCGTCCCGAAGGCGGAAAAGCTGCGGTGGAACCCGGTCAAGGGGTGCGAGGTTCCCCAGAAAGCCATCCTGCGAGCCCGGGGGTTCGCCGGGTTCGCCGGGGTGGGCGCGGCGGTCGACGGGGGTGGCGCCTATTGGGAACAGGTGGCGGCCTCCATCATCCGCTCCTACCTGCACGCGGCTGCCCTCGAGGGTCTGGGCGTCGAGCGGCTCCTCGACTGGTCGCGTCGGCCCGCTGCCCGCGAGCCGATCAAGATCCTGTCGCGCAACGCCGGTGCTGCCCAAGGATGGGACAAGGATCTCGCTGCCTCGGCCGAGGTGGAGCCCCGACATCGGGACTCGATCTGGGCGACGGTCCGACGGGCGTTCGACTGCTTCGCCGATCCCAAGGTGCTGGAAGCCACCCGGGTCGACCACGACACATTCGACCCTGCCGCCTTCCTGGAGGAGAACGGCACCATCTACCTGATGGGCTCGCCGGGCGCTCAACACTCGGTTGCCCCGATCGTCGCCGCCCTCATCGAGGACATCGTCGACACGGCACGTCGCAAGGCAGCTCGCTCCCAGAGGCGTCGCCTCGAATCAGGCCTGGTGCTGATGCTGGACGAGTGCGCCAACATCGCCCCGCTCGGCGACCTGCCCAAGCTGGTCGCCGAACTCGGTGGCCTGGGGATCACCACCGCGGTCATCCTCCAGTCGGTGGCATCTGCCCGCACCATCTGGGGCGAGGCCGGTGAGCGGGCCCTGCGGGACCTCGCCAACATCACCCTGGTGTGGGGCGGACAGAAGGACGTGGCCTTCCTGGAGGAGATCAGCAGGCTGGCCGGCGAGCACGACGAGCTGGTGGAGACCGTCACCCACAACGAGTCGGGCCGGTCGAGTTCGTGGACGCCACGCCGGATGCCGGTGCTGCCGACCGGAGACATCGCCAACCTGGCACCCAATCACGCTGTGGTGGTGTCCCCGTACCTCCGGCCTCGGATCACCCGCCTGCCGTCCTGGCGGGACGACCGGAGGCTCGTCGATCTGGTCAAGTCGGCCGGTGGCACCGCGTCGATCAGCGCCGGTCGTGCCTGACGCCGCGGGCGACAGGTCGCCTGACGACCTCCGAGCCCTCATAAAGGACCTCTTCGACAAGGTGGTCGAGCTCCAGGCCGAGGTCGTTGAACTGAAGTCGGGGAGGCCTGCAACAGTAACGGCGGCCGAACAGGCACCGGTCAAGAGGCGGACCTCTCCGACCGATGGCGAGCCCGTCGATCTCGTGGTGTTGGCCAAGTGGGTCAACAGCCTCCAGGTCCGCTACGCCACAGAGTCCGACTGGCTCAAGCCGTGCTGGTGGCGTCACGGGTTCGTCGTGGAGGAGTTGGCTGCTCTACGGGAGGCGTGGCTCGCCGTCTACGACGCCAGCGAACCGATCGATCGGGCAGTAGGGCTCAAATGGCACGAAGACGCTGAGAAGTGCCGAGAGCGCATACGCAAGACGATCAGCATCGGTTCCGGCTGTTCCGCCGTGTCCCACCTGCCGGACGATCCGGTCATCGATGATCCTCGCTGGACCCAGGAGTTTGCCGCTCTCGGGCGTCAGCAGCCAGGCGAATGTGCGTCCTCACTCGTTCTCGACCCTGGCGAGTGAGCGCCGCGAAGCCGTTTGACGGTTCTTCGGGAATGATCTCGGTTCAGTGCTCGCGCGAGTAAACACAGGTAGCTGCGCGTGGCAGACATGTGCCCCACCCATCCGGTCGGGGGCAGCCACCAAGTGCCTGCAGTCGCCCACGAATAACGGTCTCTTCAGGGATAGACCACTTTGTAATCACAGAGGTTGCCAGGCGGATCCCCTGGCTCGATCCTGTTAGCAGGCATCAAGGAAACCGAAACCTTTGCGCCTGGCGGAAGCGACGGTTGCCATGCCGGATGCTTGGGGCAGTCGGCGATGCTCGCCACAGGACCGCCAGCCACGAGAGGTCTGCTTGGAACAATCTTGCCACCTGTCTGCGGGCTTGTTTGGTGGGTACTGACCGCACCAGGCGGAGTGCCAGCGGGGCCGGAGGTAGAGCCGCCGTGGGGATGACCGCCGCCTCCGCCGATCGCACTGATGAGGACCACAATGCAGACGAAGAGGATGACGACTGCACCGAGCGTCAGCGTGCGCCGACGGCGGCGACGTCTGCGAGCCTCCTCAAAGAGGGCCTGCGTCTCTTCGACTGTGCTCTGGCTCGGTTGCGCCTCGATGACAGCCATCAGAGAACTCGCAGAGCGGAAGCCATAGAGCTACTATGACTAGTACCATGATTTCTGTCAACATCGACCGATCTGAAACGCTTGCCCTCCACGATCAAGTTGCAGCCGAAATCCGGCGGGCCATTGCAGATGGTGAGGCCGGGCCGGGTGAGCGGCTTCCTCTCGCTAAGGACTTGGCTGCGGTCCTCGGCGTGAACAAGAACACAGTGCTGCGTGCACTTCGCCTTCTCAGAGACGAAGGACTCCTGGAGTTCCAAAGAGGGCGCGGCATCACCGTGACGGGTACCCCTGAACGCAGTGCCGTTGTAAACCGAGTGCGGGATCTAATGGACTATTGCCGCACCCAGGGCTACCGCCGAGACGAGGTTGTTCAGATCATCGAGGGCCTGCCGTGAATCTCTGCAGCGGCTGGTAGCCGTCCCGCTCCCAGCAGTCGGAGATACCCCTCGGGACGAGGTTCTAGTGGATCAGCGATCCGAGGGCATCGCCCGTAGCAAGGCTCACTGAGGCAATCCCGACCCCTACGGCGAATAAGACCGCCAGCACAGTCCTCGCATTGAAGATCGTCGTGGGGCGACCCGGCCACACGACCCTGCGCATCTCGGAGATCGATTCACGGAGGAAATCCAAGGCGCTATTTCGTTCGATCACGACGGGTCTGGCCTGGCCCCATGACGGCTGCCCTGCCCATCCCGACGTCGGTGGCGCAGGGGGTTTGGGCGGTCGGGGTGGGGTACGAGCGCCTGCCGGGAGCGGATCCACAGGACAAGTCTCGCACTCGGCCTCTTCAGTAGCCAGTGCCTCTTTCTGCACACGCCCGAAAGTACCGGTCGGTGGCACTTCATAACCGCCCCACTCCCGGTGTTCGGGGGCAGAGTCACGTACGGCTGTAGTTCGGTCTAGGAGGGCGGCGGCTCAGCCCGTTTCTGCTTGGCTAGCCAGTCGGCGAAAAGCTCTGGATTATTCAGAATCCTCATGGAGAGCGTACGACCCGAGTGCTCGACAAGGCCGTAGTGAAGGCTGACCTGCTTACCGGTCCGACTCGCAAATACCGCTGCCATGAACAAACAAGGTACCGAGCCCGCAAACGCCAGAATCAATGCGATCGCAGCGACTGTCGAGTTGTGGGCCGATGACGCAATCATGAAAACCACAAGCAGCAGTGGAGCACTGACTCTACCGAAGAGCCGACAATAGAAGCGCCGTTTCCATTCCCGAGCAGCGTCCGGACCGAGGCGGTACTCCCACTCGGCAAACGACTTTTCAAGACGGGTCGATCCGCTGGACGTTAATCGGCTTTCGCTGTTTGGTGCCACCCGTGCGCTGCTCCTCGGTAGACCAGCTAGAGACTTCCACTATTCCATAGGACCCAACAGGCCACCCAACGTCGTAGATGCCTCGCTCCCGGCATGAAGAGTGTGAGAGTGCCTTGCAGTCAGACCATCCACCGAGCGCTGTGGGACCAACACTACGGTCAGCTGCACCTGGGGCTCGGTCTGACTCGGCACGCATGCTTGCGCATTTACCGTGCCCATCGCAGTTCGTCGACTGAAGTCCAGGCTCGTCCGGCACGACCGGTCGGGCGGTGTGATCGGTCGTCCTGTTCAAGCAGGTCGACACGCCACGATCCCGCCGTTCCGGCAGTGCGTGCCACCCCTTGGCCTAATGAGAAGAAGGAGTGGCAGTGACAACCATCGTAGAGATCGAACGCGCCCACGTGGGCGGAGTCGACACCCATGCCGATGTTCATGTGGCGGCGGTCATCGACCCCCAAGGCGGGTTGCTGGGAGTGGAGTCGTTTCGCGCCAACCCCGACGGCTACAAAGACCTGAGCGTGTGGATGCGCAACTTCGGCACCATCGGCATGGTCGGAGTCGAAGGCACAGGATCCTATGGGGCGGGCCTGTCGCGCCATCTTCGGAGCGTGGGCCTCGTCGTCGTCGAAGTCGACCGGCAGAACCGCCAGGCCCGTCGACGGCAGGGCAAGTCCGATCCCTTGGACGCGGTCGAGGCCGCACGCGCCGCCCAGTCAGGACGCGCCTTCGGCACGGCCAAGACCCGCGACGGCTCGGTGGAGGCCATTCGGGCCCTGATGGTCGCCCGTCGGAGCGCTCGGGAGTCCCGCACCAAGGCCATGAACCAGATCCGCCAACTGATCTACACCGCCCCCGATGAGCTGCGAGAACGCTTCATCGGCACACCTCCGTGGCGACTCGCCGAAGGGGTCGCCCTCCTCCGGGTGCATGCCGATACCGACCAGGTGCGAATGGCGACCAAGACGGCCCTGGCCACCCTCGGGCGCCGAGCGGTCGCGCTCGACGAGGAAGGCAGCCGGCTGGACGCCCTCATTGCTCGTCTCGTCGATTCCGTGGCCCCCGAGCTCGTGCAGCTCGTCGGTGTTGGCTATGACACCGCCGCCCTGCTCCTGATCGCTGCCGGCGACAATCCATCGAGACTCCGCAGTGAGGCCACCTGGGCCAAGCTCTGCGGGGTGTCGCCGCTCGAGTGTCTCCTCGGGCAAGGTGACCCGTCATCGGCTGAACCGAGGAGGCGACCGCCAGGCCAATCACGCGCTCTGGCGCATCGTGCTGAGCCGCATGTCGTGCCACGCACCGACCAAGACCTACGTTGCCCGTCGCACTATCGAGGGCAAGTCCAAGAAAGAGATCATGCGCATACTCAAGCGCTACGTTGCCCGGGAGGTCTACCACTACCTGCCCCGGGAATAGCTGTTCGGAGTGGCGGGCCTGGCCCACACATACCGGCTGCCGCGTCTTGACGCTGGCCTGTAAACGACTTGCCGGTCCGCCACTCCGAGCTTCATCGACTTCGTCGCCGTGACAGCACGATGGCCTAATAAGAGCTTGCCCTCGCCATTCTGAGTGGCCCTTTCATGTCCTGCCTCGTTGCATCACACCGACGCCAACACCGCCCCTTGACATCCATAGGAGATTCGTTTAGGGGGCACGGGCGGCTACTCCGATTTCTCCGGTTTGGCCCGCAGGTGCCCCCACGGGACGGTCCCTTCCTCGTGGTACCGGGAGTACTCGCTGCGGCGAGCCCAGCTATCGAAGCTCCCTACATTTTTGACGGGCGGGCGAGCCTTCGGTGAGATTCCAGCTACTTCGCCGCCCTGGCGACTGGCTCGCATTTGGTATCTGGCCCCCTGGATTAGGCAGAAGAGAATGATTGGCCAACAGAGAAACATGGCGACGGCGATTATGACGCCCGGAGTCTTCGTAGCTTGCAAGAAGATAGTGATAGCGACCCAGAACAGACCGACGACGAATCCGACCTGCGTGAAGCGACGGCCCCGGACGAGCGTTCTGGTCGCCCGCTCTCCGATCCTTGGTGTCCACGCCACCAATGCCTGCTGTAGATCTCGCTCTCGCCATTGCCGATCAAGCAGCACTGTGTTGGTCTAGCACCAAGTGGCGAGGTGGCTCACGCATCTGACCGACCCATCCTCTATTGCCCCATAATGCTCGGATGCGGATGCCGCCGAAGTGCCGGTCAGCCACCTTCGATAACGCCGCCGAGCCGGTGATAGGTGGCACGCCCACTCCGGGCGAGCCGAGCGGCGATGACCATGTGGACGTGAGTGCCACGGCGGCGAGGACGGCCTAATCGCGAACAAGCTTTAGCGCGAGCCTGGGAACCACAAAGGATGCCAGAAATATCGGCAAGAACCTCTTTCCGGTGCATCGGAATGCGACGAACTCGCCCTCGGCGGCGTCGAAGGTTTCCGTGCTGCTCGACATGCGGCCATCGCGGATCTGCAGGGTATGACGCCCAGGCTCGACTGGCATCTCGAGTGTGTCGTTCATTTCGACGGACCCGACTCGCTTGCCGTCGACGACGGCATCGTACGTGCCTCGACGGACCTCCGCTCCGATTGCCTTATGCGTCAACTTGAGAGTTGCCGACATCGTAAGTCTCCTGTCTGTGTCAGCCGATCTGAATCGACATAATCCCAGTCTGGCTTGCCCCAAGGTGGCCTGCCCCCGACGTGCCGTTCCGGGGCAGGCAAGTTTCGCGAACACCTTGCTGCCCGCACCGTCATCAACGAGGCATCGAGCCGTCGGACGTGAGGGCGGCGGTCGTGTGTCTTAGCGTGGCCGGTCCGTACCTGTGGCCTGCCTCGTTGTCAAGTGACCGGCCTGTCACAGCCCGAAGCCGTCGCCGAGGTCGCGTCCAGAGTCGCTGTCGCGACTCCAGGAGAATGGCGGCAGTTGCGGCAATGGCGTCACGTCGCGGGCGGCATCGGACCGCGCCGCCTCCGACCATGCAGCATCGAGGGCGTGCAGCCGATCCCACATTGACGAGAGCCACGGCTGGTCGGGTTCGCCATCGGAGCTACCGAGTGCCGTGAAGCCCGCCGACTCGATGGTGCCAACTGCCCGCTGCCAGTGGATACGCTGTTCGGGGTCGAGTGGTTCAGGTCCGAGCGCGTCCGAGCCGTCGACGCCCCAACGGCCCCGGTAGGCCTCGATGGCCCCTGCCGCCGACTGCCACCGTTCGACACCGGTGATGCGCTCGGGAAGCGAGCCCAGGGCTGCCGTCGTGTGGTCCGGCTGGCTGTAGCCGGCGGCTTGGCCGAGTCGGTACTCGTGACGCCGGAGGTCCTGGTCCAGCCGGGACCAGGTCTCGATCTCCGTGCGGTGGTGACCGACCCACGCCTCGCGGCGTCGTTGCGCGGCGAGGAGGGTCTTCACGTCGTCATCGGCTCCAGGCTGGGACTGTTCGGCACTCGACGTGTCGAGTGGTCGCAGGTAGGCGTCGGCCAGCTGGCGGGTCACGTCGGCCGGAGCGTGATCGGCGATCCACTGGCCGAGGGTGGCGTGCTCTCGGAAGGCGGCATCGAGATCCTCGTGCGTCACGGTCGGCCAGATCGGCATTCGGTCCCGAGCCATAGTCTGTTCTCGCTTCTGGGACAGGGCGTCGACGAGGGACTGGACTGCGTCGCGCTGGGCGAGGTCGTCGGCGTGGTGGCCAATCTCCCACCTCGGGTTCTCCGGGGAGGCGACATACAGGTTGTTGGACAGCCGCCCCCGCGACAGCTGGGTGTAGCCGGCCTCCTGGTAGAGGGCGTCGCCACCGAGACCGAAGGTGTGGTCCACGGTGATCCCCTGGGAGCGGAACACCGTGAGGGCATATCCCAGGCTGGTGGATCCCTCGGCGTAGCTACGGGGGAGAACGGCTTGCCGCCCGTCGTCGAGCTGGACGACAAGTGTTCCCTTCGGTGCGAGGTGGGCCTCTTCCTCGATGCCGGCAGCAACGTCAGCAGCAACGTCACCCTGGGTTCGGCGAACGTCACCCTCCCTGGTCAGAGCATTGTCCGGTGGCACCTTCTCCCGCGGCGCCATGTCGCTCGAAGGAAGGACCGCTACCACGGTGCCGAACGTGCCGTTGCGGAGCCTGATCATCTCGGGCCCACGACCGAGATCAGCAGCCGGCACGCGTTGGTTCTTCTCGAAGATGACCGTGTCCCCCACACTGAACGCCTTGGCGCCGATCCTGAGTTCGTCGCCCAGCTCACCCGCTGCCTGGCGTCGGGCCCGGACCATGTCGTTGAGTGCGGCGACATCGGATCGCCGAACGGCCAGGATGGCGGTGGTGTGATCCTGAGTGGCTTGATCACGGTGAACCGCCCACCAGTCCTCGACGATGCGCTGGCGGGCCTCGTCGATGGTGCCGGCGATGGTCACCCGGCCGTGGTCGCTGTAGGCCTCAACAGCGGGGGTCACGTCTCCCTCTCGCAGGGCAATGAGGGCATCTCGCTCCCACTGCTGGTCGGCACCGATCTGGCGGCGGTTGGTAGTGAGGGTGACGACGTGGTCGCCCAGTTCGGCGGACAGGGTACGCAGCGCCCCACCGGCATCGATGGAGGACAGCTGGCGGTTGTCGCCGACCAGGACCAGCTTGGCCCCGGCACTGTCGACGTACGAGCGGAGCTGGTCGAGCGGGCGTGTCCCCACCATGGAGGCCTCGTCTACGACGATCACGTGCCGGGAGGTCAGCCCACCGGCCTCCCGGAGGTCGGCCAGGAGCTGGGTCAGCGAGGAGCTGGGGATGCCGGTGCCCCGCTCGAGGTCGGCGGCCGTCCGTGCTGCCACGGCGGTGCCGATGACCCGGAAGCCGGCCTCCTCCCAGCCGATCCGGGCGGCGCCGAGCATGGTCGACTTGCCCGTCCCGGCCTGCCCGATCACCAGGTCGTAGCCGTTGCCCGAGGTGAGGAGCTGACGGACGCCCTGGGCCTGTTCGCCGTCCAGGTGGGCAAGGTGAGCGAGGACATCGTCGACTGTGGCTGCTCCCACCTGTGCGGTCGCCGCACCGACGCGACCCGTAGCCGAAGCGACGATCCGCTCCTCGGCGGCCAGCAACTCGGTCGTCGTGTATCGCCGGTCCCCGCTGGTGGCTGGGACGACGTGACCGCTCCGAGTCCGGATGTGCTCGGTGCCGGCGCTGAGATCAACGTCGCGATCGGCGAGGACCCGCACCACGCCATCCCGATCGAGGAACCTGGCGGTCAGTGCGACTGCTTCGTCGGGGGTGACGTCGAATGCCCTGGCCACGGCACTGATGGCGTCTCGCCGGGAGAAGCTCGATCCGAGAAGGGTGACGGGCAGCACCCGGGTTCCCGGAGTGCCGGAGTCCGCGAGATGTTGCTCGTCGATCTCCCAATCATCGAGCGACACGCTGCCCTCGCCGGCAAGGACCCGGAAGACCGCTTCGAGCTCTCCGGGTTCGGGTGGGGCAGTCACCTCCTGGCCGAGGGCGGCGGTGAGATCGTCGGCGGTGGCCGGGCGAGTGCCACCGGCGCCGTCCGGGAGCTCGACCGCGGAGAGTTGCTCGACCCAACCGTCGCGCAACACGTCACCGGCGATGCTTACCGTTGGCTTCCGCTCCCGGGTGACGAGTGCCACCTTCGCCGCAGCTGCGGCAGACGTGCTTCCCCGCTGCTCCATCGCCTGTTCGATGTCGGCCCGACGCCTGGAGAACGCCCGAAGGATCGCCTTCGGGACGTCTCGCAGCTCGCTGAGACCGTTTCGCTGCACCTGCCAGCGAAGACCGAGGGGCGCCAGCTCGGTCCGGAGTGCGGAGCGGTAGAGGGCACCGCCGGTCATCTTCCAAGTGAAGAGGTGCCGGCCGTCAGGAGCGGACCACTGGCCATCGACACCGCGGACCAAGTTGGGGACGACCACGTGGGTGTGGAGCTGGGGGTCGCCCGCCCGGCTGGTGCGGTGACGGAATGCTGCGCCGATGAAGCCGTTGGCCTCGATCAGCTGTTGACCCCCGGCTCCTCGCCGGGCATAACATGCCTCGGTGGACAGGTGATCGAGCACGGCACCGACTGCCCGATCGTGGGCGATGGAGATCGCATCACGGACATGGTCGGGACCGAATGCCCACAGGAGGGAGATTCCCTTCGGAGCGGAGAACGTCAGGTCGTAGCCGGGACGGCGTTCCTGGCTGAGGCGGGCTCCGAGGTCATCTCCGAACACCGACTTGCCGGCGAGCAGGTTCCGGAGCATGTCGGCGTCGACCTGGCCGCTGAGTCCGAGTGATTGCGCGGCGGAACCGATCCACTGCCCCGGCGCTTCGCCCCGACCGAGGTAGTAGTCGTCGACGTTGTTGGCGACCTTGTCGAGGTAGTACTCAGCACCACCAGAGATGCCGAGTCGTCCTATCGACAGCATCGGCGCGTCCGGATTGGGGCATCTGGCGGTCGCTCCATGGCCTTATCGTCCGGATGTGTGTCACCCTGAACGTCACCCTCGCCAAAAAGGGTGCGCTACCAGGAAGGACATCCTCCGGCACGATCGGTTTTCCGCCCGGAGGGCGGTCGGACTCGACCGAGTGCACAGGTGTGGATTATCCAGGTGACGGCATAATCCACATTATGTAGGGCACTGGATTATGCCGGGTGGGGCGCCGGAGGCGGCCCGGCGTGGGCGCCCGGCGCTGAGCGACCCGGCATAACGCGCGCCACGAGGTGAGGCTCTCCAACTGGGAAGAGAT
>Ga0224558_1001262_pt1 | contig 27044 bp, 22 predicted proteins | sample 714S32024metaG_FD_180682 | JGI IMG/M metagenome (GOLD analysis project Ga0224558, IMG submission 180682) | Peat soil microbial communities from Stordalen Mire, Sweden - 717 S3 20-24 | ecosystem: Environmental > Terrestrial > Soil > Wetlands > Peat | place: Sweden: Norrbotten County, Stordalen... | reverse complement strand
AATCTTTGGGTTTAAAGGACTTAGAGGTTAAAATATATATTCCTCTATGACTTAGCTCGCTTTTTCGCTCGCTCGGGGGTTCGGCGGCGGGTTTTCGCCCGCTCATTTTTCCCAAATTGGTGTTTTCAAAGAGCGCTGGCTCGTGAGCCGGGGCGGCTTGGTTGACGGGCACACCTCGGCCCTGACACACAGGTCGATCTCCATTGTCGCCGACGGGCGGTTGGAGGTCTGTGATGGTGCTCACTGGGCGTTTGTGATGAAAAAGAGATGAGGTATTTTTGGGGTACTTCGAGAGATTGCAACATCAACGAGCCCGCCCAAGCGGAGCTTGGACGGAGCACCCTCCGGATTTTAAAATGACGATGGTAGTGTGGGCCACCCGCCGCACAATCTCATTTCAGTGGTTTGCTGCCGATCAGTATATGGATTCTGTCTCTTTTCATGAATTTCGGGGTATCAGTGTTGTCTGAGAAAGCGGTTGTGGGTATGCCCTCAGCAGCAAGTGCGTCTGCAAGTGTTTTACCGCTAATTCCCCATTCACCCCAGTGTTCCCGTGGGACATGTACGGAAACACCGGGCTCGGCGATGATGCCAGCTTTCTCAGCAAACATGACCGGCATGTCAGCAGGTTTGAATTCCCATCGGGCTGAACGAAGCATGACATCTATCATCCCCATGAGTGCTGTTGAATCCGAATCAGTATTAACCCACAAATCAAAGGGTACTGGCGTAAACGGGTTGAGCTTTGAAGTTATGCGCTCCTGTTGTTTTGCGCTCAAGCTTCGTAGCGTTTTCAATTGTGCTAATTCTAAACTGGCCGCCGCTGCCCGTTGTAGGGCATCTGCCAGATGCGATTCCGCGTCAGCTGCTAGTTGCTTGGCAGACACAATATCCTGTTCGAACGAATCTGCCTCTTTTCTTGCTCCCCTAGCGAGAGTCATGGCGTTCGCTGAGGCAACTGTCGCTCGGTCGGCAAAAGCATTCGCCAGAGACGAAGCCACCGCCGCAGAATTAGCTGATTGTTGCGTCTCAACAAGCACTGCTTGGTCAAAATTGCGAAGGTTAGTCTCGGCATCGTTTACAAAATATTCTGCGACCCCTTCTCCTGCTACACCGAGCGCAACTAATGTCCAGCCGACGAATCCCGCTCGCGCTATCCATTTCCTGTGGCGCTCATTTTTGGTTATAAGCTCTGGGCAAATCCGCTCCCAGCCATTTAAGTCAATCTTTCTGACCCGAATGTACCAAAATTGTCTAATGCGTGTGACGGTCTTATGCCCTAATCCGACTGCTTGCCAGACTTCTGGGGCTTCGCAGATGATGCCAAAAGCTACGGCAATAGTTGAACCGACTAGCGACCAGAACCATAGGTCAGCCCATGCGTCCAAATCACCCCGCATCATCCTGTCTAGAGCAGACGCAAGATCGGGACTAAGCGGCATCGACAGAAATACCCTCTTTCTTACGTTTTTTGGCTGCTGTCTATAGGCTTGCACTTGTGGGCATTGAACTGCCCTTGGATGGACGACTGTGCATCCCCACGGTCAGGGTCCCCAGCGAACTGTGCGTTGCATCGTTCGCAGATTCCGAGCACCGGAATGTTTCTGACCCGCTTTACGATCCGAAGATTCCGTTTGGGCATGTCCAGAGTCTAGCGTATCGGGAAGGGATGGCCTAGACCTGTGGAGATCAAACGGCACCACTACCGTATTTCGAGAGATTGCAACATCAACGAGCCCGCCCAAGCAAAGCTTGGAGGGGACACCCTCCGGATTTTCAGATGACGATGGTAGGGTGGGTCACCCGCCCGTAGGAAATCTCGCGCCGGTTCCCGCCCAGTTGCCCATTGTCACCGGGTACGGAGCTTTTCGCGGGCGAGGGCGCCCGCGCCACACATGCATTGACGGTCGCCTCTACTTCCACGATGAAAACAAGAGAGACCGCAAAACCAAGCAAATCATTTTTTCCGTCAAGGCCGGACACGTGCAGTCCGCGTATGTGCGCGACCTGCGCGGGGTCATTGATCGGGAGGATGCGCAGATCGGCGTGCTCGTCTGCATGGAAGCTCCTACCAAGCCCATGCTGAAAGAGGCTGCCGAGGCCGGATTCTACAAGCCTCCTGGATTGGAGGACCGGTATCCGCGCATTCAGATTCTCACTATCGAAGAGTTGCTGGCGGGCAAGGGCGTGGCTTATCCTCGGCTGCTGGAAGTGACGTTTAAGAAGGCTCCGAAGGCGCGGAAGGCTGCGGAAGAGCAGATGGCTCTGGGCGGGGAGATCGAGGAGCCGTTTTAGGGCGTTCGCGGGCGAGGGCGCCCGCGCCACACGGGCCTCGTGGGAACGTTGGACATGTAGGGGTCCTTCGACTACGCAACTGCTTCGCTTCGCGAAGCGGCTGCTCCGCTCAGGATGACATTTTTATAGGGCACACCGCAGCGGTGAGCCGCTGCGCCACCCAAAATCAAATGAAGGTAGAGTTCTTCCGCAAGCTGTCACAGCCGCGACGCCTTCGCGCGTTTGCTCTCGGCCAGCCGCAGCGGGGCTGTGGAGGCCAGTTCCACGCGGTTCCTCCCTTTATTCTTGGCGCGATAGAGAGCCTGGTCGGCTGCTTGGATTACCTGCTCGGGCTGGCGATAGCGGGTGCTGGGCTCGGCGACTCCGATGCTGACGGTCACTGATAGGTGATCGGGTTGCTGGCTCTCGCGAAGCGGCGCTTCGCTGGACGGACGAATGCGTTCGTCCCTACGTAAGCCTGCTTTCTTTTTTGTGGACTTTCTGCGATCCGACTTTCCCGCCCGCAGATCGCTTCTTCTCTCGGTGCTTCTTTCGGCCGCTCTCTCGGCTCTTCTATCGGAGCCGCGCACTTGAAACGTGGATTTCTCGATGATCTGGCGCAGCGCGTCGAGATGCTCGAAGGCTTCTTTGGCGGAAGTGTTGCGAAAGACGATGGCGAACTCTTCGCCTCCGCAGCGGAACGCCTGTCCGTCGCCAGCGACCTGCGATAGACGCTTGGCCACCATGCACAGCACCTGGTCGCCTACGTCGTGTCCGTAGGTGTCGTTGAACTTTTTGAAGTGGTCGATGTCGACTATGGCTATGGCGTATTGCTGGTCGAGCGAAAGCAGGGACTCGTTGAAGGCGCGGCGTCCGCGGATGCCGGTTAACTCGTCGTGGTAGGCGAGCACGTAGGACGTCTCGATCAGCGATGCGGCCAGGATTAGAGCGGCGGTAGCTACGTAGGCGTCCGACGCCTTGCCGACTGGGGCGAATTCCAGCCACATGAAAACGGCTGCCACGGACCAGACAAAGCCGGGCTCGATGGGCTTGCGGGTTTGAAAAAAACGCCGGACGAAGACTGCGATGGCGGCTATGAAGCTCAACAGAATCCAGAGCGGGATGGCGGCTGCGGCGGGATGAGGTGGATTAGCGGGGCTATTCTCCGGCCGGCAGAGCACGGCGAAGACGACCGATTCGAGGAAGAGCAATCCAAAGCGGGGCGCGATTCCGGCAATGATCAGGCCGCGCTCGCGCATGGAGGCGAAGACAATGAAGTTCAGCGGGACGAGCAGGGCGGCGAGCGCTACGGCGGTGCGCCCGGGTCCGGTGAGAACCTGGCCGGTGAGAACCTGGCCAGTGAGAACCTGGCCAGTGTGAATCTGGCCGGCGGCGAAGAAATCGACTGCGCGATGCGCGACGAGCAGAACCAGCAGGGAAAACAGAACGCGGCTGGAATTGAAACGCCAGGCCAGAAGCAATCCGGCGGCGAACGCGCAAACGTAGTAGAAGGCCAGTGAGGGCGCGACCTGGATGAACAGAGAGCTGTTGACGAGCGTCGCCGCCAGCGCCAATAGCAAGCCGCCGGGAACCAGCCACGCCTTCCAGGTTCTCCCGTTCACTTCTTCAGAATACGGCAGTCGGGGTAGGGAGGCGGTTATGTTTCGGGCACAGGCGGAGCCGCTACCGAGCTTGCGGAGAAAGTGTTTCCTGGGCTTGCGTCACCCTTCTTCGGGTTCTTTCGTTTCCTCGATCGCCATGTCCTTCAATTCACTGGACTCGAAAACGTCGCCACATTCCTGGCATTCCACATATTCGGATTCTTCGTCGCGGGAGACGATCTGCACCTGCGGATGCTTGCACTGTTCGGGACTGACTTTCTTCCGGGAGGAATGCGAGGGCTGGCTGAGCGTCATAAAGTTGTCGACTGTTCAACTTTCGAGAGGGAAGTGCGTTTTTACCAAATTTGCGATATTTTGCGGCGGCGAGCCTAGGATGTCAAGTACCCAAAGAGCGGATGTCATCGTATCCAGCATGCCGGTTATCACCGTGCGGGCTGTGCGGGCACGGGAATTGGCACCAAATGCGCTCGTGCTGTAAGATTATGACGACGAGCGGGAGTAACTCAGTGGTAGAGTGCGACCTTGCCAAGGTCGAAGTCGCGGGTTCAAATCCCGTCTCCCGCTCCAGTTCTTGAAGCCCTGCGGCTGCTAGGGCTTTTCGTTTCAGCGTGTCGTTCTAGAGAACGATCCGGCGCGGTAGCCAAGTGGTAAGGCCGAGGTCTGCAAAACCTCTATCGTGAGTTCGATTCTCACCCGCGCCTCCAAAATCCAGCCGTCAGCTCTCAGCCATCGGCGTTCAGTTCACAAAAAAATCCCATCCGGACGCTACATTTCGTGCGACCGGATGGGATTGTGGTCGAAGCCAGACTACAGCCTTGCGCACACCGCCTTGGTCTGGGTGTAGAGACTGAGAGCGTCTTTACCCATTTCGCGTCCCCAACCGGACTGCTTGTAGCCGCCGAAGGGCAGCGCGGCGTCGAAGATGTTGTAGCAGTTGATCCAGACGGTTCCGGCGCGCAGGGCGGCCGCCAGGCGGTGCGCCTTCGAAATGTCCTTCGTCCAGATGCCCGCCGCCAGGCCGTACACCGTGCCGTTGGCGCGGGGCAGAAGTTCTTCCGGATTGTCGAAGGGAATCGCCGTCACCACCGGCCCGAAAATTTCTTCCTGCACCACGCGCATGTTGTCTTTCGTATTTACCAGCACAGTGGGCTCGACAAAATATCCCTTGTCGCCCATCTTCTTTCCGCCAGTGAGCGCGGTCGCGCCTTCCGATAATCCAATCTCCAGGTAGCCGCACACCCGCTGCAACTGCTCTTCGGAGACGAGCGGTCCCATCGCCGTGTCCGGTGCCAGGCCCGATCCAACCCGGATCTTTTTGGCCTTCGCCGCCACGCCTTCCACGACGCGATCAAACACGGGGCGCTCCACGAACAGACGCGAACCGGCGCAGCAGCATTGTCCGTGATTGAAGAAAATGGCGCTCGCGGCACCGCCGATCGCCACATCCAGATCCGCATCCTGGAACACGACGTTCGGCGACTTGCCTCCGAGTTCGAGCGAAACTTTTTTCAGATTTCCAGCGGCCGCGTGCACGATCAGCCGGCCCACTTCCGTCGATCCGGTAAACGCAATCTTATCGACCAGGTCGTGGGCGGCCAGAGCTGCGCCCGCCGTTTCGCCATATCCCGGGACGATGTTGACCACACCATCCGGGAATCCGGCTTCCATAATCAGCTCGCCCAGGCGCAGCGCGGAGAGCGGCGTCTGCTCGGCCGGCTTCAACACCACGGTGCATCCCGAGGCCAGCGCCGGCGCCAGCTTCCACGCCGCCATCAGCAGCGGGAAATTCCACGGGATAATCTGGCCCACGACCCCGACCGGCTCGCGGAGCGTATAGGCATGATAGTTTGCGCCGGGCGTGTACATTACCGAGAGCGGAATGGTCGTGCCTTCGAGCTTGGTCGCCCATCCCGCCATGTAGCGGAACATATCGACGGCGAGCGGAACATCGGCGCCCCGCGCCACGGTGAGCGGCTTGCCGTTATCGAGTGTTTCCAGGGTCGCGAATTCTTCGATGTGCTCTTCGAGCAGGTCGGCCAGTTTCCACACCAGTTTGCCGCGGTCGGAGGCCGTCAGACGCGACCAGGGACCGCTGTCGAACGCCTTGCGCGCAGCCTTCACGGCCGCATCAATGTCCTGCCGATCGCCTTCCGCGACCTGCGCCAGGACTTCGCCGGTAGCAGGGTTATAGGTTGGGAAAGTCTTGCCCGACGCGGCGTTCACCCACTTGCCGTCGATCAGCATTTTGCGCGGCTTCTCAATGAAGTCGCTGACGCGGGAATCAATCTGAATCGGGGAAACTGCAATGCCCATACATCCTCCTTTGAACGAAATCGATTGAGAGGTGAGGTTGCGGCGAACTGAACTTGAGAAATAGTAATCCCGCGGGATAGGGAAGGCAACTGGGGGACGGAATTCATCACTTTCGGCGGGTTCAAGCATCACTGCATGGGCGGAGACAATGTGAGATTCGTATCAGGTCATCGCTTTAGCGATGACGCCAACCACAAAGGAGACCGCCTTTAGGCGCTGGGGTTGAATGTCGATTCCGATTCGCAATTCTGATCGATCACGCGTCATTGCCAGCGAACGTACCTTTTTTGTGACTTCTTCGACTTGGGGGAAGTGTGGACTTCTGCAATCCGCCCGCGCAGCCGGCCTTTTGATCGATGTGCTCTATCTCTATCGTGGGCAGCAGAAATATCTTCTCCACGAATTTGTGATCATGCCCGACCACTTCCATTTGCTGATTACGGTAGGCGCTGAGATGACCGTAGAGAAGGCGGTCCAGTTGATCAAGGGCGGCTTTGCTTTTCGGGCTGGACGAGAACTCGGGTTCCGCGCCCCGGTTTGGCAGAAAGGATTTTCGGAGGTCCGGGTGAATGAGCGGGAGGCTTTCTTCGGCGTGCGCGAATACATTCATGCGAATCCGGTGAAGCGCTTTCTGGTAGCGGCGGGCACAGATTATCCATATTCGTCGGCGTATTCGGGCTTCGAGTTGGACCCGCCACCGCAGCGCCTAAAGGCGCGTCCAAACGGTGCTGCTTTCGGCATCGCTAAAGCGATGCCCTGATACGAATCCCACCCTGAGCGCGAATCCCACCTGAGCGCCTAAAGGCGCGTCCAAACGGTGCTGCTTTCGGCATCGCTAAAGCGATGCCCTGATACGAATCCGTGATGCGAATCTCCTGATACGAATCCGTGATGCGAATCTCCTGATACGAATCCGTGATGCGAATCTCCTGATAACGAATCCGTGATGCGAATCTCCTGATAACGAATCCGTGATGCGAATCTCCTGATACGAACCGCACTTCCATTAGAGTTTCTCAGAGAATCCGGCCCGCTACTTGATGTCCTTCATCGCCAGGAGCGAACCGTAGTCGCGGCCGGAGGGCTCCACGGCTCGCGCTACCACTCCGGCAAAGGCTTCGCGAAATTCGGGGAACTTCGCCACCAGTGCCTTGATCACGGCCGTGTTTTCCTGAAACGTGAGCGCGGTATTCGATACATCGGCGGCTTGGTACTTTACTACCACGTCAAGATCGTTGCCTACCGCCAGCGGAAAGACATCGGTCAGATGATAGACCTTGCCGCCGGCGCTCATATCGCGAGTGCTTGCGTTCGCGGGCATATCGGCGGGTTGCGCTGCCTGGGCCTCGTCGTAGAGTCTGTCGGTGGCGAGCGTGCTCATGAAGTCCACGGGAGCGGCCAGGGCGATCGCCTCGCGGTAGTACAACCAGGCGTTGTGATTCTGCGCTTTAGCCTTGAAATCGCGGGCTCGTTGCGTGAACCAGGCGGCATCGTGTCCGGACGCCTGCGAGGCTCGGGCGTAAAAACCTGCCAGCCTCCAGTCGGCGCCTGCCTGCTGCAGGACGAAAGCCAGCGTCCTCGGATCCTGACCGCCGTTCACGTCGAGAATGGTTACGCCGTACTTGCCGGGCGGCAGATTATTGAGGACAAATACCGTGCTGTCTTTCGTCTGGCCCGACGGCCCAAATACTCCGCACAGAAATTCAGCGCGCGCGAGCGGTTCCGGGCCATCGGCGGTCAGCAAAAAGGGCGGCCGAACCGTTGCTTGTGCCCCAGTGAAGGCGGCCTGGTTCTCTTTGAGTGCGGCTTCAATTCCGGCAAAGCTGGCAGCCACGGAGGCGATGGAGTTCTTTTGCAGGCCAGCCACATCGCCGCGCGCCGACATTTCGAAATAGCGCTTGGCCGCGGTTTCGAGCGCGGTGCGCACCGGGGCATCCATGTCGGCGGCGCTCTGGCAGGTCTGGGCGTGGGCCGATGCTCCGAGCAGCAGCAGCCAGAGCCATCGCCATCGCCGGCGGTGCCGCCAATTCCGGAGCGCAGGTTCTGAAGCAATACCCAAAGGAAGAGCCTCCGCTGGCATTTTACGCGCAGTTAAAGTCGAAGGCAGTCTAAATGCTTGCAAGGGCTATACCTACAATGAGTCTTAGGTCATCTATGCGCAAGAAATAAGGGCGTCCGGCGTTCTAGGGGTGGTAGAATCAGCCAGGGCGCAGTGGCTGCGGAACCAGCAGCCGCTCGCAAAAAACGGGGAGATTCTGATGCCGCGCACACGCAGATGGATTGCTTTGGGGTTCTTGCTGGCAGCTCCGGTCCTTCTTGCGCAGACACCGGCCACGCCGGCACCTTCCGCCGCGCCGTCAGCTGCTCCGACCGCCGCTAAGACACCCGCCGCTCAGACACCTGCCCCCGCCGCCGCGCCGACCACCGCCGCGCAGCACAAATCCCACAAGACCAAGACTCAGCCCCAGAAGCCACTTGTGCTGCCGCCGTTAAAGAGCGGTCCGCTGAGTCAGGTGCCGATGGACCAGATCCCGGCCACGCCCGCGAAAGTCAGCTTTGAAGGCGGGTTGCTGGCGATCTCGGCCCATAATTCGACCTTAAGCGAAATCCTGCGCGATGTGCGCAAGCTGACGGGGGCTTCGATTGAAATTCCTCAGGGCGCAAGCGAGCGAGTGGTCGCGGACCTGGGCCCGGGAGCGCCACGGGATGTGCTGGCGCTGTTGCTCAACGGCACCTCGTTCAATTACGTAATGCTGGGGTCAAACTCGGATCCCACGGCGGTTTCGAGCGTGATCCTTATGGCAAAGCCGTCGGGAGACACCCAGACCGCCGCGAACGGCAATCCGGGGGGGATGCCTGCGAGCGGCGTTCCCTCGGCTCAGCCGTTCAACCGGCAGGGTATCGCCCCACAACCGGGGCGTGCACAGGCGGCGAATGCCGAAGACGACGATAGCAAAGATGACGATCAGGATAACGCGGAGGACGATCAAGCCCAGCCCCAGGCCGGACAACCTCAGCCCGGACAGCCTGTGCAGCCCAATGCCCAGGATCAGCGGGGGCAACCCGAGTCAAGTCAGCCCAATGCGGGGCCGAAGACCCCCGAGCAGATTCTCGAGGAGCTCCGCAAACAACAACTGCAGCCCGGCGGAGCCATGATTAACCCGACTCCACAGCAGCCGACTCCGCAGCAGCCGACACCGCCGCCGGAGCAGTAGCCTGTTATCTCTGGGCACGCAAAGGTGACACTATTTCCTGGATAAAGGTTGCGGCGGTGCGCTTAGTCGCCGCTTACCTGGCTTTGATGGGGTACCAACGCCGAAAGGGCATGGGATGGTCGAGAGGGGTTGACGGCGGCCAACACGCCGCAAATCGCGCAATAGGCTCCGAATACACCCAGAATCACGCTTAAGATTGCAGTGCTGCTGATTAAGAAAACTACTAAGACTGCGTTCACGTTACCGGCCCTTGCTGGCAGCCACCCTGTGAAGCGCGCGGCTGCAAATAATTTACTTTATCCGCATTTGACCCCCGTCGCTGTTAACAACTAAGATACGGGAATCGAACTGCGTATCTCTACTCTCCAACAATTCTTAGGACCCGTCCACGTTACGGAAGTCCACAAAGTACTGCGTAAATGGCCATCACCCGGATATCGGTGCGCGGCGCGCGCCAGCACAACCTGAAGAATATTGACGTCGAGATTCCTCGCAACACTTTGACGGTCATTACCGGTCTGAGCGGCTCGGGCAAATCCTCGCTCGCGTTCGATACGATTTACGCCGAAGGCCAGCGGCGCTACGTGGAAACGCTTTCCGCCTATGCCCGCCAGTTTCTCGACCAGATGGAGCGCCCCGACGTCGACTCGATCGACGGCCTCAGTCCAGCGATCTCCATCGAGCAGAAAACCACCAGCCGCAGTCCGCGTTCCACTGTCGGCACCATTACCGAGATCTACGATTACCTGCGCCTGCTCTACTCTTCGATCGGCGTGCCCCATTGCCCGAATTGCGGCAAACCCATTAGCCGCCAGTCTGCCGAACAGATCGTGCAGCGCGTCATGTCGCTCACGCCCGACGATCGCGTCATGATCATGGCGCCCATCGTTCGGGGGCGCAAAGGCGAATTCAAGAAAGAAATGGAGAAGCTTGTCCAGCACGGTTTCTCCCGCGCCCGCGTGGATGGCGAACTGGTGAACCTGGAGGACGACCTCGCGCTCGACAAGCGCAAGAACCACACCATCGAAGTCGTTGTGGATCGCCTGCTGGTGAAGCCGGGAATCGAGCACCGCCTCGAACTCTCGGTCGGGCTCGCCATGAAACTGGGAGGCGGTCTCGTCCTGGTCGCGGTCGTTAACGGAGACGAAACGCTCTATTCCGAGCGTCTGGCCTGCCCCGACTGCGGTATCAGCGTTCCGCAGCTGGAGCCGCGATCATTCTCGTTCAACAGTTCCTACGGAGCTTGTCCCGAGTGCCACGGCCTCGGAAGCCGCTACGATCTGGATCCGGGCAAGGTGATTGTCGATTGGTCGAAGCCGCTGCTCGAGGGCGGCCTGGGCCCCGGTTCGTCGTCGCAGAACCTGATTCACGGTTTGCAATTGGTTGCCCAAGCCTACGGCCTTGATCTGACGACGCCCTTCGAGAAATTTCCCGACAAGATTCAGAACCTCCTGCTGTACGGCGAGCCGCAGCGCGGCGGACAGCGCGAAAATAAGACAGGTTTTCTAGGCGTTCTCGGTCATCTCCGGCAGAATCTCGAAGCCTCCACTTCCGAAACCTATCGCGATTATCTGCTCGATTTCATGTCGGCCACCGAATGTTCGGTGTGCCAGGGCAAGCGTCTGCGTCCGGAAAGTCTGGCCGTCAAAGTGAACGGCATGTCCATTGCCGATTTCACCAGCCTTCCGATTGCGCGCGCTCTTGAAGCCGCGCGCAAGATCAAACTGACCGGCAGGGAACTGACCATCGCCGGACGCGTCGCCCACGAAATCACGGAACGCCTCGAATTCCTGCACAACGTCGGACTCGGCTACCTCTCGCTCGGTCGCTCCGCCGCCACACTTTCCGGTGGAGAGGGCCAGCGCATCCGCCTGGCGACGCAAATCGGATCGAAACTGCGCGGCGTGCTCTACGTTCTGGACGAACCATCCATCGGCCTGCACCATCGCGACAACGGGCGTCTTCTTGCCGCGCTCGAAAACCTGCGCGACCTCGGCAACACCGTGCTCGTCGTCGAGCACGATGAAGAAACCATCCGCCGAGCCGACTATGTCATCGACCTTGGCCCCGGCGCCGGCCGTCATGGCGGCGAGTTGGTCGCCAGCGGAACGCCTGCCGAGATCATGAACTCGCCTGCCTCGCTCACCGGCGCCTACATCTCCGGACGCCAGCGGATTGCCATGCTTTCCGAGCGCCGCAGCCCGAATGGCAAAGCCATCGCCATCCTTGGCGCGCGCGAGAACAACCTCAAGAATCTCGACGTGGTGTTTCCGCTCGGCGTGATGACGGTTGTCACCGGTGTTTCCGGCTCCGGCAAGTCAACCCTGGTCAATGACATCCTGTATCGCGCGCTCGCCCGGCAGCTCTATCGTTCGCGCGAGGAACCCGGCACGCACAAAGCCATCACCGGGGCGGAGCTGATCGACAAGGTCATTCGCATCGACCAGTCTCCCATCGGACGCACTCCGCGCTCCAATCCCGCAACTTATACCGGAATCTTCGCGGCGGTTCGCGACCTCTACGCCATGCTGCCCGAATCGCGCGAACGCGGATACAAACCCGGACGCTTCTCCTTCAACGTTTCCGGAGGACGCTGCGAGGCCTGCCAGGGCGAAGGCCAGCGCCGCATCGAAATGAACTTCCTGCCCGACGTTTACGTGCAGTGCGAAGTCTGCGGTGGACGCCGCTACAACCACGAGACCTTGTCGGTTCACTACAACGGTTCTTCCATCGCCGACCTGCTGGAAACGCCGGTGTCGGACGTGCTCCAGATTCTCGAAAACATCCCGCAGGTGAAGCAAAAGCTGCAAACGCTGGTCGACGTTGGCCTGGGATACATTCACCTTGGTCAATCTGCCGTCACTCTCTCCGGCGGCGAAGCCCAGCGCATCAAGCTTGCCCGCGAACTCGGCAAGCGCCAGACCGGAAAAACTCTTTATCTGCTAGACGAGCCGACCACCGGATTGCACTTCGACGATGTACGCAAGTTGCTGGACGTGCTGCACCGGCTTACCGATCTCGGAAACACGGTCATCATCATCGAACACAACCTGGACGTCGTACGCAACGCCGACTGGATCGTCGATCTCGGCCCCGAAGGCGGAGAGGAAGGCGGCCGCATCATCGCCCAGGGCACGCCCGAACAAGTCGCGCGCGTGAAAAAGTCCTACACTGGCCAGGCGCTAAGCGCGTATTTCACTGGGTCAGAAAAAAATGGATCGGCGAGAAATGGATCGGCGAAAAATGGATCGGCGAAAAGCGTGCTCGCGCCCACTGGCACCGGGGAACTCGCGTGAACGTTTCTCCCGACGATCTCCCGGAGAGTCCCAGGCCAGCGCCGCCGGCCACGGATGCGGCCCCGGTTTCCGCCGGCGGTCTCATTTCCGGCGGCCTCCCTTCTGACGTCCAACCGGGGGAACTCGTCCCCGCCGCGCCGCTCGATCCGGCGTGGAACGGTTTGGATGTTTTCCGTCTGATGATCATGGCGATCGTCGCCATCGTCGCCTGCTTTCTTGCCATGCTCGCGGTTGTGTCCGGCGCAACCTTGAAAGCGCGAGTTCTCCACCTCAGTGCGCTTCCTGACCTTATCATCGTCGCCCAGATGCTGGCCTACCTGTTGCTGCTCGGCTACATGTACATCCTGGTTACGAAGGAGAGGGGCAGCCCGCGCTTCTGGGAAGCCCTGCACTGGAATTGGCCCGCGAACATCTGGCCGTTCTTGGCCGTGGGCTTCACAATGCAAATCGTGTGTCTGTTCCTGGCACACTTTCTTCCGTTTCCCAAAGAGACTCCTTTTGATGAGCTCCTGAAGCGCCACACGACCATTGTTCTAATCTCGGTTTTTGCCGTGACCCTTGGACCTCTCATGGAAGAATTGTTTTTCCGGGGATTCCTCTACCCTGTGCTGGCGCGCCGCTTCGGAATGGGCACAGGAATTTCCGTGACCGCCTTGGGATTCGGCCTGATGCACGCCGCTCAGTACGGATACTCCTGGGCATCGGTGCTTCTAATCTTCCTGGTGGGCGTGGTTCTCGGCGTGGTGCGGGCCAGAAAAGATTCCGTCGCCGCAGGCTTCCTGGTGCACATGGCCTACAACGGAACCATCGCGGCAGCGATGTTCGCGGCCACCGACGGATTTCGGCATCTGGAAAGATTGAATCAGTAGCCGGCCAGCGAACTTTTTCCCTCCGCCTGCGTATCATAGTCAGGAGGAGGTGTCCCCATGATTGCCTTCCTGCTCTGGTGTTTTCTCTTCGTGCTGTGCTGGCCCGTGGCACTGCTGGCGCTGATCCTCTATCCCATCGTGTGGTTGCTGTTGCTGCCCTTCCGCCTGGTCGGGATCGCCGTCCACGGGGCACTTGCCCTGGTCTGGGCCGCAGTGATGCTCCCGGCGCGCCTGCTCAGTGCTCCGTTTCGACTTTCGCGAATCTGAAGGTGTTGCCGGGCTTCGCCCGGCTGGGCGGGCGAGGTCGCCCGCCCCCACACGACCCGCCCCCACTCGAACTTGTCAGGGATCCGGCTTGGCTAGGTACTTCTGCAGAAATTGCAGGCTTCTTAGACCTGCGTCGCGCCAGATGGTCTGGTCCTCGAAGCCGTGCCCGGCGCCGGGATAGATTTTGATTTCGTAGGGAATGCCCTTCTTCTCCAGCAACTTTTGCAGTTGGTAGGCCTCTTCGACAGGGATGGTCGAGTCGGCCTCGCCGTGCAGGATTAGCACCGGGCAGAGACGTCTCATGAAAAGGTTCATTTCTTTGGGCATGCCTCCGAAGAACTCGACGACGGCTTTCACGCGATGGTCGATGGCGGAATTGGCGAGCGAGAGGTAAGCTCCGAGCGAAAAGCCCAGAAGAGCGATGCGCTTGCCATCGACTGGCGGCTGCGTTTCGACAAAACTGATTGCATCCCAGAGAGTTTTCATCCACAGTGGAAAGTTGCGCATGATGGTTGGCTTGTCGGCCGATTCAATGCCGCTGCGGTCAAAATAATGAAGCAGGTAAACCGCGAACCCCTGGGCCGCGAGCATGCCGGCGTAGCGCTCCATGCCGGAGACGCTGCCCCCGGCGCCGTAGAGCGCAATGACGGCAGGAACGGGGCCGTCAGTTGCCGTCGGCAAGTAGGCGTCGAGGCGGATCGGCTTGCCGCCGCTCTGGAAAACTGTCGACGATTGTGCGATGGGCGGCATTTGCGAATTCGCTACGCGTTCGGCAATTTGGTCGCGCTCTCAAAGACGCGGCAATCCGTTATCCACCACCCGCTTCTTTCGCGCCCACAGCCAATTCAGCAAAGCCGCTCCGACCGTCGCTGCCAGGATCAGCGACTTACTGAAATCCGTCTGGGTCGCCAGCACTACGGCTATCCCCACCCCCAGCACGGCCAGCACCTGTCCCCCAGGCAGCCGGAAACCTGGGGCCAGCGGCTGCTTTCGCCGCAAAGCGATCACTGCGGCGCAAACCACGGCGTAGTAAAACAGCCGTGCGACCACCGACAGCGTCACATTCCAGGCAAAACTCCCCCCGAGCGCCAACCCCCAGACTGCGACCGCATAGAACAGGATGGAAAACCAGGGCGTGTGAAATCTGGGGCTGACGGCGGCAAACACCTGTGGCAGATCGCCACCTTCGGCGAGCGCGAAGGTGAGGCGCGGCATCCCCAGCAGCTTGGCGCTCAAGTAACCGTATACCGAAACCAGCGCGCCGATCGCAACCAGCGCCGCTCCGCGATTGCCCATGGTGATGCGCGCCACCTCGGCCAGCGGACGATCCGTAGTCGCCCCGGGCCCCAACACTCCGACCACCACCCATTGCACCAGGACATAGATCACGGTGCAGGCGATCAGCGCGACCAACAGCGCGAAACCGGCGTCCCGCCCCGGATTCTTGGCTTCGCTCATGGGCGCCAGCGCCGATTCAAATCCACCGTAAGCGAAGATCAGCAGAATCATTGCCTTCATCCACGCGCTTGCCGGCAGCGGAGCCGCCGCACCCCATGGCGCCGGATGGATGATCGTGACCGCGGCTCCCGCCGACACCACCATCAGCAAGGGTAGAATCTTCGCCACTGTGAACACGTTGCTCACCGCCGTGCCCTGCCGGGCGCCGCGAACGTTGACAAGCGCCAGCACTCCCGCCAGTAACGTCAGGGTCACAAAACGCGGCCAGGGTTCTTTAGCCGCCGGCCAGAATTCCGCCAGATAAATGACAAACAAATTAGCATTTGCCGCCGGAGCCGCCGTCTGCGCCAGGTAGAGCATCCAGCCGACCAGAATTCCCGTCAGACGCCCGAAGGCAGTGCGCGCATACAGGTAAGGTCCGCCCGCCTCGGAAAACTGCGAGGCCACCTCGGCAAAGCAGGCCATAATCACGCCCATGGCAGCCCCCGCAAGCAACACGGCGATTACGCTGCGTTTGCCGAGAAGCCCAGCCACCGTGGCCGGCAACCCAAAAATGCCGCTCCCGATAATCGAATTCACCGCCAGTGCGGCCAGGCTCCAACGGCCAATGGCCCGCACCAGGCCAGTTCGCGGTGATGTCATCGCGAAACGTTTGTATCACACCCAGCCCCTTCCTTGGATTAAACTTCGGCACGGGCTGGATCCCGTGTAGTGACCCGCAAGACCGCCGGGATGACCGCCGGAAGATGATTGCCTGAAACGGCTTGTCCGGAGCGGCTTCCCGACCGAAAGTAACTTCAATTACCGAAGCTCATGCACACGGGGAATCTTTTCGCTCCTGCTCCGGGATGCGATCTTGAGTAGAACGCATTGCTCAGGAAAGCTTGGTCAGGACGGAAAGGACCTCATGGACCGCGAGAACCGGGAAAGCATGGAAGAGATTCATCTCCGCATTTTGCGCATTACTGAAGACCTGCGCATGATTCAGCGCGAACTCAACTGCGCCGCCATGCAGGCCCCCACCGACCCCGAACTCATGGAAGCCCTCGCCGATCCGCCCGAGATGGAATCCATCCAGGTCCTCAAGTCCGCTCTCGACCAGATGCGCCACTTCCTCTGGTTCTACATGCAGGTCGTGGCCAGCGACTCCGAAATGGGCGAGAAATTCCGCCAGACCCTGCGCCAGGACGCTCCCCGGCAAGCCCCTGCAATGGAGCAGCAGTTCCAGAGCGCCACGGACTCCATCATGCTCCGCTATATAGCCGACAGTAAGTTCCGCAAGCCCAACTAAGCCCGTGTGGGGACGGGGCTTGCCCCGTCCAAGCCGAGCGCAGCTCGGCGTCGCCGTGACGCCAAATCCCGGAGTGTGGCTGGCGCCGCGTACGAGTTTTTCAGCAACCTATCAACCACAAAAAAACGGGCGCGCCGAAGCGCGCCCAAGTCACAGGAGGAAACAAAACTTCACCAGCAACAACGTTCAGCAGGACAAACTCAATCTCCGCGCCAATCTCAGCGCCCAAAACCCGCCGACTGCATTGCCTGCCGCGAGATGTCCGAAGTCGACGCAATACCCTGCATCCGCAGCTTGAACTCATCCGCATTCGAGGCGCTCTCCAGGGCCGTCTCGTAATTCACCAGCCCCGCCTGGAACAAATCCCAGAGCGACTGGTCGAAGGTCTGCATCCCGTACTGCGAGGTGCCGGCGGAAATCGCTTCGCGGATGGCGCGCGTCTTCTCGGGCACCAGAATGCATTCCCGGATGTAAGACGTCGTTACCATCACTTCGACTGCGGGCACGCGGCCCTCGGCGTCTGACCGGCGCACCAGGCGCTGGCTGACAATGGCGCGCAGCACCGCCGCCAATTGCAGCCGGATCTGTTTCTGTTCCGGCGGCGGGAAAATGGCAATGATGCGGTTGATGCTTTCCACCGCATCCAGCGTGTGCAGCGTGGAGAAAACCATGTGACCGGTTTCGGCCGCGTGCAGCGCCGTCGCGATCGTCTCCAGATCGCGCATTTCGCCCACCAGAATCACGTCCGGATCCTGACGCAGAGAAGCGCGCAGCGCCGCTGAAAACGATGGCGTATCGACTTCGACCTCGCGCTGGTTCACGTAGCCTTTTTTGTCGCGGTGCAGAAATTCGATGGGGTCTTCGATGGTGATGATGTGCTCGGCGCGGGTCGAGTTAATACGGTCTACCATGGCAGCCAGCGTCGTGGATTTGCCCGACCCCGTCACCCCGGTAACCAGCACCAGACCGCGCGGCATGTCGCAGATCTGCTCTACCACTTTCGGCAAAAAGAGTTCGTCGAGGGCGCGGATCTTCGTCGGAATCACGCGCAGCACCAGCCCTACGTTGCCGCGCTGTTGAAACACGTTCACACGGAAGCGCCCCAGGCCCGCAACGCCGTATGCCATATCGATTTCCGTGGTCTCTTTGAATTTCTGCTTCTGCCGCGCCGACATCATGCTGAACGCCATGTTCAACATGTCTTCGGCGGTCACCCGAGGCTGGTCGGTCAGCGGCACCAGATCGCCATCAATGCGCAGGTGAGGATAGTTCCCGACCTTCAAATGCAAGTCGGAAGCGCGGCGCTCCATGGCGATGCGGAGTAAGTCGTCGATATTCATGCAGGCGGGGCTCCAGGTACAGTGCCTATCATGACTCGTTCCGACGCCGCGCACGAGATGACGGAAGTAACAGCACCATTAGGTCGTGGCTGCCGCCGTCGGTCTAGCTGGTGTGGGGGACGGGCGCCCTCCGCCGGCAAGGGCACCGCTGACCGAGCGCCGGTGCTCAGCCCCTAAAGGGGTTGGTTTCGAGGCGTGTTCGGCATCGCTGAAGCGATGCCCTGATACGAACCGGATATCGAGTACGAACCGGATATCGAGTTTTTCCCATGCCGGTTACACGCCGACCGGCTGCTTCGCTCCCACCGGAACCGGCGTGAGCCAATCATAGCGGTCCGCCTTCTCGCCGCGAACGATACCGTAAAACTCCGCTTGCAGAGATTTGGTCATGGGGCCGAGCTTGCCCTTGCCCACGGTAATTTTGTCGACGGAGCGAATGGGCGTGATTTCAGCGGCGGTGCCGGTGAAGAAAACTTCGTCGGCAATGTACAGCGACTCGCGCGGAATCTGCTGCTCCACGATCTTGATGCCGAGGTCGCGCGCGATCTGCAACACCGAATCGCGCGTGATACCCGGAAGCACGGAGTTGCCGAGCGGAGCCGTGTGCAGCACGCCGTTGCGGACCACGAACAGATTCTCGCCCGAGCCTTCGCTGACGTAGCCGTTCACATCCAGCGCGATGCCTTCGGCGTAGCCGTTGACGATGGCTTCCATCTTGATGAGCTGCGAGTTCATGTAGTTCGCGCCAGCCTTGGCCATGGCGGGCAGAGTGTTGGGCGCGAGCCGCGTCCAGGAAGAAACACAAACATCCACGCCTTCGCTGGCATCCGACCCCAAATACTTCCCCCAGGGATAATTTGCGATATAGATCTCGACAGGGGAGTTTAAAGGGTTGACGCCGGCTTCGCCGTATCCGCGGAGAACGATGGGGCGGATGTAGCAGGGCCACACGGCGTTGTGTCGCACCAGTTCGACCATGGCGCGTACGAGCTCATCCCGCGTGAAGGGAATGTCGGTGCGGTAAATGCGGGCGGAGTTGATAAGGCGCTGCATGTGTTCGGGGGCGCGGAAAATCGCGGGTCCGCTGGGCAGCGCGTAGCAGCGAATGCCTTCAAAGACCGAAGAGCCGTAGTGCACTACGTGCGACATCACGTGGAGCGTGGCGTCGTCCCAGGCAATGAACTTGCCGTTGTGCCAAATTTTGTCCGTCTTCTCAATCGCCATGCAGACTCCTTCGGTGCAAAAACTCGCGGAAGCGGCCGGAGATTCTCCGAATCGTCGAAGAAAGTTCTTCCAGAGTGGAATTATAGCGTGGAAGCGGGCTTGCCCAACGAAATCGGGGCTAACAGCCCGGTCGAATCGGCCTTGCCGAAAATCGGCGATTTCTTGCTGCCCAGCCCCTAAAGGGGCGGTTGATTTCGGAATTTGCGGCATCGCTGAAGCGATGCCCTGATACGAAACCGGAGTTTTTCCGCGGCCTTTGAAGGCACGCCTGATACGAATCCCACTGGCGACGCGGACGGTTAGCGAATCGCAAGGATGTTGTTGGCGACGAACCCACCTTCACCGGCGACGATCATTCGCATCGTAATGCGTTCCGCTTTGTAGTGGTGGCTGCGATGCAAGAGGTACACAACTCCAACTCCCGCGCCAAAGCCCAACGCTGACCCGGCAGCTTCTCCGGCTGCACCACGGGTCACGAAGGGGCGCATGACCGGATTGACTTCGCGAAGGCCCTGGTTCAGGCCGCGCTGGGTGGTGATGGCGTCGGCGGCGACCAATCCGGCTAGGATGCTGAAGTTCAATTTGTTCTCGACCGTCAAGAACGGCTGTTGACTGGGCGCATCGGGAAGCACTGAGCTGTTCGCCATGAAACTCTGCGCCTGCATGGCGACACTCAGCAAAAGAAGCGGGAGGAGGTATTTCATCTGGTCTCCGGCGTTTCTGGTAATTAGTGGTTAGGTAAGATGAGAGTAAGTCAGAAGCGCACGGTAGTACATGGCTCATCTCGTGGGGGTAGTGGCCTTTTGGTAAGAGTAACTTTACGGTCCCGGCAGGTTACTTGCGATTACTCTCAAACCTCTGAGGAGGCCATCGGTGTTGCCAAAGTCGCACTTTTTCCGCAGTCCGTCGATTGATTCTGCGGCATTTATGGCGAACCAACGGCGAACTCAGGGCGCGGCGGGCGCCTCCTGAAGTAAGATTAAAAGGGATGGACACGGCTGTCGTACGTGCGGAACAACTCGAGAAAGCCCTGTTTCGGGGTGGTGGGCTCACGCTGCAGAGTCGCGATTACGTGCGGGAGGTCCGCGCACTAACCGATGCGCTTTTTCGGACCGATCTCGGGCCAAAGGATTTGACGCGAGAGACGCTCGGAATCAAGAGCGAGCCGGGTTCGGCGATCATCGTGGCGCGAGAGCCGGGTGTGGCCGCCGGAGTCGCGGAATTGGGGCTTTGGCTTGAGTCTTCCGGCGTTTCGGTGCGCGCCGCGAAAAAAGATGGCGATCTTTTCGAGCGCGGGGACACGCTGCTGCGGTTAGAAGGGGAGCGGAACAATTTGCTAACGCTCGAGCGAGTGGGACTCAACATCGTGCAGCGAATGAGCGGAATCGCGACCCTGACGCGCTGCCTTGCAGAACGGGTTCACGTCCGCTCGCCCTCGACTCGCGTGGTCGCCACGCGCAAGACTTTATGGGGGCTACTCGACAAGCGCGCGGTGCATCTTGGGGGCGGCGGAACTCATCGAATTGGGTTGGGTGACGCGATTCTCATCAAGAACAATCATCTCGCGCTGCTGGCAAGCCGCGAAGAAGAAGCGGCGCCGCTCGGAATCGCGCGGGCATGGAACTTCCGCAAAGATGCGGCCTTCATCGAAGTGGAGGTGAGGGGCGAAGCGGCGGCGCTGGCGGCGGCAGAGACTTTTCGCCGGGTGCAGGAAGAGTCGTCAGAGCGCTATCCGTGCCTGCTGATGCTGGACAACATGATGCCGAAAGAGATTCGCTCCATTCTCGACGGCCTGCGGAAAAAAGATCTTTGGGACTACATACTCACGGAGGCGAGCGGCGGGATTTCAGAACAAAATGTGGAGGCTTACGCGGACAGCGGCGTGGACGCGATTTCCATGGGAGCTCTGACTCACTCGGCGCGCGCCGTTGACCTTTGCCAAAGGATTTCATAGCGCATTTCACGGAGAGGTAAACCCGATGCGGGATACAGAAGTGCTGGGTACAGGAGCGCTGGATACAGAAGCTTTGCCGTCATTCGAGGCGCGCTACACGATTCCGGCGGTGGAGACAATTCACGACAGCCCGGAGGAAATCCGCAAAAAGCAGCAGCGCGTGCGGGAGCTCTGCGCCAAACATAACGCCATTTTGCTGGCCCATCACTATCAGCGTCCGGAAGTGCAGGAGGTCGCGGATGCGGTTGCGGACTCCCTTAAGCTTTCGCAGGCGGCGGCGAAGACCAATGCCGACGTGATCGTCTTCTGCGGCGTGCACTTCATGGCGGAAACGGCGGCGATCTTGTGTCCGGAGAAGACCGTGCTCTTGCCGGACCTGCGCGCGGGGTGCTCACTGGCGGCTTCGATCACGGTGGAAGAACTTCGGATCTGGAAGGCAAAATTGCCGGACGCGGTCGTGGTCGCTTACATCAACACGTCGGCTGCCGTAAAAGCGGAGAGCGACTATTGTTGCACCTCGGCCAACGCCGCAAAGGTCGTTCGCGCCATCCCCGCGGACCGGCCCATTCTTTTTCTGCCCGATAAATTCCTGGCTTACGTGGTTGCGCGGCAAACGCAGCGCAGCAATATCATCGCGTATCCGGGCTACTGCCACGTGCACAAAACCATCCGGCCCGACGATGTCGTCGAAATCCTCAAAGAGCATCCCGACGCCGAGCTTCTGCTGCATCCCGAGTGCGGATGCGTGAGTTCGTGCATGGCGAAAGCCGCCGACGGCACGCTGCCGCAGGAGCGCACCTTCTTCCTTTCCACCGGAGGGATGCTGCGTCACATTGGCGATTCGCCGGCGAACGAGTTTGCCGTGGGAACGGAACTTGGCATTTTGCATCAGTTAAAGAAGAACTTTCCGGAGAAGAAATTTTATCCGGTGAATCCCAACGCCGTCTGTGCCTTCATGAAGACCATCACGCTCGACCGAGTCTTGCGGTCGCTGGAGACGATGTCGCCGCGGGTGACGGTGCCGGAAGAAATCGCGCGCAAGGCGCGTCGTGCGATCGATCGCATGCTGGAACTAGCGTGAAAGCGCCGTTAGGACAGGCGCAGCCAGAAAAGCATTGTGGGTGAGGCCTAGCTTAAGCCGGTGCCCTTACCGGCGCGCGCCGGCCCTCTGCAGGTGGGCGACTTTTGCGCTGGGGGAAGTTTCCTGGTAGCGGGCGATGCCCTTGTAAAGCGCTTCTGCGATTTGCTGGCGGTAAGTCGGGCTCTGCAGGTTGCGCTCGTCCTCGGGACTGCTGACAAAGGAAATCTCGGTAAGAATGGCGGGCATGGTGGTGCCGGTCAGCACGACAAAAGCGGAGTCCTTGATGCCCCGGTTGCGAATGTCTGGGCTGTTCACGGCCAGCGTGGCGTAGAGAGAGTGCTGGACGCTTTCCGCGAGACGCCGCGACTCCTCGATTTTTTCGTGCAACTCTTCGATCGACAGCGATACCGGCGTCAGCATAGCGAAGGTTCCATCCTCATGCTTTTCGGCTTCACGCGACCCCGGAGCCGAAAACAGATTGGTGTAGTAAGTTTCCACGCCGCGCGCCGCCGTCGAGTTGCTGTAGTTGGCGTGAATGGAGACGAACAGATCGGCCTGCGCCTGGTTAGCGATGTCAGCGCGCTGATCGAGGGGAAGGTAGGTGTCGCCGGTTCGCGTGAACAGGACTTCCGACCCCAATCGCGTTTGCAGCAACTTGCCCAGACGCTGGGTCACGTCGAGCACCAGATCCTTTTCCGTCAATCCCTGCCGCCCAACCGTGCCCATGTCCCAGCCGCCGTGTCCGGCGTCGAGCACGATGCGAAATTTACCGGTCCTCGCCGGCAAAGGCTGGCCGGATGGCTTCGCCGCCAATGCGGCCACAGAAGCCGCGTTCAGCGGGGACGGCGCTCGGTCCACGGAGGCGGACGTCAATTTCGGAGTTGTGCCTTTCGGAGCGAATTGGTTCGCAGCCAAAGCTTTCTCGCTGCCGCGCAGCTCAACCACCAGGCGATAGGGGTTGGACTCCATGCTGACGGAGAAGTTCGATCCGCCTTTGGTGTCGAGCACGATTCGCGTTACGCCGGCGACGGGCTGAGCAATCCGCACACGAGTCAACGAAACGTCGCCGACGTCCATCGTCTTTCCGGTCAATTCGGGCGGCAGAACCGTGTCGTGCAGATCGAAATAGATTCGCTCCGGTGACATCAAACGATGCACTTCGTAGGGAGCCTGGTCTTCCATGTCGATGACTACCGTGCTTCCCATGGAGGAAGACCAGTGACGCACGCCCGTGACTTTCGGCAGTGCCGCCAACCTGTCTTCCGCGACGGCGGTGAGTGATGCTGCATCGGAACCGAGCTTCTCCGGATTCATCAGATTGTCGGAGAACGCGGGAGATAGAACATCCCCGGGCGCTGGCGGTGTCGTCGCCGAGTGTGGCCGAATTGCGGTACTTGTGGCCGCGATACTTGCAGCCGCTACCTTGGTGACCGCCGTCCTCCCATGAAACTGCATGCCCCACCACGCTCCCGCCGAAAATAACGCGGCCACGGCCACCAGGCCCATCACCACACTCAATCCCGGCCGCGAACTGACGGGAAGAGAAAGGCGGCGCGGAAATGGTAGGGCGTGAGTCGGTTCGATAAGAGTCGTTGGCTCGTCGCTCTCAACTGGTTCATCCGCGATGCCAGGCTCAGGCAACTCGACCCAGTGCTCAGGTAACTCGACCAGGGCCGCGGGAATGACCACCGACTGCACCAGCGTGGCGAGGTCTGGAACTACTTCTGGAAATGGAGGCGCTGCATTTGAAACTTGCCGCGTCGCGGGAACGGGAGACGGGGCAAGCCCCGTCTCTACGACGGTTCGGCTGGGTTCGATTTTAGCAATCTCGGCGGCCGCCGCTTCAGCAACAACTGGCACTGCCGCAGCCGGTTTCGCCTCTAGAACGTCGCTCGCCACATCAGACAGCCAGTGGATGCGCCGATCCTGATCCTCGGGTTTGAGTGCGGAGAGAAGCAGCTCCGCGAACATATCGAAACAGCGAATGTGGTGATCGGTGAAAGCGCGAGCAGTTGTGGAAAACGCCTGCAGCACGCCCAGTTGCTCGTGCCGGCCACGCAACGGAACCAGCACGGTGGACCGAGCTTCCAGTGCGCGTGCGAAATCCATTTCGACGCGAGCGTCGACTTCACAATCATCGCAACGAAGAATGCGCCCCGATTCCAGGCAGTCCTGCAGAAACTCGGATTCGCCGATCAAGCGAACGCCGCGCGCGGCGGCGAGCGGTCCGGCGGCGGCGCGGCACACCATCTCCGGTCTTTCCGCCTTGGATCCTTCCGCCTTCGATCTTTCTTCGTTCGATCCTGCCGCGAGCGCGACCACGATGCCCTCGGCCTGTGTGATGGCCTGAGCGCGGTCGCAGATCAATTGCAGTACTTCGTCCAGGATGAAGCGTTCCGTCTCGAACAAGGCGCGGTCGCCGGCGCATCCTGTGGCTAGGCGCCGGTTTTGTATCTGGTCGTGGAGTTCCGAGAAGGCGAGCAGTGCGGGCAGGGCTTCCTGGCGCGCAAGCGACTCGAGAACACGGTTGCCCTCCTGCAGCGGAAAGCCAGGGTCGCTCGTCGCCGCCGCTTCCCATTCAACTCGGGTTGGATTGGTACTCATACCTGCGCAGTCAGGACCCCAAAAAGCCTGTATTCATCGTATCCGGGGCTCGCCGGAAGGCTCATTGCCGGCCTTGGTTCAACCGGCCAGGCCACGGCTACACGTTCAAGCGGCGAACGTTACCGGCGATCTTTACCGGCAATCCTTACGACAAACGACGGCCACAGGTCCAATTTTCAGGGTAATAGTCTTAGGGGGAGTACCGCAACGTTCAACGGTACACGTCCGACTGCGCATTGGCAATACCACAAACCGGCCCCGCCGGAGTCGGGATGCCCGAGCTACGACCCTTCAGATTTTGCCCTCCGCAGCGATTCGTCCTATGGTTAGAAAGCAGCAAAACGAACCCCGGAGATGGGATGACCGACGCAGTCGAGCTGGAAAAATCAGAAAAACTCAAGAAATCCAACTGGTGGTGGCCCGCCGGAGTCTTGGCCACCAGCCTGGGTGGTATGGCCGTGGTGGTGTTCCGAGGCTGCTGGCACCGCAAGATGAGCTGGCCGGTTGGGGTGCAGGGGTATTCGTACCAGGTTTGCCTGAGCTGCGGCGCCATGCGGCTTTTCGACGAGAAAAAATTCAGCGCATTTGGCCCGTTCCGCTATGACGTGGACGAACTCATCGCTTGGGAAAAATCCACGAAAGCGAAATCCCATCCCGTGGCGGATGTGCAGCGTTCCGCGTTGTAGGCCGACGCTCGGCCCTCAGTCCACAGTCCGCGGCCCAATGACCGCTGGGCCAGCGCTCAGGCTCCGACCGGCCGGCCCTGGTTCTTGTACCACTCCACCGTACGGCGCAGGCCGTCCTCGAAGTTCACCAGAACCTTGTATCCCAAATGCCTTTGCGCCTGCGTGATGTCCGCCAACGAATGTTTGATGTCCCCACCACGCTCCGGAGCGTATTTGACGCTGCCCTGGTAGCCAGTCAGTGGTTGCAAAGCCTTGAAAGTTTGATTCAGCGTGGTCCGCGTGCCCGTGGCGCAGTTGAAAACGCGCCCGGCACACTCCGCCGGCGGGGCTGCGCAGGCCAGCAAGTTGGCCGAGACGGCGTTGTCGATATAAGTGAAATCGCGGCTGGTTTCGCCATCGCCAAAAATCGTGGGTTGTTCTCCACGCAACATCTGCATACTGAATTTGGCCAGTACGCCGGAATATGGCGAAGAAGGATCCTGCCGCGGCCCGAAGATGTTGAAGTAGCGCAGGCAGACGGTTTCGAGGCCATAGCATCGGTAGAACGACACCATGTAAAGCTCGCTGGCCAGCTTGGCCACGGCGTAGGGCGAGATCGGGTTAGGGGGCATGGCTTCATGCTTCGGAAGCGTCGGCGTATCCCCATACGTCGAAGATGAGCCCGCATACACAACGCGCTTCACTTTCGCGTCGCGCGCTGCGACCAGAACATTGACCGTGCCGTCGACATTGGCGCGATTGCTGGCGAGAGGGTCGAGCACCGATTTTGGGACCGATGGAATCGCGGCCTCGTGCAGCACGTAATCGACGCCTGCGCACGCCTGGTGCATGGCATCCAGATCGAGAATGTCATCTTCGCGGAAGTCCATCCGGTTCAGCACTTCGGTGAGGTTCTCGCGTCGGCCGGTGGAAAAGTTATCGATGCCCCGGACCTGCTCGCCGCGTTCCAACAGAGCGCGCACCAGCGAGGACCCGATGAAACCGGCAGCGCCGGTCACAAGATATTTAGCCATATGCTTCTTGATGATAACGGATGAACTTGCCCGGCACCGAGAGCAGCGCCCTCACCAGAGTAACTTTTGTTTCCGGAGTCCGCCAAACGGTCGCCAGCCGCTAAAATCCCTGGAGGTGAGGGTTCAGGACCGGCGAACCGTTTGGCGATCGGGTAGAACCTGGCGCGGCAGCTGTGCTGCTCTTAGTTGATCGGCAGATTGCGGGAAAACTTTAGACCGTCGGGAATTTGGGCAAAGCAGCTTGAATCTGCCGCCACAATTCCTCTTTGCCGACTCCGGTTTTGGCCGAAAACGCCACCATGGGCACCCCCGCATATGCTTGTCCGAGCGTGCGCATTGCCTGCCGCAATTCGTTGCCAGACAGCCGGTCGCACTTGGTGGCCACAATCACATGCGGCCGTCCTTTGGATGCCAGGAATTCCAGCAACTGGCCGTCGCTTTCCTGGGGAGGGATGTTCGAATCCACCAGCACCAGGCACAGCGCCAGGCTTGGGCGTTGGTGAAGGTACGGATCCACAAACCGGGCCCAGTCTTCGG
>Ga0224558_1001261_pt1 | contig 27067 bp, 33 predicted proteins | sample 714S32024metaG_FD_180682 | JGI IMG/M metagenome (GOLD analysis project Ga0224558, IMG submission 180682) | Peat soil microbial communities from Stordalen Mire, Sweden - 717 S3 20-24 | ecosystem: Environmental > Terrestrial > Soil > Wetlands > Peat | place: Sweden: Norrbotten County, Stordalen... | reverse complement strand
GATGCCGAATTGATCAAGTTGTAAACAAAAGAGACCCCGGAGCATCACGGCCTCCGGGGTCTCAGTATTTCACATAGAATAATTTCGGCCCTTAGCCTTTAACAACAAAGGCAAAAGTAAAACCACGGACACTAGCCCGAGTTATTGAAGAGGAATATAAGAGGGGGGAATTGAACATTATCAAGCTTACCACCGTTACCTTAAAACAAGCTGAAGAGCAGGTTAAGATTGTATAAAAATAGTACCCGATCATCGCAGCCCGGAGAAGCACCGGTTCCGGCCAGAGAAGAACCCCGGAAAAGATGGAATACCAGGTATAAGAAAAAACGACTTAACAACGATATGTTGGTTGCCTTTGTTAAACAAGAAAATGAGCAAGCGCAGACTGAACACATTGCGGGCGTAGGTTGAACATCCATAGCCTGCGCCTTTATTATTAGAAATATACGAATGGCGGGCGGAGTTGTATTTACCGCTTCTACGGTAGCAGCTTCTTATGCCCCAGCAGGCGTGACGTGCGAACAAAAAACGCCCCCGGAAATCGAGGGCGCTTCATCTCTTACATGGCATATTCAGTGATGCAGCAGTATCGCGACGATGACCCCGATAGCTGCGACAAAAAGCCCGATCATCCAATGCTGGCGTATTGGTAAAATTATCACTCAGGCTTTTAACCTCACTCTCGATCTTGCCGGTCGGCGATCTCCGTTTTCCGGGAACGCTCATTTATTGCGCATAAAAAAACCACCCGTGAGAGGGTGGTTTGATGGTGGCTGTTTATTTTTTCTTTTTCGGATGCGCAACTTGCGATAAATCACTTGCAGCAACTGTTTTAACCGTTTTAGAGGTAGATGGTTTGCTTAACAACGTACCTGCATCCGAGCCCGCCTTTTTACCTGTACCTTTTTTGCCAGTTGGCATGGCTACCACCTCCATGGCGTGATAGTTCAACATTGATGGGGATATTCCTGCTAAAGAGGCATCGGAATAAGTAATTTGTGTAGCGGGATGCCTTTTTACGCTGTGGCTTTCTAAGCCTAGGCGACTTTTTAAGGCGTCTTGAAGTATTTGCGAGAAGTTGACGCCAGCCTTTTCACCTTGGGCGTTGAGCCAACTGGGGATACTGAGCGTCTTTTTTACCGCCTGATTATCGTTTTCACGACGATACTCGACGGTATCAGCGTCAATCAAATTAACGAAGCTGCCCTTATCAAATATGATGTCAGCCAGTTTGCTTGTTTGCGGTACGATTTCGTGCTTGTCTTCAGCATCGCATAACCACATAGCCAAGGCATCCCGGCCCATTTCTATTGCATCCGCAATGGTGTCTCCGCAGGTAACGCAACCGGGCAGATTAGGAAATAGAACGCAGAAACCTCCTTCTTTTTCCGGGGTGAATATAGCTGGATATACATACTTCACGATATTATTAACTCCTTTTAATTTTATATTTATTTTATTCTGAGGGAAGGGGGTCTATTTCAAACCCGCCGCCTTCAGGATTTGGTGTAGAGTCCCTGGTGGAATGTCTTTTGTGTGCCTTGGTATCGGAATTTTCACACCTGGGTATTCTGGATTGGTTGCTAAATCATGTTTTTTGCCTTCTGTAAATTGCCGCCCCCTTTGCCTTAATAGTTTTCGAACCTCTTTTGGAATCACGTTAAAACCACCTCTAGATAATAGAGTAATACGTAATAATACGTATGTCAAGAGTTTAAGAAAATTTAGGCCGCTCCTGAGGGCGGTTTTTCATTTCGGAGAGCATTCAAACGATTATACTTTCAAAGCTTGCTAAACATAACATCCCAGACCCCCTGATGCTCCTTTCTCAGCGCCATCGGCTTTCGGCCGGCAGCAGCGTCCAGGTATTCCTGCCACTCGAACTGCGTCTGCAGGCGCTCATCCAGCGCCCAACAGGGTCTCTTTATCGGCCCCATGCAGCATTCAATAAACCGGCTACCGATCTCCAGCCGGGCCAATTCTTCCACATGCTGATTGATCACAGCAGCAGACGCCGGTGTCCCGTCGGTCGGAACCAGGACCACCGATGCCAGACGTAGCGCCGTCAATGTCCAGGTGTTTCCCCAGCAACCCCCGGCATCGACAATGGTTATCGCCGGTCGCCGCCCGGAGCTTCTGCGGCAGACGTGTCTCAGTATCTGCTCCAAGTCTTCGTCCTTGATCTCCGGAGCGCCGATCTTGCCCAATTTATTACCTGCCGGGAGATATTTCACCCCGAAGGAGCGCTCTTTCATGAAGCGCGCCACCAGCTCCGGCCGGAAACTGTCGTCGAAGGTCATCACACCGGCGCTGGAGTCATCAAAATTCCCGAGTCCGGTCTGCCTCACACCAAACCAGTAGTCCAGATCTGGGCAGTTCAGATCATAGTTTATCAGAGCAGTATCGAAGCCCTTGGACGCCGCCAGGGCAGCCATGTTTAAAGCAGTGAAGGCGAGCAGGTATCCGGTGGGGCTCCAGACGGCGATCAGTTGGTGTGCGACATAGACTGTCCGGCCATTGCCATCGCTCTTTCCAGGCGTCCCTTTCCCTGCAGGCACCGCCCTCTGGTCCATAAAAGCTTTGGAGAACCTGGATGCGCTGGCATATGTCCCTGCCGGAGCATTCAGCGCCTGAACGATAATGCCCCCAATGTCCTCCGCCGGCGTTTCATCCGGTGTAACCAGGTCGTAGATGCCCAGAGCGACGATCTGCGCCAACACGAGATCCCCCGGACAGCTGCCCGGGGCGTAGATGATGATCCTGGTCTCCGGTCGCTGAACCCTGTACGCGTGCAACGTGTCGATCAGCGCAGCATCGTCGACTGCATCGAGGTCGATGACCAGCGCCTCGTTGTTGATAGCTGTTAGGCTGTTAATCGCTTCTCGCGTTTCCTGGGCGTCCAACCTGGCCCCTATTTTAGCCAAAACAGGTGGGTTAATTCTCTTGCCGATGGTTTGTATGTCCTCATCCGTTAACCCCTTGAAAATGACACTGTAGAGCACTTGCAATCACCTCCAATTAAAAAAGCCGTTGAGGAGTCCCCAACGGCTTTAGACATCAACCGGATTCAAAATATCCTGGCCGCCTTAAGGCATGCCAAGAGGAAAATAAGCATCAACGGCAACTCCAGCAGCCCACCGGTCCTCACAGGACCTCGAGGGTGAAAATTAAGCGGAGCCAACGGCTTGATCCCGGAGGGCGTACAGGCGTCGAGCGCCAGGTGGGCCAATGTGCCCAAGAGAACCAGTGTGCCCACAAGCCAGGCCGCAGGCCAGGCATGAAAATGAAAATAACGCAGGACATAGACGCCGGCTACCGGAGTGAGGGCGCCCAAACCGATCGCAGCGGCCAGGCAGAACCAGACTGTATGGGTGGCTCCCCGGTGCCCGGTAGTTTCATTGACAATCGAGGACATCGGCCAGACCCGGCGGCCAATCGTGCTGCCCGGGCTGTCGATATCCGGCAGCAATCCGGCCAGGGCGCCTACGCCCATGCATAAAGCAAGATTGCCTCCCGTCAAATGAGCAACGGCAGCCCCGGCCAGCGCTCCGGCAGCGGCATGCGTGATCCCCGTCATCGCTCATCCCTCCCTAAAAATAATAGGGCGGCCGTATAAAAGGCCGCCCTATCAACTCGCTCCTATATAAGTCTATGGTAGCTCAGTGATGCAACGTCAGCCACAGCGTGACAATGATTCCAGCGAACCCGACAATCATTGTAATTACTTGACCGAATGACCACTTGTTATTGCTATCCAGCTTGTCCTCAAACCGGTCCATCTTGTCTTCAAACCTGTTCATGCGAGCGTTAAACCGTTCGTCCAGAGATTTAATTTCCCCATTGACACTATCAATTCTTCTATTAACAGCGTCAAATTTGTCATCCAATCTGCCAACCTTATCATCCAAGCGGTCAACTTTCTTGTCCAACCAGTCTATGCGCTGGGTCAAGAGATCGTATTTTGAAACCGCTTTAAAGGAATGATTCTCAGTGACAGCAGATTCCCTGGCACCTGAACCAACTTCTTTTATTACATCATCCGGCATGACGCCCACCTTCTTTCTCCTCCTTTAACCATATTAGCACTATCGGCTTTCACCGTCTACGCCTCGCAGCACACCATGCGCAACGCCTCATTTCTGTCGTCTGTCACACACATTTTTACTAAAACAATCGACAACTATATCCCTGCCTAATCCGTGCGTACCACTTCTCGCACATCACGCATAGACGGCGCAGGACCTCACCGCTTCCTTGCTCTTGATGATCTGGCTGCGCCTGTTCCTTGGGTTCACTACGGTCTTTAGCCTTAGCAGGTCTCACATCTTTTTCTATAAACCTCATAGGATAGTCTTGATCCCAGTATGCTAAAAGGACGTCATAGTACTTCCCGCCACTCGCTTGCTCTGCACCGACGATGATTCCAGACCACCATCGGCTCTTGTTTTCACCGCTCACCCACACATTCACCAAAACATCTTCGCCGTACACTCCTTGCAGCCTGGGTTCTGGAATCTGCTCAATCTCCTCTATTAGCATCTCGCTCACTCCTCACTTGGCTCGACTCGTATTGCCACTCCACCCGCCAGTGCGTCGTCGATACCCTTGGCCCCTTCCCAGGAGGCCTCGGCCACCGCGTACTCCTGTGATTCGAGAACTTCTTTTACTCTGCCGCTCACCCTACGTCCGGCCTCGTCGGCGTCAAAGGCGATCACCACGGACCTGGCGCCCAGTTCTTGCAACGCCGGGATTGCCTGCGGCCACCCGTCCACGCCGATGGCGCCGATCACCACCGCCCCCAGCAGATCAGAAGCGATATCTGCCTTGAGCGGGGCTTCGGTGATCCAGACCTGGCGGTCATTGAGGACCGCCGGCCTGGCCACGTGCGCCGGAGTGTGGGAGCTCGCCCCACCACGGCTTCCGGAACTGAAAAGCATGTACTTTCCGCCACCGTCCGTCGAATGATCACGCCGGATCTGCAGCGCCTGAATCCTGCCCTGCTCGTCGCGAACCGGGATGAAGTATCCGGCCGGCCGAAGGTGTGTCCAGTAACCCCTGTGCCTTCCCTGAGCCAGATAGAAGCCGGGTATTCCCTCCAGTCGGTGCCCCATGTCGAGCAGCCGCTGTATCACAGCCCAGGACGTTTCCAGCCCCGGCATTGACCGGTAGCCCCTCGCATCTATCTGCTCACTGGTAAGTCCCCGCCGGAGCAAGTCTTCCCGGTGCTGTCGTTCCAGCCGGAGTCCGGCCAGGAAATCACGGTACACCCGGTCACGGCTCTTTATACTCGCCAATTCCACAGCTTTCGGAGCAACCAGGAAGACGGCCGGCTGGTAGGTACACTCGCCTGTAAGCGAGTGCACGTACCCGAACCTGCCGCTTCCGTCGCGGTATGGCACCTTGGCTATCGCCCCGGTGCTCTCGTGCATGCAGAAAGCGATCCGGGAGTTGAAACCACACCATTTTTTTGCACCACATACCGGGCAGGGATTTTTCGGACTGGCGTTGATAAATTTTTCCGCCAGTTCATTTATCTGCTGCATCCCGGTTGGCATCACGCAGCCCCTCCTTTCTCCGCCTTTTTGCAGTTTTAGCCCACCTGGGCAATTCGCTTGCTGGCCGGGTCAAACCATCCATGTCGGCGCTGCGGGCATCCCGGTCCCAGCGTCATCAGGTCATAGTATCTAAGATTGCCGGCGGGGACCTCGTCGGTCACCCAGTAGGGCAACACCAGCTCGTAGCTCTCGCCCAGGTAGCACTCTCCGTATATGGCCCCGCACTTCTTGCACTCATATACCCCGATGACCTTGGTAAAGGCCGCTCGCTTGTGGCTGCATGCCGGGCAACCCTCTGTCGTCTTAAACGGCTCAGACAGTCCGCTCTTGCCGGTAAACACAATCTCTTTTATACCCATCATTGGAACCCCCTTCGGTGTTTTACACCTCGCAGTCTGCCACGTTCCTTGCGAAATTGCGGTCGTCTGTCAACAGCCTCAGGCGAATCAGCCGCATGAGCCTCTTCCCGGTAGCAATCTCCTCCCGTAAGGACACTTCCCGGCATTCGGACATGACCACCAGATATGTGCTGTCTTCGCCGTTGTTTTGCGCTTCCCAGACACCGTACATTAAGCGAACTCTCCCTTCTCCGCCCTGCCGGCAGCCTCCCGGCTCAGCCTTGCGATCTCAAGCTGCGCTTTGATCTCGTCAGCATAATCGGTCTCCAGACGGGCCATCCAGTCCTGCATCCATTGCCTAGCCTCACCCTCGGTGGTGAACTTTCGCTCCAGATCCTGATCAGGGTATTTGCGCTTTAAGGTGTCACGTAAGCAATACCCGTTGACTTGACTGGATGCGCTGATACGAACCTGATACTTCCACTTCTTGAGATCTCTGCGCTCCAAGATAATGACGTTGAAGGTCAAGCCATATATCCTGAACCAACTGTATTCTTTCCAGACCTGCTCGCTGTTTCCGGCTTGGTTTACGGTGTTCCATTTCCATAGCGTTTCATCCGAATATGTCGCCATCACCGCAATATTTTTCAGCCGGCTCAGTTCGTCTTTGGCCTCGTTCAATTCCTGTTCCAAAGGGTAAATAGCCTGTTTCAGCTCTTCCAGAGCTTCGTACTTCTTGGCAACTTTCTCTTCCGCAGCGGCAATCATGTCCTGATACGTCATTTCTCGCGGGGAGAGCGGCAGGCCCTCCCCATTTCCCCCTTTCAGGTTAAATGGTTTGGGCCGTCAGCCCTTTTTGCCTAATAATCCGGCGCCCACTCATAAAGAGTGACTGTCACTTGGTATGCTTCTCCGCCATCGGCTTGGGGATATTCTCGCCAGCGCCACGCTGTGTAGGTATATGTCTCGCCTGTCGGCCTCAGTTCGAAAACAGGAGTGGCAACAGCGCCTGGTCCTCCGCTGCATGAGCAGTATTCCGGACCTTTGCTTTATTTGCTATCCCTGCCACGAAAGGCTGAAAAGTTGAAGGCGATCGAGGCGCTTTCCTCACACTTCTCATCGGTTATGCCGCCGATGATCCCGATAGATCCCGCCGGCAACATCCCCCATCTCCATGGCGATGCCAATCTGACAGCATCTCCACCGCTCGGATGCACGCTTCTCCTGACCGTAACGGCAACAGGCTTCCAGCCGATGGACTGGCAGCAGTACAGCCGGTCTTTCAATGAAACAAGGTCGCTCACGCTTAAGCTGTGGCCCAGATAGCTGATTGGCTTTTCTCCAACATTCAGCTTGTGGAAAAGGTAGTTCAAAATCTGAATGTCGTTGCTCTCTGGATAAGTGGTAAGGCCATCCCATACCAGATCGTAATCTCTCAGGTCTACCTCATTCACGTCATCCGGAAGCTCCCGGAATCTGAGTCCGTGGTATTTATCGCCGTCCTTCATTTGATAGACTTTGATGTTCATGCGATGCGGGGAGAGCCTGCGGCCCTCCCCATCTCCCCCTTTCGGTTGATGGTTTGGGCCGTCAGCCCTGTTACCTGCACAGATCAGATAGAAGATGCTTGCTTTCTGGGGCAAGACACCAGGGCGGTATAATTCACTCTGATGCTTTCAATTGAGCCACCAGCACTTTTGTCTTAACGCCTAGCCATTTGACCTCTTTGGTCTCATAACCTACAGCATTGGTGTAGCGTTTTTGCCTTGCTCCGTTCTTGTCGAAATCAAAGTAGTTTTCACCGGCATCCGGAACCCCCTATGCCCATTGGGAAAGGGGTGGTATGCTGGGCGCCCACTCTTCCATAATCCTCAATATAAACGCCTTGAAGACTTTCGGTTTCAAGTTGAGAATGCGCTTGATATCGCTGATCGGGATGAACTCTCCGTACTCCCGGTGTTCCAAGACAGTAACGTCGATCTCCTGTTTGCCGTCCGTTGCCGGCCGGAAATACCGGGTCGCAGGGTCCCGATCGAAATCTTGTCCGGTAAACCTATTAAACGGAATACCTAGCTCAATCAGCTCGGCTTCCAGATCTTCGAACTGGCCGTTAGAGGCAGTATCGCTCCAAAACTGGACAGTCTTATTATCCGGCTCGTCGTCCTCGTTACTGACGCAATCCCGGATACTTTCGAGGACTTCCGGGGTCAGGTATTTTTTCGGAATGGTGATCGACGCATACGAACCCCAACTCATGCCGATAACCCCTCGCAGATGTTGCCTGACCGCCGGATGCTCCTGACATATTCAAGTACCTGGCTTCTTGCTGCTTCCAAGCAGGTTCCGCTTATAGCATCTAGCCTGACCCGCCAGGTGAAACCCAGTTCCCCGGCAATCCCCGCCAGTGCCTTGGCATACTGAACCGCTTGCGACCGGGTGCGGAAACCGCCGATGCTGTCGGGAACAGCGCACAAGCCGGAAGCAATGTGAAATACCGACCAGGCGCCGTTGCTTTGCTTCCCATATCTCGGGTCACGCAACACCGCCAGTCCGGGATAGCTTGGATCATGCCAGCCGCTCACCTTGATTGGCTCATCGCCTTCTATCACGCGGACGCTCACTGAATCCATTCTCATGCTTGCGGGGCGGGCATCCTGCCCGCCCCATTCCCTCCTCTCGGATTTAGAATAGTTTGGGCTAAAGGATGCCCCTCTCCTTCAGACTCACCCAGCAACCGTCCCCGACGATGACATGGTCAAGAACCTCTATGCCGAGTAACTTTCCCGCCTCAACCAGCCGGCGGGTGATCTCCAGATCCTCATTGGAGGCGGTGGGGTCTCCGCTGGGGTGGCAGTGAACCAAGATTACCGCCGCAGAATTGGCGATAATCGCCGCTTTAAAGACCTCGCGGGGATGCACCAGGGATGAATTGAGGGTGCCGATGCTCGTCGTGTTGACACCAACAATACCGTTCTTGGTATTCAGCAGCAGCGTCAGGAAATGTTCCCGGTCCACATCCGCAAGATACTCGTTTACGGCGTCAAAGACATCCCTAGGTGAACGGATCGTCTTCTGTTCTACCGAAATGGCGCTCTTCTCCTTGATCATCGCGATCCGGTAGACCGGAATCTTGTAATACCTTTGCACCACCGGATCATCATTAACGAACATCTGTATTTTCTTCATGACAGTCGGGGTGGGCCTACGGCCCGCCCCATTCCTCCTCTCGGTTGAATGGTTTGGGCCTTGGCCCGAGACAGCATTGACTGCTATTCCCCTGCTTGCTATAATCAAAATAGTTAAAGGGGCGGAACCCCCTTAGGGAATGCCTGACTCAGGAAATGCGGCGCTCGTGACGCCGCTTTTCCATTTCTTCCAACCACCTGCGGAGCGAACTCAGCAGGAGATGGATAGAAAAGATCAGCAGCGCGCTGGCCACCAGCGTTTCCGCCATCAGGAACCTCCCTATTGACGGAGATAATCCCGCCAACCTTTAACTTTCATTCGTCTCGCTGGTTTTACGGCACCCGAGCAAAGACCTCTCTAGTCATCCCATGGATTGACGTGGCGGTGTCTGGCCTTGATACCAGACTGCAAGGCTATTCCAGCCGGTTTGAAATAGTAGCCGTGCTCGTACTTGTCGGCGTACTCCACATTGCCATACATCCATCTCTGCTCTTTCTCGTCTAAGATTTCGATGCTGCAGCCACAACTGAACTCGAAAGTATCCCGTCCATCTGTGGTCGGCAGCTCGAACCGCCCTCTGGCGTTTAGCTCCAGCTCTCCAGTGGCGTCGATATTACCCAGAATGTACTTGGCGTAATGGTGAGCGTCCTGGACAGCTTCTTGGAAGCCCTGGACAGCGTTGGAATAGATGCGGGTCTCCAACTCTGCGTCAGGATCTTCGGCGTCCTCAGCCTGGCTGTGCAGTCTCTGAGCCTCTTCAACCTGGCTTTCTAGCTCCTTCATGAGCTTGGCCATGGAATACTTCAACCTGGCCGCCAGTTCTTTCGGGTCAGATTCGGTCATGTCCATTCATCTCCCTTCAAAAACACTCCCTATGAGTAAACTAGCTTTTCGAAAAGACCGAATTGGACGATACAATCGGCAGCGTCAGCGTCGATATCGCCCGGGTCAAAGGAGAAAAGTTCCCCCAGACTGGCGGCATCATTCAACCTCGCTTTTGCCCAGAGCGCAGCGCCCTTCAGGAGCTTTTCCAGCGTGAGGGCGTATTCTTCCTCGTGGCCCCTATCGTCGCCCTCAATGGCATGCAGCAAGAGGGAGCCACCCAGAAGCAACGCCGATGCGCAGATTTCCGAAAATGGAATCGGAGCCTCTTTGACAGCCTTGCCAGCAGTGTCTCCAATTGGTGTGATACACGGGCACCAATAGCTGATACCACCCTCGACGACCGTGCAAATGACGTCCTGGACCCATTCGTCGTCAACCTCAATCTCAACCGGAATCTTGTACTTCGGCATTAGAACCCTCTCCTTCGTGCCTCGTCCTGAGCAACGCCCAGAAGAATCTCATCCGCCGTCTCTCCCGTCTCCTCGCCCCACTGGCTACGAGGGGCAAGCTCGCTTCCGGCCCAGTTGTACTCCCGGCCGCACCGGTCACAGACGCAAGTGAATCCGCTAAGCACGACCTTGGCGCCGCACCGGCAACACCCGATAGCCAGAGATATGCAGCGGCCGGTCTCTTCATCGTACTCACGCTCTTTGACGATCTGGATTGCCATATCAGGCTCCCTTCTGCCGTAGCTCGCGCTGCAGGGCATCTCGCTGCTCCAACAGCCGGAGGGCGCTTTGCATGCACTCTTCGGCGCAGTCGTAATCGCCCTTGGCCCGTGCTCTGGCTCTCGCTTCAAACACCTTTGCGATCTGTTCATCAAGCATATTAATGAGTAGCTTGATGCGTCCACGCCTCCATTCGCTACGCCAAAGCTGCTTTGCCGCAGTTCATCAACCTCTCTCTTCGAGTCTCATCAGTCAATCGGTCAACATCGCCGGCCCATAATCGTTAAAATCGCAATTCTGGCACTCCCACCAGTGGTCGTATCCAGAATCAGTTCGCCATTCAGGATCGTAGCTGCAAGGCGACTTACAGCAAGTAACCAACTGTTTTCTATGAATCAGGACACCGCCACATTTCGGGCAGATGTCCCGATCGGCCTCTTCCCATTCTCCATAACGCCCCATAACCTACTCATCTCCCTGAGAGATAATAAAGGGACGGCTGGAGCAATATTGCCCCCAAGTCCGTCCCTGGCGCTCTCCGGCCTTGCGGCCGTTATTATCAATCTCTATCTGCTTTCCACATACCTGTTGAGCAACAGTTGCGCTCGTTCTATGAACGGATCGCCGTCTATCACCCTGGCAAGCCTATTTTCCTGCCAGTTGGCGCTTTTCCGTGCAGGCTCACGATGAACGGCGAAGTCAGCGGCCGCATTGAATAAGGCGTATGCTGAGTTTGCGAAGTTCGCCAAATCCGGCGCCGCCAGCCTTGCCCTGAAGTCCTCACGCAGTTCGATGGCGTTGTTTCTGACCCGTGGCGTTGCCTTGGTCTCGTCTACGGGAAACAGGCTCTCGATGTATTCCCCCACTTGGGCCGAAGTCAGGATCAGGCTTGCGAATTCCTCGGCCTTGAGACGCAGGATCTCCATGTATTGGTTGGCGTTAGCCAGGGTCATCCTGGCCTGCTCCAGCTTGGAGACCATGTCGCCGCGGTGCTTTGTGGTCCAGATGCGCCTGGCTCCTTTTAGCGCTGCAGTCAGGGTGTTGTTGCAGACCACTCGCGTTGGCGTAATCGCAACTTTCACCGCATTGTACCCATCGTGCCCGTTGGAGAACAGCAGGTAGGGATCAACCTGATCGCCCAGAATAGTAACCTGCTCCAGCCGAGCCAGCAGCCATGTCTTGCGGCCGCCAAAGAGGCTTCCTGCGGTCTCGTACTTGACACCCTGGCCCAGAAGCTCGTCGGTGAAGGAGAAGGCTTCTGTGTTCTGCACTATCTGGTACTGGTCGCTCACGATGCCCAGCAGGTCACCGGTATCGTCGCGGATGTTTGCCCGGTACTCATCGGTTAAGGCGTGACCCTCGCCGTAGTAGACCGGCACCTGCTTAACACGCCAGTCAAGACCGGAGATACGCAGCGCTTCCTCGCTGGCCAGAGCTTCTTCCACCCGGACTCCCATGCCGTGCCAGGGAGTCTGCCTGACGTAAAACATGGAATCATTATTGGTTATTCCGCTCGCCATTGTTTGCGGGTGCGCGGCCGCCTCTCGGCCCGCACCCAATCCCTCCCTTGTTTTGGATTGGTTTACGGGCCGTGGCCCGGTTGTTACCCGTCTAGCTCGTCACATTCCTTGCATAGCTCCAGGATCAGAGCTACTTTCACCTTGATTTCGTCTAAGGTCTCGGGATCGATGTGTCCCACCAGCTTCAGCGTGTCTTGAAATACCGTCGAGATGTTATCACATCCAGCCTTAGACGGTTTTCTAAGCCCAGCCTCACGCCAATATTCGATATTCAAGTCCCACGGACCCGCTGCCGGCTGTCCGCAAATACTGACGGCCACCAGATCCTGTCTTACCCGGTTATGGTGGCATGAGCCAAGCACTACTGCTGGCCTGGCCTTAGAACCAGGCTTCTGCCGGAAAGGCAGATCAGCTATCACCACGTCCCCCGGCTGGAAATCCCTCTTCCCGTTCACGCTCTGCTTCTTCAGCTTTTCGTCGATACCATTCGCTGTCCTCATCTGTCCAGCCGTCGTCCTCGGCATAGAATCCGGTCGCCTCAACTAAGGCCACCTTCTTTCCGGCCAGTTCCGGCCATAGCCGGTCCATAAGCCGGTTGAAAAGCCAGTTCTGTTCTTCCCAGCTCATTTCTTTTGCTACCGCATCCAACTCTTCTTTCGTCATCAAAACAACCTCCTCTCATTTTCCCGATCCGCTCCTCTCTCGACAAAATAGAGCGCCCGGAAGATCTCTCCAACGGGCGCATGTTTCCATAACGCCCGCATGGGCAAATAAAAAAGACACCAAAACCTGAATGAACGCCAAGACCGTTCATAAAAGGCAAAAGTGTCCTGTCTCGCAAAAGTTATTTTCTGATCCCCGGGAATCTCCCGGAGCAAATGTCCTACACACGCAGGACGTAACTACCAATAGCTGCCTTACACCCGTAAGACTGTTTACTAACAGAAGCTGTCCTTGCACCCGCAGGACCAACCATGCACACGCAGGTTGAGACTACTAAAAAAACTTATAATTCCTTATATCACAGAATTGCCTGGCGATCAAGAGGCAAGAGACAGCTTTTGAACGGTTTGTTCCGATCCTTTAGATCGCCGAGAGAACAGTAGAATTGGTCGCCAAGATAGAAAATCTCTTTCTGTAAATTGAATTTGACGGGATAACTTGTGCCGTCGAACGTCGCCACTCCATTCTCCAGGTGGCCACCGGCCTCTTCAAGCTGCCCTGATAATAGAGCGGCAAGTTCCTGCCGGCGCCCTGCCAGTTCCTCCTCACGCACCGCTTGCAAGGCAGCCGCTCCTTGCTTATCCGGGTCAATACGACCCTTCGCTTTTGTATAGCCATCGGGAAACCAGAATTCCCTGCCGCCTAATTCCAACCTGTATGCGCTCCTGGATGATTTCAATTTTTTAAGCGCCAAGCCGAGCTTGTGCATCGCCCTGACCTTCTTCCCGTCCTTGTTCCAGCCATGACAGACTGCAAGATCAAGAAGAGCCTCGTACGGCGCCGGTCCGTGCCTTTCAAGGAAATCGAGAATCAGTTTTGCATCACAGTTGTTGATGAAACCAGTCATGTCTAGCACCTCCCCAAAGAAAGAACCCGGCCCATGAAGACGGGGCCGGGTTCCAAACCATCTACGCCAACTGTCTTAGAATGTACAGCCGCAGCTTATGGGCATCCCCCATAAAATTCAAGACCTTGCAGGACACCCTCATACGCCTTCTGAACTTCCCCCAGATCGGGAGCGGAGCTATACCAAGAACTCCAGGGCTGCCGTCAGGCTCGATGTAGCAGGTATCGCCTTGATCACTGCTTCTGATGGAGACTATTGTGCCGGAGATTGGCTGCCCTCGTTTAAAGTTCGCCTTCTCCCAGGCATCTCCGTCTTTCAGGGATACGTCGATCATGCCCTTCTGGGGTTCGATCCGGGTCACTCTGGCCGTCACAGACTGGCCAGGCTTGTACTGCCGGCTCAGCCGCTGCGACAGCATCGCCGCCGACTGGCGCCTGTTGACCTCGACCAGCACACCGCCGCCGATGTCCACCAGCAACCGTTCCGGTTTATGCAGGGCCTCGTCCCGCAGCAGGACGGCCTTGACGGTACATTCCAGTGCGTCTCCCTCTCGAACTTCATCGAACAGCCTGATCCTGGCATCCGCAACCGCATCCCTCCGAGAGCAGGCGACCAGATTGTTCTCCCGGTCCAGGCCCCTGATCTTGACGTTGATTGGTTGCCCGACAAACCATTGCATTAACCGGGGATCGGACAGATCGGTCTCGCCGGCAGAAACAACGCCCCGAATTTCAGGGTAATCCCGAAAAGTTAACTCCCAGGCAGGCTTGTTATCCGGGTAGTCGATGGCGACAACCTGCGCCGTCATCGTATAGCCCCGCTTCATGGACTGAAAGATGCGTTCCCATACCCCCGCTTCGAGGGTGTATCCCTCGGGCATGACCGCCTGCCGCCTGGTCCTTTCTCTCTTCCTGGGAGCAGGGGCTGCTGGCGGCTCTAAAGTGATTTGCTCTTCATCCGGCAATTCTTTATTTAAGGCTTCGGGATCAATAACCTGATTCTCCGGAGTAACACAATCAACTGCCACAATACCTGATTCCTGCTTATCTTCGCCTAAAACCTGCTCATTTGCAGCAGCGAAGTCCGCCTCCGACGCCTCAATGACACCCTGGTCCATAACTTCAACCGCGCCCTTCTTCATCGTCACTGATATCTCCTTTATAGTGATTTGATTTTCACTGCATGTTCTGTGCGTAAACCCCCGGCAGACTGTTCATCTCCTGAAAGAAGCAGTTGACACCCTCCCACCAGCCCGGGGTCGGGCTGCCGTCGGGTTCGCTGGCGTACAGTCCGCCATTCTGGTTTGCCGGGTCGTTGATCCATTCGACGGCGTTCTCGCCGTCCGGAGGAGCCTGTGACAACCGCTCGGCAAGGAAGTTGGCCGCGATGTCAGCAGACTGCGCCAGGGTGTAGTCAGTATCCTGCCAACTGCCGCCAACATTGAACGGGTTATCGGCGATAGCGGCCACGTCAGCGGCATTGTCGTTGTTTTCGTCGTCGAAGCACTGTTCCTGCCCGGTGACGGCAAACAATAGCAGGGGGTTCACTCCATGGGCCTGGGCTGCCTGGATAATGATCTGCACGTCAGTTGCGTTCGCCAGAGCAGAATTATAGTTTCCCAGGTAAGCGATCACCACATCGGAATCTACCGCCTGGTATTTCAGCGCCTCCGGCGCAGTGTAGATCCTGCCGCCTTCATCGGCCACACTGTCATCTCCAAGCAGGAAAGACAGGTCAACAGATAGGTACTGCTCCGCCTTGTTGTAGTTCAAGCCTAGTTCACTGCAAACGTCTTGCAGGCTCACAGCCTGGTAGACCGGATACGTAACAGTTGTGGCGCTGCTGCCCGATCCTGTGGTAACTGAACGTGTGCCAGTCTGCCTGATAAAGAGCTTCGCCGTCTGGTAGGCGTCTAACGGTGCAACCTGGCTGAAATCCTGGTTGTATCTCACTGCGTCAACAGCCAGAACCTGCTGCCAGTTGACAGCGACGCCCTGGGGGTCGGGAGGCGTCTGGGTGCTCTGCCGGGCCGCCTGCGCCGCGTTGACATACATGTCCGCCACTTGCGTGCTCACCAGGGGCACCTTCTGGTACATCAAGAAAGGCGCTGCAAACAGCAACGCCACCAAAAGCATGACTCCCAGCACGCCAATGGCTATCTTGACCAACAATTGCCGGTCATTTTCATCAAAGAGCATCGACAGAACTTTCCTGGCGATCATGGCGATGGTGGCGGGGTCCACTACGCCCCACCGCCTTGAAGGTAGGGCTCCTCATGCGGCGCCGCTTCGATCTTGACGAAAATGCGCTGGTTCCCGGCGATCAACAACCCTTCGCCGCGTTTCGCCCCGGACAGCAGGTCTTTCTCCGTATCCGACACTCCGTTCATCAACTCGCATAGGGCTTGCAGGTCTTTCTCCCCCTGCTGCATGATCAGTTTGTAGCAGGGGTTGTTGATCAGGGCCGAACCGTACTGCATCACCTCCGGCGCTAGAAAGTCGATCAGGTTCTGGCTGAGGACCACCAGCGAACCGTTATAGTGCCTGATCCTCTTGGAGGCGTCCCGCAGGAACTCTAGCGCCTGGGGCGTCTTCTTGTCGATCAGCATCCAGGCCTCATCGACAACCAGGATGATCCGCTCCTTTGCGTCGGTCTCGATCATGTTCCAGACGAAGGTCAGGACATTGAAGAACTGCGCCGATTTGGTCGCCGGGTCGGCGTTCATCAGATCGTGGATATCGAGCACCGTCAGATCGGCGGTGGCGTCCACCGTGCTGGGGCCGTCCCAGAGGGCGGCGTCGGCGCCAAGGGTGGCGCGCTGAATCAGGATCGCCAGGCGTTCGTAAAGCTCTGGCTTCTTGTTCGCCTGCTCGTCGATATACCGGCTCAGGTCTTGCATGATCGGGTAGTCTTCCGGCGCCAGATCCCGGATCTGTTCCGATGTGCTGGCGAAGGTGATGCCCTTCCGTTCGTAGGTGGCGATCAGGGCGTTTTCCAGGCAGGCCTTCTCGGTGTCGGTCAGATCCTGCAGGTAGAGAGAGAAGAAAGTCCGCAGGATCTTGATGTGCAGCGAGAGATCGTTGGTGGCAGCGTAAAACTCTCCTTCATCTTCATCCTGTTCGCCGGACGGCAGCAGCCTGATCTGAAGCGGGTTGATCCGGCCCTTGCCCCCGGCCACGTTCAGCCAGTTTCCTCCCAGGCGCTTGCACATCGTCCGGCACTCCCGCAAGGGGTCGATGATGATCACTCTCGCCCCCTGGGGAAACTCCCGGACCACCAGTAACTTGGAGGCGAAGCTCTTGCCGGAGCCGGTCTTGCCAAGAATCGTGATGTTGGAGTTGGTGCGGTCCTCGCCGCGCTTCCAGATGTCCACCAGCACCAGGCCGCCGTCCTTGTCGCGTCCGAGCACGATGCCCGAACCGTCGTTGATGCCGCTGGCGACGAATGGGAACGACGCCGCCACGGTCTCGCTCAACATGTTCCGGCTGCCGACTTTATGGATGTCGGCAGGCAGGCTGAACCAGGGACCTGCCGCCCGCAACCCGTCCTCCTGCCGGAAGACAACCACCCGGCCCCTCATCCTGGCCGCCGCCAGCATCGCCGCTACCTGGCGGGTTTTGATCTCCAGAGCTTCCATGTCCTGCGCCACCAGCAAAAGAACAACCGTCATGTAAAACGCCTGCTGGCTCTCGGCATCGATCTTTTGCAGCAGTTCCTCGGCATCCCTGATCAATTGCTCGGTGCGCTGCCGGATCAGGGCGTTGTTGTTCTGAGACAGGCGAGCGTTATATTCGCCGATTGCCTTTGTGATGTCATTTACCAGCGCCCCGGGGTCACTGGCCGGAACTAGGTGGATACTGGCCGTCACCCCCTGCAGGGCGGCCACCCGGGAAAGCCAGGCCGCACCCACCCGGGGCGGATAGCCGGTGATCACCAGCACCCGGGCAAGCTGGTCTCCAAAGGCGATCTGCCGGGCCTCGAACTTCAGGGCCTGGGGCGCCAGGGCGTCCAGGAGTCCGCTGTTGTCAGAGATTTGCGTTTCCCTTCTTGCCACGGTTAGTTCACCCCCTGGGTAAAGGTTGTCAAACCGTCAGGAGCGCTCTCGTAGGCTGCCTGGCGGGGGGTGAGAAAGCTGAACAGCAGGTCGATGATCTCCGGGTCGTTGCATATGTTCACCCGGAGACCGGATGCGCCAAGATTGCCTGCAAATTCATAGCAGCGCTTCTGGAGTTCTTCACGCTGGTTCTGACGTTTGACGGCGCCGGGTTTCTGCTCAAGCAGGATGTAATACCTGCGCTCCAGGACATCCCCTTCGGTTACCAGTCCGGCGACATACCTGACGTATTCAGCCAGCAGCCGCCTCTTCAAGTGGTTGGTCGTGCTTTTCAACCGGTCGTTCAGGCTGGACAGGTAATGGTCCAGGTCCAGCGCCCGGGGCAGGCAGATGATCTGGATCGGTTCCCGCTGGCCGTTGATAGCCTCGTGGACGGCGCTGATAATGCGCTGCTTCTCGCCCTCGGACTTCAGGCTGATGTTCAACGGGTCGACACGAAGGACGGCCACCATCGAGCCGTCCCGCTTGTACATTGCGCCGCTAAAGATATCCTTGAACGGCAGCCAGTCCTGGGCAGACTTTTTTTCGACCTGCGTCGCGTCCGGCTTGGGCTTTCGCTTGAACCACAAACTACCTCACCTTCCTCTGGTACAGATAGAGTTTCTGACTGGACATATACCTCTTGTATCTTTGAAACGCCGTCAGGAAGCTGTCGCCGCCGGCCATCATCGGTTTGACCAGGAAATACCCGGCGGCGCCGAAGAGAGCTATAAACAGCAGACCCCACTCCGAACCGGTGATCCATAGCACGAGGTAGCGAAAGGACAGGCCGATCAGGATACCGGCTATCGTAATCAACAATTCGACCCAGCCGAAGCCGGGCCAGAACTCGAACTTTGAAGAAACGTTTCTGGGAATCTGATACTCTCGCAATCGAACCACCCCCTACATAAAGGACTGAATCGCCATCCTGCCGACCTGCTGGGCAACTCCGGCAGCAGCGCCGCCGATACCCGTCTGCATGGCGAATTGCTGCACCAGCTTCGGACTCTTGTAAGTCACCCAGAACCAACCGATGATCAGGAAAAAGTTAGCTCCGTTCATGACCACGCCGCTACCCATATAGAGCAGCGCCAGCCGCAGCATCAGGATCTGTAATGGCTGCGCCATCATCTGCACCAGCAACTCCTTCCACCAGACGGCTCCTAATCCCTCGGTCGGAGAGACAAAGCCTACCGCCATCAATGGGCCGGCCATTGCCAGCACCCCGATCTCCACCGCGCGGCAGGCCATCTGAAAGTTGATCAGCAGCCAGATAACGAGCGCCACGATTATCATGAGCAAGAGGCCGAAGCCTGCGGTAGGGCTTATGGAATTGATAAAATTCGTAAAGGGGTCGCCGGATACGCTCACACTCCCAACAGTGCTCATATCGTTCGCCATGGAGATGGAAAACTGCAACAGCCAGCCGACTGCCCAGGGCACCCCCATGATGAAGGCGGCGGCCTTCGCCGTGCGAAACAACACGCCCTTGGGGTCTGCCGTTCCATCCCCGGCCATGTAAAAAAGGTAGTTGTGCAAAATCTCATAACCCACCCTGACTCCCAGCACAACCAGGGCAAAAGCCTGTACGCCGAACATGATCTGCTGGACGTTGGCATCATAAAAGACTGAACCAACCTGCGACATTGAGCTGGCGTAGCCCGCAGTGAAGAAATTGATGATATCCGTTAGAAATTTGCAGATCCAGTTGTTGACAAGATTCTGAAACAAGGTTTCCAGCGCGGTCATATCTATTCCCCCCTTTCCGGGGGCCGAAGACCCCGGACATTAAACGAAATACGACAGATGCGTTATGAGCATTGAAGTGGTTTGCTGGTTAGCGTAATAACTTGTTATTCCGGCGATAATCCCTGAGGCAGCCTCGCCGATGACCGCCGCGATGATCACATTTTTCATCGCATGGTTAGCCTTCATCGCCACTTGCGGATCTCCCTCGTTGAACATCTTCATGAGGGCATAGTAGGCCAGCATGGCACCCGCGGCAACCGGGATGATTACCAGCAGCCAGGTCGCTATTGCCTGTACCAGAGTAGTGGTGTCGCTCAGAAAAGTGATATCCGCCCAGGCCGGGGCGGCAATCGACAGCAGCATGAAGGCCATTACCAGCGCCTGAAACAGCCGCTCATATTTCTTCATGGTATTTCCGATGAAAGACAACAACGAACGAGATGCCTTGCTCAGAATACTCATCACCAGTTCCTCCTCTGTTTTTGGAGAATTAAAAAGAGCCACTTTTCAGGCTCTGTGTTTTTAGACATTCAGCACCGGATCATCACCCTACCGCAAAGAAGGTGGTTCACAGGGTTAGAATAATGTCGCCGCTATCAGGCTTTAGATCAGCTCCCTTTGGCGGTGTAAATGACGCCGGCGCCGCCGGCAAAGGCACAACCGGCAGCCAGGCTTCCGGCAGCGTGACCGGCTTCTGCTCCGGCTCAGGGGCCTCCGGCAAGTGGATGTACTCGCTGAAATCCGGCAGGGGCAGCTTAGCCGGGAACATTCTGGTTCTAAGGACGCAGGAGACCCCCGCCGGCCACCGCTGTACCTCGTCGGGCATGACCAGATACCGTTGGGTAAGTCCGGCGCTCATTCCTGTGCTGTAGCCTTGACTCTGTTGATTATTGGAATAGCTGTCCGTCTGAATCGTGTACTTGCCAATCATTTCGGCAATCACCTCGGCAGTCATCTTGTCTCTCGTCAAGAGGTAAACCCACGTCCAGCAGTTGCCGCTGATCGTCCGGGCGTCTTTCAGGTAGAGCTTTTCCAGCTGATCAAGACCCTGCAGCGCCAGGGTAAAGCGAATGTTTCTGCCTGCCGCGGTAGTCAGCTTCTTGCAGAAATCCGGGAAGGGGGGCAGATTCCCGAATTCATCCAGCAGCATGTTCACCCGGACCGGCAGTTTTCTCCCGGGACTGACATTGCTCAGGTCTACCAACGCCTGATACATCTGAGTAACGTAGAGAGTCGCCAACATGTCGTAAGTGCTTCTCTCGTCCGGGATGACCAGATAGATTGCAGTCGGCCTGGTTCCAGCCTGCGCCAGGTCGTGGTCCTGCTCGGCGGTCAACCAGGCGATGGACACATCCGACCATAACCGGATCTGCCCCAGCGCCCCGGAGAACACGCCCGCCCGGGTCTTATCGGTCGTCAGCCGGGACTGGCCGAAGGCGGTCCTGGCCGGATGGTTTAAAGGCAGGCTGTCAAATAGTTTGTCGATCTCTTTGCCGCCGTCCTTGCCTAGCTCGACCAGTATGGTGAAGACCGTCCGCATATGGCTGGCGTTTGACGGAGCCTCGATGGCCACATACAGGATCAGCGCCGCGATCAGAGCCTCCTGCGCGAACGTCCAAAACTTCTCACCGTGAAGCTCCGGGTCGTAGGAGATAATGTGCGCCGCATCCCAGGCGGCCTGGCTTGCTTTCGCCATATCCCCGGTTTTTAAAGCCTTGACCACTGCGTCTATCGGATTCCACCGCTTGGACTTGGCCGGTTCCCGGAAGTCCAGCCGGATCACGTCATAGCCCTGCTCCTGCAAGAACTGGCTGGTAAATTGGTAAAGCTCGCCCTTCATATCGGAGATGATCATTGACTCCCCGGCCAGCCCCAGTTGCCAGATTGTCGGCACGATCAGGCGCCTGGACTTGCCTGACCGGGTAGTGCCGATGATCAGGCAGTGCGTATCTTCGGCATCCAGCCAGAGCTTACCATGCTGGCGGTCAACACCAATGACCACGCCACCCTTTGCTGTCACCGTTCACCCTTCCTCTCAAAAATATCGGACATGCGATTTTTAATGCGAGCCAGAGAAAAAGCCGGTGGGACGCTCCCAAAACCGGGAACCTTCCTGACCGTGAAATTCCCGTCGATTTCTGCCTCAGACTGCCACCTGCTTGATCCGAACTGCCCTTGCCCGGCCGGTGTAGGGTCTCCTTCCGGGTCGTAACCATGTGTCAGTGACCGCCCGGAGGTCAGCGCCAGGAATACCAGCAGCCCGACGATCAGTTGCAGCCAGCCCCATAACTGGAATACCCGGGGGATCAGAACTACCCCGCCGAACAGGGTCAGGCTGTGCAGCCAGATCGCCGGCGCCTGGGTCATGCCGTGCAGCTTAATGATCAGCAGAAAAAACAACGCCCAGGGCAGGGCGAACAGGTCTAACAGTATCAATATCAGAGCTGCGCAATACCTGATGTACCTCGCCCGTTCTCGTCCTTTGGCCATAGATCATTCCCCTTTCTCATTACTATCCGAAATCAAATCCCGTTTTACCGTACAAAAAAGCCCATTACCGTTCATATCCATCAACCTGGTCCTGGTAATAGCCTTGCTGGTACTGATGCTGCTTGATCTCCTGCTTTCTCGACTCCTTCATCTTCGCCATCTTGCCTCTGGCCTCGGCCTTCTGGCGTTCACGCTCAACAACCCGGAAGGCTTCATTCCAAACGCCTCTGACCACGCTGGCGCCAGATCGGGTGTGCTCAACTACCCAGGGGTTCTCCGCCTGGATGCCCAGGTTCTGCGTCAGCCTATCCCAGCCTTTTTGTCCCAGCCAGTAATCGCCTCGATAATTAACCGGCAACGATAGCCGGTCGGAAATATCCCGCAGCCGCGTCTTTGGGATCTCCACCCCGGCCGCCTTGGTCCAGTTGCAAATCGCCTCCGCTCTTTCAGCCTCGCCTACGCCCAGAGCGTGCAACGTAGCCGCATAAGCCCGGACCGTCCACTCCAGTTCCACCCGGTCGGCAGGTTTCCCCTGCGCAACCTGCAACACCTGGACAGCGCCCTGAATGCGATCCTCTTCCAGGTGGTGGGGAAGATCAACCTTGGCGTCTTTCTCGGCCTCAGACTGTTGCTCAGGCTGCATGACACCGTACCAGGGATACAGCAGTTGCTCGTCTTGCAGGCACAGGTTTTGGGTTAACCTGGTCCAGTCTCTACGGCTGATGACCGGCGGCTCCTTCGGCTGATCTCCATCCCGCTCATCCCGCTTTGCACGAATTGCCATTTTCGTCTCGTACTTGTCGATCACCGCATTGGTGTCCACCTCGGTTCCCCGCGCCCATTCGATGGCACACTGCCGGGCTTGATCTTCGACTGCCCCTAACCTAGTCAGTGAACGATACAGCGCTTCCACCGTCCAGGCCGTCTCCTCCTTGTCGTCGCCGATGAAGTCAGACCTAGCCGCCCGGCAGCACTCGATGGCCTTGGCCGCCCGGTCTTCATGAGCGATCATTGTGATTTCGATTTTCCGCGGCCTTAAACCCGCGGCAAGGCTCAGCGCCTGCTCAGCCACTCTCTCTTTGAGTTGCTGTGCAGTTTCTGGAGAGAGTTCTGCCAAGCGGGAGTGATAGCCGCCAGCATCAAGTATCCTGCCGGCAAACTCCCTGGCTTCGGCTTTCACTTCTTCAGGCAGATACGCCAGTGTTGGCCGGCTCTTGATGTCGACCGGCAGGATCTCTGCCAGGCGTTCCAGCCCGACGGTCATGCCGGCAATCTTCTGATCAGACTTGTCGGGCATGACAAGCTGCTGCCGCTGCCCGGGGTCTAAGCTGTACACTTCACCGTCAACGGCTCTCCAGGTATAGCGATATAGTGATTCAGCCAGTTTCACGCTACGCCGGTCAACACCGAAACCACCGCCACCGGCGCCAGTACCATCACCCACATAGTCTATACGCTCTCGTTCCGGCTCTACGCCACGCTCTGCCCGTCCAGCCCGCTGGACCTCCGCAGTTCCTTTCAGCAAAACCTGGGACACACGTTCGCGCACGTCGTTGTAGGCGTTCTGTCTGGCCTGGTCATGAGACTTTTCATTCTTGGTGTAAGTGCTGGCTAACCCCCCGGCAATCTCCTGGTAACGCCCGACCTGTTCCGAAAAGCCCGGCTGCCGGAGCAGCCAGTCGGCCGTTTCCTGAACCTTTTCTTTCACCTCCGGCAGCATATACCGCAAAGCGATCCGGCCATGATCGGGCAGCATCTGAGCAATCTCTTCCAGCTTGACCTGAAATTCACCCCGAACCTCATCCAGCACCGGGACCAGCCCCGGCCGTCCGCCTGCTTCGGCTTCAGCTTCAAGATTGATTTCTTTCAAAAATCGACGCAGCCCCAGGCCGCCTAGTTCCTGGACGGTCTGATCACGCAGGAGATCCCGGATGGTGTTCTTCTCCAGGTAGAGCCTTGCCCGCTCATTCTCGTAGATGATGTTCATGAAAGCCTTGCGCATGTCCCGGCGCTCACCCTTGCTGACGACGCCCCGGGTGCGCTCAGGAGTCTGCTCCCAGAAGCTGATATGGCAATGCGGGTGGCCCGCTTTCTGGTGAAAGGCTGCCACCCAGCGCAGGTTACCCTCGCGGATTCCCATAGCGCTGGCAACATCGGGCACGGACCTCCTCAATGCGTCTTCCCACGCCTCGCGGGTGGTGTACCCCAGACGAGCGGCGTCATCCTCGTGCAAGCTGACAACATCGCGCCAGACGATGCTTTTGGAGCACTTGATTTCGTCCATTGCAGCTTCCAGATTCGCCGCGCCGTCCGCATCAAAGAGGCCATGGCTGCCGGGACGCTCGGACATATACTTGACATGGCCAACGGCGGTTCCCGGCTCAACGGGGCCAAGGGCATTGTCAAGGGATATTTCTTTCGGGTCTCTCTCACTAGCTGGTGTCTCCGGCTCCAGGTCACCCCTGTCTGCACCAGGCCGGGTGGCGATATACTTGACGTTGGCGGCGTTTTTAGCAGCGTTTGTCTCGGTGGGCAGGTAGAAATTCTGTTTGAAAAAAAAGGGGCTATGCATTCTCATCGCCTCCCGGCTGCTTCAGTCCCGACACTGCGCTCCTCCGGGCCTCGTCATGTATTGCTTTCGCCTGGCGCTGCTTTTCAGACGCATCCCCTGAGATGCTGCGCTCAAAGAGAGTAGTCAGCATATGTTCGGATGTTCCTGCTGCAATACTTGCCTTTGCACCCAGGGCGGCCAACCGGTTCTCGGTGCTCTTGAGTTCGGCTCTGATCACTTTCCTGGCAGCGGAAACAAGAGCATCCGAACTCCGCTCCGCGATCTCATTGTCAAGCCCGGCTGCCAGAATCTGACGGATGACTGACGATGCTGTCTCTCTCCGGACGCCTGCAAGGGTGATTAATTTGTCCATGGTTGCCTTTCCAAGCTTAATGTGCAGGTCAATCATTTTCTCTGGTTTAGCATCTGATTTAAGCAATTATCTTCACCTCTTTTCAGCGTGGGATATAAACAGGGACATAATGACTAGCTACTCTCACAACGAATAGCCAGGAATTATGTCCCTGCGGATGGATATAGTTTAATAAAGATGGATTATCTGATGGACTGCTTTTCTTACAAGCCCCGCCCGGCTTTGCCGGGCGTGTGTGGACTGGGTGCGGGAGCACCCCTTATCCTGCATTCATAGCACCATTATTTGCTCGATGTCATAAGAATCTTTGGAAATACAGTGTTCCCTACGAATAAGAGGCACCAGCTGATTCGTCAATTGAAGGAGCTTCAATTTCTACAGCTTTGGCATATTGGGCAGTTGGATGATAATCAATGAAAGCCTGCTGATGATTGCAGCTACGCCCGAACAAATACATTATTCCTTCCAATACCCTTTTTGTGTCGTTCCATCAGGCCATGTCATGGTACCCTGCCCATTATGTTTTCCATCCTTGAATTCACCAACATATTTTCCACCATCAGGGAATATCAGTGTGCCCTGGCCATTATATTTGCCATCCTTTAACTCACCGACATATTTTCCCCCATCAGGGAATGTTATCGTGCCATATCCATTCATTTCGTTACCTTTAAACTCACCTACATATTTCATGCCGTCAGGGGACGTCGCGGTGCCCTGCCCATTTTTTTCTTTATCTTTAAACTCACCTACATATTTCATGCCGTCAGGGTATGTCAAGTCACCATGGCCATTCTCTTGACCATTCTTGAACTCACCAATATATTTGAAGCCATCAGGGTATACCATGGTACCATGCCCATTCATTTCGTCATCTTTAAACTCACCAACATATGTCGTGCCGTCAGGGGATGTCAGCGTACCCCGCCCATCCCATTTGCCATTCTTGAACTCACCTTCATATTTTGTGCCATCAGGGAATGTCATGGTACCCTGTCCATTTGGCCTGCCATCCTTGAATTCACCTATATACTTTAGGCCATCTGGCCACATCTTAGTACCCTGCCCATTATATTTGCCATCCTTGAGTTCACCAACATATGTCGTGCCGTCAGGGGATGTCAGCGTACCCCGCCCATCCCATTTGCCATTCTTGAACTCACCTTCATATTTTGTGCCATCAAGCAATGTCATGGTACCCTGTCCATTTGGCCTGCCATCCTTGAATTCACCTATATACTTTAGGCCATCTGGCCACATCATAGTACCCTGCCCATTATATTTGCCATCCTTGAACTCACCGACATATTCTTGGCCGTTAGGCAATCTAAGTGTGCCACGCCCATTCCAGTTGTAATTTCTGACCTCACCAACATATTTTAGGCCATCTGGCGATGTCATGGTGACATGTCCATGCATCGCGTCATCCTTGAACTCACCGACACACATTGCCCCATATAGCCCTGTAAATGTGCCATGCCCATTTTTTTTGTCATCCTTGAAGTCACCAACATATTTCGTGCCGTCAGGGTATGTCATGGTGCCATGTCCATGCATCCTGTTATTCTTAAACTCACCAACATATTGTCTCCCATCAGGGAATGTCTTGGTACCCTGACCATTCATTGCGTCATCCTTGAAGCCGCTCATAATCACCCAAACTCCTTTTTATCATTTTTAGTTTGTCTCTTTAATCGTCAGCATTGCAGGGCATGCGCCCTGCCTGTGACGATCAATATTTTAGCCAGTTGGCCCCTCAGTTGTTCTGATGTCCGATAGTACAGGAACCCTCCGGCAAGCCCTGCTACCAGAAAGAAGAAGGGGCCGGATAAAAGGAATGCCAGCGCCGATGTAGCTGCTGTATATACCCCGAAGGAAAGACCGATACCAAGCAATAGCGCCAGGGCATGGATGGACGTGGTCAGAAACAGGAAAGCGCCAAATCCTGTAGCGCCTACGAGCATTTGGGCTATGACCACGCCGGAGGTGGTTTTCAGGAAATTCAACAGCGCCTGGCCTGACAGATCAGAAAGACCGGTGGCCTTTCTGATCGCTTCCTGGTCGGCGTGAGATAATTTCTCTAATT
>Ga0224558_1001259_pt1 | contig 27082 bp, 16 predicted proteins | sample 714S32024metaG_FD_180682 | JGI IMG/M metagenome (GOLD analysis project Ga0224558, IMG submission 180682) | Peat soil microbial communities from Stordalen Mire, Sweden - 717 S3 20-24 | ecosystem: Environmental > Terrestrial > Soil > Wetlands > Peat | place: Sweden: Norrbotten County, Stordalen... | reverse complement strand
CCACGTTCATCAATTGCACTAACTAGCCACCACAAAAGACCTGCCCAGGTTATTTAATATCATCAGTAATATCCATAATTTCTAACTTAAGCTGAAAACCTTCATAGCTATTCAACATCCTGCCAAACTCATCCCAAGAGAACTCCTTACCATCTATTACGAGTTTAGGAACTTCATCATCCTCGTTATATTCAAACCTTCCGACAACTTTACTATTTTTGAGAGTTATGATTTTACCCCCATAAGGTGAAGGACTGGTTTCTAAATATCTTTTGAAAATTGTTCTTTTTATCTTGGCTTTTAGTTTTTCAAACAGGACTTGTTGATCACAAACAGCCGTACATCTTTCACTTTGGTTGGCAGCCTATCCCTGATGCTTCGGCTGAATTTATCAATAGCCAATTGCCAAACTGGATCAGCCATTCAAAAATTTTCCTTTCTTTCGGATATTTCATGCTAATATTTTAGCATACTTTTCCATAAATCACCACTGGTGAGGAAGTTGGCTCCCTTTATCAGGTAGCCTTTAACTGAAGCCTCTTCTTCCACACATTAAAGACGGAACTGGTGTATCATCACCGCTATGAAAGCCGGGCTGAAGCAAGACGTGACATCTTCGAGTATATTGAGGTTTTTTACAACCGTCTCCGGCTGCATTCAGCTATCGGATATGAGAGCCCGGAAAACTACGAGAGACGGAGCAAAAGTGCTTAGGTTGGTGTCCAATTTACCGGGGGAAGACCAGCCGGCGCCTTACCCGGATTCGCGCCCAGGCTCTGGCGCATCTTATCAACGGCATTTCTAATCCAAATAAACAGATGACATTGTGTACCCACCATGTTGACCTGAAATAATAGGATTGAGACCTGCTCTTGAATAGATGCCAGCAAATTTCTGATTATATACGAACAAGCCGGTTAAATTACGAAATTCATAAAGTGTCGCCTTACCTTCATCATCATAAATGACATTTTCACTAAGCGCTAAAGGGCAGTACTCTTGAATAATAAAATCTTCCTTGATTTTTTCTTTGAGTAGGACCTCCCACGCTTCTTGCGAGAAATCTTTGCCGGCGCAGACTCCTTTTGAAGCATAACCATCAACCGGCTTGATAATGTACTGGTCCTTATCAGAGATATAAGTGTTCAAGCCTTCGCTGTCTTGAAGTGGTTTTGTCGAGGGCACGTGCTCGTCAATGTACGCAATTTCAGCTTCCGATAAAAATGCTCTAAAGGCAGGTTGATAAAGCACTTCAAAAAAGCGCTTGGTATGAATAACCTGACTCTTAATCGGCCCGATGATACATGTTTGATTCGCCAGAATACCCTTAATCAATTCAGGAATTTCTTCATAGCGGTCCATGAGATCTTTTGTCACAAGCCGGCGATAGATAATATCAATTCTGCGATCCTGGTAAAACAATTTGCCTTTATAATAAATTAAATCTCGCGGGTCAATAATGATACAATTGAAACCAGCCTTTGTAAAATGATCTTTAAATACTCCAAATTCAAGTAGGTTTCCTTTATCAATAAAGTCCAAAATGGCAACAGTTATATTCGCATAATTATCTTGATTATTTAATTGTATAGGAACTTCATGAGTTAACGCAAGGTATTCATTATAAATATGCTTTACTTCTTCAACCCAACTGTCATAAAGTTCAAACCTTTTGACGGAATAATCCTTAGCGATTTCCTGCATAGCGAGAGTGCCAAGTAAAACATTGGTCAATTCGTTCTCTTCATTCATAGCAGAAGCGCCGTCTGCATTAAGTTCACATAACTTGTAACCGCCGTCCGGGTAATAAAATAGATCAAATCGACCCATCGGTACATTCGCCTGATAGCCATGTCCGTTCACGGCGCCAAGGATAAGCTCTTCGAGCCTGGCATCAAAGCCAAATAAAGCCCTGACTCTTGCTTCCTTCATATAAAGATCAATTGTGCGATTGACAATTTTAAAAATATTTTTCACTGCCTCATCCAAATTATGGATATCCTGCTTTGTAAATATTTTAGGCACATATAAAAAGGGCACTGGTTTCCCATCATAAATAGCACCGGATTGACTTACCTTGTCAATGGTCAATTGATAATCTTCAAAATATTGCTCTGGGTGTCCGATAATTTCTCTTACTTTGCTTGCATCAACCGTACTCATAGACGGCTCCTTATCTCCTTTTACTAAAATGAATTTTATACAGTAATCAACGAAATAAACTCGCCTGGTTGATCCCTATAAAGAGATTTAAGCTTTCTAGCCATTGATCCATCTTTTAATATTAATGCCTTCATTGGCATTAGATATGCTGCCTCGCTCGCCTCCAGCGCCGCCATTGCATCATCTAATAATGTCAAGACAAATGTTGTCATGTCAATTGTTTTATAGTTAAAAGCAATCTCCTTCGTCAATCGACTATTAAGCATTTTTATATCGTCATCTGAAAATGATTTGGATAATTGATAATATTTATTCAAGTTAGCCTGGTTATAAAAAATTCCTTTAATAAGTGCTGGCACCGCAATATTATAAGGATATGGCAAAGCATCCGGCATCCGGATTTCTATAAATCTTTTGAGTCTGACATCAGGAAAAACCATGCTGGTAAAGTGTTCGTAATCACTCTCATTAAAATCAAATCGTTCAAGCAAATCAACTAATTTTTCACCTTTGGTAAAAACAGTCTCACCTTTTATTTGTACTAAAATCGGTGGTACTCTCAAAAGAAAATCAGCGTAATCTGCAAAATTAAATGTTTTGTCTAAACTGCCTTTAATCAATTTTGAACGCTCAATATCTGTATTTTCCCAAACCATAATCCTACAATTATCACCTTTATAAATTTCTCCTTCGAAGATTGGGGTTGCGTCAAATATGCGAGCAATAAAAGGTGATAAAAAATTGGCTACTCTAAATTTAGTGATAAAATCTGCTTCCTCGTGATAATCGATGGAAACTTGAGTTGCAGCAGTGCCTTTCATCATATTGTAACAATAAAGACCTCTATCTGCAAAATAATCATACATCATTTTATATCTGGTCTTAGGTAATAATGGCAGTTCCTCAATTTTTGTCTTCGGGTGATAACCAATCGATACAAGCACTTGATCTTCAACAAATAAGGACTTGATCTCGCCTAAAACACTTTGGTAGGCCTTATCGATTTCACCAATCTTCTTTGCCACACAAAGGCTTATTTCAACTTGTCCACCCGGTTCAAGCGTAATAGTATGGTTATCTTTTTCAACAGCAAGCACCTTTCCTTTTTCCTCAATAATTACACGCCACCCTAGATTAACTAAATTTTTTAATAATTCATGCTGACCATTAGGTTCATCATATTGATAACTAGACATTGTCACTTGATTAATTAAAAAATGTTCAAACTCAACGCCAAGTTGTTCGCATAATAACTCTTTGCTATTCTGCTTAAAAAAATCCAATAGATATTGTTTATAGGCATCTATTTTATTCAATTTATCCTCCAATTATCTTTTCAGTGATGAAGGCTTGCAACCATCGGAGGTTGAGGAGGCTGTCCGTTGGGCGCGGCTACAAAAGTAGTTCTCGATACGAATATCTATGTTTCAGCCTTGCAGAGAGGGTGATCGATGCAATGAAAGAGACGCCCTTTGTCGTGGCAGACCGTGGCTCTTTATCGGATCACGGTCAGCCCTGGCGTCTCTTGTCTCGATGAGGCAACAGTCTCCCCGGCCTCGCTTTTTGAGAAAGCGGATGAAGCCCTCTAGGCCTTCTTGTTGCCCCCGCCGAAGTAGGCCAAGACAATGGCCAACACTATGGAAACGATGATGCTCCCGTACTTGGCTATGAAATAGTGGTGTCCCAGGGGGTAGAAAATCACCAGGCCACCCACCAGGCCGCCGATCAGGCCGAGCACGATCACCAGCACCGGTTTGCTAGACCCGCGTGAAAACCACCAACCGATGACTAGACCGATGACAATAAAAACAATCCAGTGCCACATTAAAAAGTCCTCCTTTTATTAATATATTTACATAAAGATATTTGACAACATTTTCACATGTCCTCTTTTTAAATCTTTAATTTTCTGGTACCCTCTCGATCAGCTTCTCTCTGTCAACCTCGAGAACCCCCCCTTCTAGCTTTTCCACAGATGGTCTCAAATAATCTGATTGACTTCGAGCACTGCACGCTCTTCTTCAACCTGCCCCTTCAATTCTCTCACCAGCTTATTCACCCTTGCCACCTGCAGGGCAAACGCCTCCAGCCTGATCTCGATCTGCTGCGGGAAAGCGCTCCCATCCGTTTCGATGTTCAGGTACGGCAGGTGGGGGTACTTTTCCAGCACCTTCCGGACCAGCCGGCGTGGCTCAACCCGGCCTTTATGGGTGCTGATCCGCTGGTTCAGGATGGCCTCGGAGATCCGGGACGGCATACAGCCGAAGGGCCCGATGGTGATGACACCATCCACCCGATCGATGATCTCGTTGATCGAGGTTCCGATCGTCAAGATTGCCTCTCCTAAAATGTGGGGAGAGATCAACTCTTCGGCAGTAGCGATCACTCTGTCGACATCGATGAGATGGTACTCGCACAGGCCGGATCGCGCCAGGATCTTCTTGATCTCCCGCTCGTATTTTCTTCTGAAGTAACTCTCGATCAGAACGTTGATCTTGTCTCCCAGGCCAGCATCCTCGGACAGATTGTTCTTGACCGTATAATCGCAGTAGTAGATCCATTCCTCCACCGGCGCCACCCTGGACACGATGCCCCTGGCAGCCAGCTTCTCGACGAGATACTGCCTGGAAAAACCGTCTCTCCTGACGTAGATCTCCCCCACCAGGGCGACCTTTCTGGCCTCATCCAGGGGCTGCCTGAGAGGAATTGACGCCAGTTCTGCGGCAGCCCGGCCCAATTTCCCCTTCAATTCCTTCCAACTGTCCCCGGCGACGCTCTCGACGATCCCATCCAGCAAGCGGTTGAATGTGGCCATGGCTGCATCCCGGTCAACGGCGAGAGCCAGCAGGGCGCTCCGGATGTCTTCGGCAACGTCGGAGATGACCACCGCCTGCCACGCCCTGCGGGTATACCTGATCCCCAGCCCCCCGTAACTATTCCCCGACGAGAGCGTCAGCAGGGCGACGTTCTTGATGCCCAGCTTCCGGAGCAGATTCTCGGTATACACGTGGTACTGGCCGAACCGGCACGGGTCAGGAGCTTCCGGCATGAAGTAGACCACAATCCGGTCGTCTTGCTCACTGCCCTGTTGCTTGAAGTAGCTGAGCAGGCTCCCAACCGTGAGGGCCAGCGGCAGGCACTCCTTGCAACTGGAATTCGCCCTCCCCAGTTGCAGTTCCTCCTCCGCCGGGGCGTCCAGGGCGACAGCGTCGATGCCGACGTGTTTGAAGGCCGCCGCAAAGAGACGCGTTGCCAGATACCCCATTGAGGGAAGGACGATCCTGATCCTGGGGTCTCGAAGGGAGAGATACTTCCCGGCCACCGTCCTGATCTTCTTTCGCTTCTCATCGAATACCGGGTGCCCCACCTGCAAATGCGGATCCCCGGCGGCGCCTGCTCCAGCACCCGGCGCCGCGCTCCCACCGGGTTCATAGTTGCGGATCACGTCGATGAAGGCATCGATCCGGGTATCAATGCCGGCGTCGGCGGTGTGGCTGTCCAGTTCCAGGGTCAGCGAGGGCTTGCTCCCCATGATGTCCCTGAAGTAACCCACCACGAACGAGTCTGGCCCGCAACTGAAGTTGGTGACAAACACCCCAAAAAGCTGCGGGTGCCTGCTTACCAGCTTGGCTGCCTTCAGGATCGTCTGCCCCATTGACCAGTACATCTTCTGCTGCGGCGCTTCCCCTTCGAGCGGCAGGAAATCGTACGGGATCACCTTGTACCCCCGGGACGCCAATTTCTCGGGGATGCCCATGTTCCCATCCTGCACAAAGGCGTTGTACGGCCTCCCGAACAGGACGACCGCTTTTTCCCCGGTCTGCTCCAGCGACTCCAGGAACTGCTTTCCCGCCGCCTGGCACTGGTCCCCAAACGCTTCCTGCATCCCCGCCGCATACCTGTAAGCAGCCAGGCTGCGCTGCCGGTCGCACCCCAGCCGTGCTCCGATTTCCACAAACACTTCGGGAATCTTGTCGTACCCCTGCGAAAAATCCAGGACCGGCGCCAGGATCCGCTCCGGGCGGGTGACCTCGAAGGTCGTCCTCAGGTAATAGCTCTCTCCCTGCACGATCGGGCAGGCCAAGCTGATGGGGATGCCGTTCGCCACCGGCATCCCCTTGACGTGGGGTAGAAACAGGTAGTCCGGGTCGATCCTGAGCAGTTCTTTGAAGTATTCGTGCGCCAGGTTGACCGGGTAGCAGAAAGACGAATCCTTCTTGACCACCGCCGCGCCCAGAGGGCGCCCTGCTGCGTCCAGGCTGCCCGGAAGCACCACTTCCAGCCCGAGTTGGTGGAAAAAGTTATAGTACAGGGGGAACAGGGTGTGTACGAGCAGCGACCTGTTGATGCCTATCGTTTTGCCGCTGCTGCCGGGGGCGCCGGGAGCGCCGGGAGCGCCGGGAGCGCCGGCAAAACCATAAACCATCTCTTCCCTCTGCTTGACCAGGTTGTTGAGATGCGAGTTTTTGGCGTGCGTCCTGATGCCGCTGTACCGGCCGCAGATGCCCCCGAAGGGATAGGTCTTCTCTTCGATCTTGATGCGTGAGATGGCGCACTTGCGGTCGCACCCGGTGTTGCCGCCCGTGCAGGTAAACGGCTTCTGATATTCGACCTCTCTGTTGATCAACTGGTCGAGATCGAACTTTTTCTCTTCAGTGACCCCGCTTCTGATCTTTTCCTTGACCATCAGGGCGATCCCGAAGGCGCCCATGAGGCCAGGCTCCGGCGGCACGACAACGTCCCGCCCCAGGAGGGCGGCCATGGCGATGGGAACCGCCCTGTTGTAGCACACCCCGCCCTGCATGAAAATCTTCTGCCCGACAAACCGGTTGCCCTTGACCCGGTTCAGGTAGTTCTTGCAGATCGAATAGACCAGGCCGGCCACGATGTTCTCGGTTTCGATATTCTCCTGCATCGCCGTCTTGATATCGCTGCCGATGAAGGCAGCGCACTGATCGTTGAAATCGGCCGGGGCGCCGGCCTGCATGGCTACCTCTTCGATCCGGCGCACATCGATGTTCAGGAACTCTGCGGCGCTCTCCTCCAGGAAGGAGCCGGTGCCCGCCGAACAGGCCTCATTCATGGCGTAGTCGCAGGGAACGCCGTTGATAATGTGGGTGTACTTGGCATCCTGGCCGCCGATCTCGAAGATGGTGTCGACTTCCGGGTCGAAATACACGGCTGCAGCCGCATGAGCGCTGATCTCGTTGTAAACGCTCCCGGTCAGGGCGTGCAACCCGGCGATCTGCCTTCCCGAACCGGTGACGCCGAGCCCGATGATCTCCGGCCGGCTCGCCAGTTGCTCCTTCAAGGAGGTGTAGCAGGCCTTGGCGGCCTTGATGGGATCTCCCAGCGTTTTGATGTACACCGAGGCCAGGATGCCGTTGTCGCTCTCTCTCATCAGCACCGCCTTGGTGGTGGTCGAGCCCACATCGAGGCCGAGGATGAGGTGTCCGGCCTCACTCAGTCCTGCTCCGGTCTGCACCATGTCCCTGAACGACACCCTGCCGGCCGCCGCGGCCAAAGCCGGCAGAACGGCGAAAGACTTGGCCTCGGTCACAAATATCTCTTTCAGGCTGTCCGGGCGGACGGTCTCATTATCCAGCGCCCACAGGGCTGAGCCGAGCGCCTCGAAGTATCCCGCCTCTTCCGGGATGATCAGGTTGGGGGCATGCCTCCGCAGGCATTCCACCATCACCCTGTTCCTACTGCAACCCCCGACAAGCCAGATCCGCTTCGAGATGTTCTCGCCCAGTTGTTCAGCAATCCGGAGCGCCATCATCTCGCACAGACCGGCTACGATGTTCTCCTTTTTCTCGCCCTTATTCAAGGCGTGGGTGCAGTCGCTCTTGCAGAACACGGAGCATCTCCCGGACACCCTGTAGGGCTGGTCGATGTTCTGTACCGCCACGGCCTCCTCGATACCGATACCAATTCGCCTGATCTGCTGCTGAAAAAACTCTCCGGTGCCGGAGGCGCATTTATTCCCGGTAAAGAGATTGATGATCTTGTTGGCGGCATCCATCTGGTACGTGGTGAAGGTCTCTCCGCCAGCACAGGAGATGTAATCGGCATCCCCGTATCTTTCCTTCAGGAAGGCGTAGGTGTTTTCCACCGCTTCCGGCTCCGAAATGGAAGACAGCCTGATCAGGTTCTTGAATTTCCTGCCTGTCAATGCTACCTTCTCGATCGCTTGCCAACCGGCGCCGCCCTGAAGATCTTCCAGCGTCCTTCTGATATTGCCCTCGTGGACCCTGGAAACAACATTCTTGACAACGATACTGCCGTTCTGCTGCCGCTCGATATCGACCCTCGTCAGTGTCGAAGCCCCGATACAGATCCCAGTCGCCTGCATTACCGTAACGTCTCCCTATCCTTTCAGATCTCTCATGCCCCTCCCCTGGGAGGGGGAACTCGTCCACCATGGGGACATTCCACCGTGGACACTCCTTGGACGGTGTGTCCACGCATCTTATATTATACCACCAAAATATGTCGCTATTGGTTCGGTACCTGGGGCGGCTATTCACGTCTATTTCTAAACTATACGCCGCTTCATGGCCTCCTGGACCTTGCTCAGCAGTTCTGCCGCAGTGTACGGCTTGTACAGGAAGAGCAGCCCCTCCTGTTGGATCTGGTCCAGGCTGGCCCGTTCGTCTGTGTAGCCGCTGAACAGGATCGCCTCAAGAGACGGCTGCTGCAGGCGCAACCGGTGAATCAGCTCGATCCCCTGACCGTCCGGCAGGACGGCGTCACTGAGCAGCAGGTCCCAACTGGCGCCTGGTTGCCCGAAGGCTTTGCAGGCCTCGATCGCCGTCCCGTACGACCACACTGCATAGCCGTTCTCCGCCAGCAGGCTCAAGGTCAGGGCGGCCACGTCCGGATCATCCTCCACCAGCAGGATGCTCTCTCCGCTACCCTGCAGAGATAGCGTGGAGATTGGTTCGTGCTCGACATTCTCCGGCTCGTCCGCCAGGACCTGTGCCGGCAGGTAGACCCTAAACGTGCTGCCGGCGCCGGGAAAGCTTTCCACCTCTATCCATCCCCGGTGAGCTTCCACGATTCCGTAAGCGACCGACAGACCGAGTCCGGTCCCTTTGCCCGCCTCTTTCGTAGTGAAAAAGGGCTCGAAAATGTGTGACAGGTACTGGCTCTCGATGCCCATGCCCGTATCGCACACCGACAGGCAGACAAAGCGTCCGGCATAACCCCGGGCTGGCGCCGTAGCCTGGTCAAACACCACATTCTCGGTCTTGACAGTGATCGTTCCGCCGCCCGGCATCGCATCCCGGGCGTTGATGGCCATGTTGACCACCACCTGCTCGATATTAGCGGCGTCGGCATACACCGTCCAGAGATCCGGCGCCAGGCCCAAACATATTACCACGTCCTCCCCGATGAGCCGCTCCAACATCTCCTGGAGTTCTCCGACGTCATCGTTGAGGTCGAGCAGCACCTTGAACTGGGGGTGCTTGCGCCCGAACAGCAGCAACTGGCGGATCAGGTTGGCGGATTTTTCGGTAGCCTGGCGGATTCTTCTGAAGGCCTTGCTAAAAGAGGCATTCTCGAGGGCAAGGCCCATGTTCAAGTCCACGCTGGCCTGGATCACTGTAAGCTGGTTGTTCAGGTCATGAGCAATCCCTCCGGCCAACTGGCCGACCGCCTCCATCTTTTGAGACTGCAGGAGTTGTTGTTGAATGCTGTTGATCCTCTCGAAGGCTCGCTGCACCTCGCTGAAGAGGCGAGCGTTTTCCATAGCGGTGGAGATGTATAAGGCGAGAGTATCCGCCATCGCCCGCTGTTGCCCCGAAAACCCGTTCACCTGCTTGGACAGAAGCACGTACACCCCGAACAGGGCCTCCCCGTAATGAATAGGCACGATGTAGCAGGATTTAATGCTCGGATCCAGCCTCACCCACCCGGGTTTGTTATACACATCCGGTATGTACACCGACTTGCGCTCCCGGGCCGCCAGGCCGGCAAAGCTGAGATCCTCATCCAGGCTGTACCGTAGTTGCAGCCGGGCCTGCCAAAAAAGCTCCTGGGGCATGCCGGTGCTGCTGGTCAGGCAGAGCATCCGGCTGTCAGCATCATAGGAGTGGTACTCCACCCAGGCGGCGCCGGTGATCTCCAAAGCTATTTCGAAAACCCGGGAAGCCACCGCCTCCTCATACCTGGCCGCCCCGGGTTCCCCGGCCCCGGTACAGTACATCGGTTGTCCGGACGGTTTGAGGATGTCCTGCAGAGCGCTGTGCATCGCCTCATAGATCCGGCTCATGGCCCGCAACTCGCTTTCTTTGGTCTTTAAGGAAGTCACATCCTCGCAGACGATGATTCTGTGCTCGTAGGCCTCTTGCCCATACCTCACCAGCGAGATGTTCAGGCGTCCCCAGACCACCTCGCCGTCCATGCGCACAAACCGCTGCTCCAGTACGCAGGTCTGGCACTCGCCGGCCAGTTTATCGTTCAGGTTTTTTTCCAGGTTGTTTTCCTCCAGGGGCACGAATTGGGCGATCTTTTTATAGAGGATCTCCTGGCGGGGGAAACCCAGGAAATCGCAGAAGGCCTCATTGACCATCAGAAAGTTAGCGCCCATATCGATCAGAGCGACCCCGACCGAAGCGTTGACGAAAAGCGACTTGAAGCGGGCCTCGCTCTCCATGAACTGGTCATTCACCCGCCCGTCCTCGATGATCTTGGCTGACAGGTCCCGGTTGGCGAGAGCCAACTCCTGGGTTCGCTCCGCTATCACCCGCTCCAAACCCTGATTGATATCGATCAGGTTCGAGCGGGCCTCTTTTTCCCTATCGGTAACGCCACCCACCAGCCAGGCAACGAGGACCATCACGCCGGCATAGACTGCATTCAACTGGAAGATCTGGTTAGGAGAGCCATGAGAAGTGATCAGGCTGACAATCAGCAGGTAGGCTCCGGCGCCAACGGCAGCAACCACACCCCACCGTCTGCCCCGGGCAATGGAAATGATGATCACCGGAATCAGCAGCAGCACCCGCACCGGGCTGTTGGCATCACCCGTGAAGATAACACAGGCGAGAATCAGGGCAAGCAACAGGATAATGCATATGTAGCCCGGCAGTCTGCGGTTCCGCAAGCCTGCCGGGGTGGAAGACGCCTCGCTCATCTGTTCTCCTCCGTGATGAGACTGCAATAATAATATACCACAATTTGGCGCTGTCCGGCAGGCGGCATGAACGCCGTTTCACTATACCTGACCTTTGCCGGAAGCGTCTAATTCGATGCCGGGCGTTAGCCCGGATGCGGAGGAATGGCAAATAATCAACTAAAAAGGCTCCAGTCTCGAAGAGACGGAGTCTTTTTTGAAGGCACTCTTTTCCCAGGCGCCTTACATCTTGCTCACGTTGGCCGCCTGGGGCCCGCGGTTGCCCTGCACGACGTCGAACTGCACTCTCTGTCCCTCTTCAAGGGTCTTGTAGCCGTCACCCTGAATCGCCGAGTAGTGGACGAAGATGTCACCGCCTTCATCTTGCTCGATAAAGCCGTAACCCTTTTCGGCGTTGAACCACTTGACTTTCCCCTGCATTGCTTTACGCCTCCTTCCATATTTCATTCAAAGCGGAATACCTTCAAAGCACCTTGCCCTTTCCATATATCAGGAGGCGGCAAAAGTCTTTTCGGTTCTTCCTTCCTTTTAGAATATATTAATACAAACCCTTGTAAAATGCAACTTGACCGGCAAAGAAATCCAATTGAGGATATTCCTCGAAGAGGTGGTCCCCTTTCCGAGCTACCTCCAAGAACTCGTTGAATCTGTTGACATTATACTAAGGCCATTCTATAATGCATTTTGGTTACCTAAATATATGGATAGCAAGGTATTACCGAGGTTAGGCATTCGAGATTCGAACTTAGAGCAACCGGAGGAAGACCATGGCAGAACAAGGCGCCTTGCCAAGCATCGTGAGCGTTGAATCGCTGACCAAATACTTCGGCTCCAAGGCTGCGATCGACCACATCAGCTTCGAGGTCCCCCAGGGTGAGGTCTTCGGGCTCGTAGGCCCCAACGGAGCCGGTAAGACAACGACAGTCAAGATTCTGACCACTCTGCTCCCGTCCAGTGGGGGCAGCGCCCGCATCCACGGCTACGACGTCAGCAGGCAGCCAGGCCAGGTGCGCCGTTTCATCGGCTACGTGCCCCAGGCCCTGTCCGCCGACGGCGACCTCACCGGCTACGAGAACCTGCTGATGTTCTGCAAGCTGCTCGGCATCTCCGGGACCGAGCGCCCCCGGCGCATCCAGGAGATCCTGGAGATGATGGGCCTCACCGAGGCCGCCCACCGGCGGGTGAAGCAGTACTCCGGAGGCATGGTGCGCCGCCTGGAGGTTGGCCAGGCAATGCTGATGCGACCGAGCGTCCTGTTGCTCGACGAACCGACTGTCGGGCTTGACCCGGTGGCCCGGGGGACGGTCTGGGACCTGCTCAACAACTTCCGGCAGCAATACCCGCTCAGCATCCTGATCACGACCCATTACATGGAAGAGGCGGAAGCCTTATGCGACCGGGTGGCGATCATGAACCACGGGCACATCGCCGCCCTGGACACCCCCGCGGCACTCAAGGCGGGGACCGGTAAACCCGAGGCCACCCTGGAGGATGCCTTCCGCTATTACACTGGCGGACACTACGAGGAGGAGGCAGATTATCGTGACGTCAAGCGCACTCGCAAGATCGCCAGGCGCCTCGGCTGACAACACGCCGGAGGCGCGGCAGGAATCGTGGCTGGCAGTCTGGCTACGCGGCATTGCGGGAGTGGTGGAACTGGAGGTGCGCAAACTCTGGCACGACCCCACAGAAGTGTTCACCAGGGCGGTTCAGCCAGCCCTGTGGCTGTTGATCTTCGGCGAGGCCTTCAGCCGCCTGCGGGCGATCCCGACCGGAGGCGTCTCCTACCTGACCTTTATGGCGCCGGGCATTCTCGCCCAGTCGATGATGTTCATCTCGATCTTTTTCGGGATCGCCATCATCTGGGAGCGGGACCTGGGGCTGATGCAGAAGATGCTGGCCCTGCCCCTGCCCCGCAGCGTCTTCATCCTGGGCAAGGCCCTGGCCGCCGGCGTCCGGTCGCTCGCCCAGGTGGTGGTAGTCGTCATTATCGCTCTTTTAATGAGTATTCCCCTGCGGTGGCAGTTGGTGCCACTGCTCGGCGTGATCGCTACGGTCATGATCGGCGCCATGATCTTTGCCAGCTTCTCGATGATCCTGGCGTCCATCGTCAAGACCAGGGAGCGTTTCATGGGCCTCGGGCAACTCTTCACCATGCCCTTCTTCTTCGCCTCGAACGCCCTCTATCCGATCAGCATCATGCCGCCCTGGCTGCAGGTGCTGTCGCGCATCAACCCCCTCACCTACGTGGTGAATCTGCTGCGCGGCTTCCTGGTCACCGGTCAGGTAAACGCCCCGGCTGATTTCGGTATCCTGATCGCCGTGGCCGCGGTGATGGTAATTTTAGCCACCTGGCTCTACCCCACCGCCATATACTAGAAAAAGTGATGAGTGATGAGTTTAAAATCACTCATCACTCATCACTCATCACTCATCACTCATTTGGTGGCAGCGGCGGGGGCAGGCGCCTGCTTGATGCCGAAAGCCAGGGCGTCCCCGGCGGCATCCACAGTGATCACGTCGCCTTCCTTGATCTTGCCCTGCAGCATCTCCTCGGACAGCCGGTCCTCCACCATGCGCTGGATCACCCGGCGCAGGGGGCGCGCCCCGTACATCTGGTCATAGCCCTTCTTCGCCAGCAGGTCCTTGGCGGTATCGGTGAACTCCAGGTACAGCCCGTACTCGGCGATGCGCTTGGCCACGCTCTTCAGCATCAATCCGACGATCCGTTTGATGTGCTCCTCATTCAGGGAGTGGAAGACGATGATCTCATCCACCCGGTTCAGGAACTCGGGGCGGAAGGTGCGCTTCAACTCCTCCGTCACCCGCTCCTTCATGGCCTCGTAATCTTTGGTAGCAGCGGTCGCCATACCCTCGGGCTTGAAACCCATCCGGGACTCTTTCCCGATCAGATTGGCGCCCACGTTGGAGGTCATGATCACCACGGTGTTGCGCATGTCCACCGTACGCCCCCTGGAATCGGTCAGCCGTCCGTCCTCGATCACCTGCAGCAGGACGTGGAACACGTCCGGGTGCGCCTTCTCGATCTCGTCGAACAGCACCACCGAGTAAGGGTGACGGCGTACCGCCTCGGTCAACTGCCCGGCCTCCTCGTAGCCGATGTAGCCAGGAGGAGCCCCCAGCAGGCGGGAGACCGTATGCTTCTCCATGTACTCGGACATGTCAAAGCGGACGATGGCCTCCTCGTCCCCGAACAGCGCCTCTGCCAGGGTGCGGGCCAGCTCCGTCTTGCCGACGCCGGTGGGCCCGAGGAAGATGAAGGAGCCGATCGGGCGCTTGGGGTCTTTCAGTCCGGCACGTGCCCGCCTGATCGCCCGGGCCACGGCGGCCACCGCGTCCTCCTGGCCGATCACCCGCTCGTGCAGCACGTCCTCCATGTGCAGCAGGCGCTCGGATTCATCCTCGCGCAGTTTTTTGACCGGTACCCCGGTCCAACTGGAGACGATGGCGGCGATGTCCTCCTCGGTGACGATGGACTCCTCCAGTTCCTTGCGCTGGTTCCAGTTGTTCTTGATCTGCTCCAGGTCTGCCCGCATGTGCTGCTCCTGGTCGCGGAGAGCCGCCGCCTTCTCGAACTCCTGTCCGACCACGGCGGCCTCCTTCTCCTTCTGCAGCAGTTCCAGCTTTTCCTCCACTTCCTTGACTTCCGGCGGGGTGGTGAACATCTGCAGCCGCACCCTGGAGGCCGCCTCGTCCATCAGGTCGATGGCCTTGTCCGGCAGGAAGCGTTCGGTGATGTAGCGCTCACCCAGCCGGGCGGCTGCCTTGAGGGCGTTGTCGGTGATCTTCACCCGGTGGTGCGCCTCGTAGCGGTCCCGCAGGCCGCGTAAGATCTCGATCGTCTCGTCGACAGTCGGCTCACCGACCTTCACCGGCTGGAAGCGCCGTTCCAGGGCGGCGTCCTTCTCGATGTTCTTGCGGTACTCGTCCTGGGTGGTGGCGCCGATGCACTGCAGTTCACCCCTGGCCAACGCCGGCTTGAGGATGTTGGCGGCGTCGATCGCCCCCTCGGCTGCCCCTGCTCCCACCAGGGTATGCACCTCGTCGATGAACAGGATGATGTTCCCGGCTGACCGGATCTCATCGATGACCTTTTTCAAGCGCTCCTCGAACTCGCCCCGGTACTTAGTCCCGGCCACTACGGCGCCCATGTCCAGGGTGACCACCCGCTTGTCGAGCAGGATCTCGGGGATCTTGGCAGCCACGATACGCTCGGCCAGGCCCTCGGCGATGGCGGTCTTGCCAACCCCGGGCTCGCCGATCAGGCAGGGATTGTTCTTGGTGCGGCGGCTCAGCACCTGGATCACCCGCTCGATCTCCTTATCCCGGCCGATCACCGGGTCCAGCTTGCCCTCCCGTGCCATCTGGGTCAGGTCCCGTCCAAGCTCGTCCAGGGTCGGGGTCTGACTGCGCGGCTGGGCCGCACCGGCGCCTGCCTGAGCCTGGACGGCGGACCCGATACCGCCGAGCAGCATCAACACCTGGCGCCGCACGCTGTCCATGGTCAGGCCATGATTGATCAGCACCCGGGCAGCCACGCCCTCGCCCTCGCGGATCAGGCCGAGCAGCAGGTGTTCGGTGCCTACATAGCTGACTCCCTGGCGCCGCCCCTCTTCATGGGCAAGCTCCAGCACCTTCTTGGCCCGGGGGGTCAGACCGACCTCGTCGCCCACCCGGCTGTCACCGGGGGCCACGATCCGCTCCACTTCATCCCGCACCTTGTTCAGATCCAGGCCCAGGGATTGCAGCGCCCTGGCCGCAATACCTTCGCCTTCACGCAACAGCCCCAGCAGCAGGTGCTCTGTACCCACCGCCGGATGCCTCAATCTTCTTGCCTCTTCCTGCGCCAGCATGAAAACACGCTGAGCACGCTCCGTAAATCTTCCAAACATATCTATGCACCTCCCTGCCTGGCCTGCGCCAGGAATAGGCCGAACACCGACCTGAAAACAGTTTCCTGAGATAGCTTTCCAACTGGTTATTCCTCTCGCATTGCCTTTCCACTTCCAACTTCGAACCTCGAGGATGCAACTGTGGAACACTGCAATGATATCTTTGCGTTTTCAGTGCCGGAGCAGGCGACCTCTGGCAAGCCTCAAAGTCATCATGGCGACTCCTGATCACTGCCTTCCCCTTCGAACTTCGAACCTCGATCCGCGCCTGCAAGCGGCGGTGCCGGGTCTGCGGGCGGGCGCCCGCCCGGCAGGTTCGAGGACAGGTCTGCCGCCAAAGCCTTCCTGATGATGGCAGCCCGCTTCAGGCTGCGGTTGAACGCATCCAGGGCACTCTCGTTATCCCCCTGGAGGAAGGCGGTCCTCGTACGCACCAGGAGTTCATTCAGGGTTCTATTACTTACATTATGCAGCAGCCCGAGATCGATACCCAGGCGCAGGCAGGAAAGGTAGAACATCGTCTCCTCGGAGTTGAGCAGCCGGGCATTGGTAAGGATCCCGTACGCCCTGAAGACCATATCCTCGATCTGCGATGGCCGCTCCTTCATCAACGACCGGCGCCCCATCTGTTCCTGCTCGATCACCTGACGGCTGACCGTCACCAGTCGGTCCAGGATCTCTATCTCGCTAAGGCCCAAGGTAACCTGATTGGAAACCTGGAACAGGTTCCCCTTGGCCTCGGTACCCTCGCCGTAAAGCCCCCGCACCACGAAACCCACCTTGGACAAGGCGGTGAACACCCCACTGGCCTGGTTGGTCATGGCCAGGGCCGGCAGGTGCATCATTACCGAAGCCCGCATGCCGGTGCCCACGTTGGTAGGGCAGCAGGAGAGATAGCCATACTGCTCGTCGAAGGCAAAATCCAGCTTGCTTTCCAAAACGTCGTCCACCAGGTTAGCCAGCCGCCAAGCCGCTCCCAACTGGAAGGCCGGCAACAGCACCTGGACCCGCAGGTGGTCCTCCTCGTTGACCATGATGCTGACAGCCTCGTCCGGGCGCAGGATCACGCCTCTCGGCACCTGCCCGTCCTGGGCGTGCTGCGGGCTGATCAGGTGCTTCTCCATCAGGATCTGCCGGTCAAGCGAGGACAGATCGTTAAGCAGAACGTAAAACAGCGGTCCCAGCTTCTCCCGGACTGCCGGATCGGCAATCACGTCCTGAACGAGCCCGACCACAACCTGCCCTGACTCCTGAGACATCAGGTGGGGAAAGGGCTGGCCGGCAAGGTTGCGGGCAAGCCGCACCCGGCTGCTGATCACGATCCGGGCCTCGGGACCCTCTCCCTCCATCCACTTGGTAAAGGCATTATTCAATGTTTCCTGGATCGACATAGCGCATTCCCCCACTTGGTCGTTGGCCGTTGGTCGTTGGATGCCTGCTTTTGACAGACATACCTGAACAGAATTTTCGCTTCTAACCTCTGATGATGGTGGTTACCTCGCCTTTCGCCCTCACTCAGCACTCAGCACTTCTCAATTTTGCCTTTCAAGGCGTGAATCCGGTCCCGCAGCACCGCGGCCCTTTCGTAGGCCTCGATGCTGATGGCAGCGTGCAGTTCCTGCTGCAACTGCTCGATCTCCCGCCTGTAACCCAAGTTTTCTCTAGTTCTCACGGGCGCCTTGCCAGTGTGGCGGCTGTTGCCCTGCACCCGGCGCAGCAGCGGTTCGAGTTGCCCGGCAAAGGACTGGTAGCATTGGCTGCAGCCGAAGCGGCCGATCTGCCCGAACTGGCTGTAGGTCATCCCGCAATTCGAGCAAAGGGGCACCGCGGCAAGCGCCTCTTCCACAACCTCATCCGGGTCGGAATCGCCCGGTGAGTGACCGCTTGCTGGCGTCGACCCGGCGCCACTGCCTGCGGGCGTCGACTCAGCACCGCTCGCAGATACGGCGGCGCTGCCCAGCAGTCCCGCCAGGAATTTCTGGATGGAGAAATTTGGCTCCATGCTGAAATCGAGGTTGAACGGTATGTCATCGTGCTGCTTGGCGCACTCCTCGCAGAGGTGCAACTCGGTCTTCTGGTTGTTGAAGATCTTGGTGAGATGCACTGTGGCCGGATGCTGCTTGCATTCCTCGCAATTCATCAATGTTCATCCTCCTCCCAGTAATCGCCGCTGGACAGGATCTCTTTTAAAATGCGTAAACGCAGATCATCACAGTCATTGCCGGAAACATTCGCTTCCAGTGCCCTGAAAACCGCGCAGAGCAGGGTGAACTCCCGGTCTGTCAGGATGCCCCGCTGGGCAAGATTGAACAGCATCTCCTGGAAGTTTGCCATCACGCCATCCTGGCCGTCTCCGCCCCTGCACTTCTTCCGGACCTGCCGCCCGCCTTCCTCTGTCTCTTTCTGGCGCAGGGCGCCAAGCCGGCAGATGCTGATAAAGCCGCTGCCGCCCCGGCGGCTCTCCACATAGTAACCATGCTGCGTGGTAAAACGGGTATTGACCACATAGGTGATCTGGGACGGCACACATTCGAAGCGCACGGCCAGATCCTTACGGCTGATCTGGATCCAGCCCCGGGGGTTTTCCCGGAGCAGCGACTTGAGATAGGATTCGATCTCCGAAACTAGCGACCACATGGATAACGGCTCCCTGAACAGGCAATGCCTGTTTTGACTTTGTTTGACCTTGATTATACAGGATCGCCTGCATCTATAAAAATCGATTCTGCATTATTTTTTCCCGATATTGGCGGTCATAATCTCACTTTAGGTCATTTTATGACCACTCCGGAAACCTCTTTACGGAAATCGAGGATTTCCGCCCCTTGTATACTCCCATCATAAAACACCGAAGCTGCGGCCTCTTGCTGCCCGCAGCTCCGGATGAGAATGATATTCAACTGGGCCTTGGCTTCAAGTTCTCCGCATTCTTCGGGCCTTGCGCAGCCCGGATGCGGAGGGGCAGGTTAGTCATCTGTGCTCAAGCAGCTATTATTACCAGGCCGCCGAAGGCGCCCCGACCGCCGGCATCACCGGAGTGCTGTCTCCCGCCTCTCTTTCGTTGATGCAATTTATGATAAATTCCTTATCTTGCGCATTCGGCAGCGCTATAGTGTTGTAGAAGTCGTACTGAGGGACCTGCGCATGCTCATCGCCGAACAGTGTCCGGAAATCCTCTGCAAACAGTTCCTCCCATAACGAGGTGACACCGTCCATCAGTGGCTCGTCCTTGACGCCCCTCATCGCCATATAGGCCTGCATTTCCGAGTCGGTTACATAGTAATGCCTGATCATGTGGCCGATCTCGTGAACAATGGCGCTGGAAACGGTGTCAGGTCCCCAATAGCCCGCAAAAATATAGATATTGCCGTCGAAAGAGGTTCCGCCGTAGGGCACCTGCACACCCTCGCTGATGCGGTAAACCTGTTGATCATAGAGGTTTACATTGATTGGCGTATTGTCAAATACCTTGTCCTGGCTTAAATATTGCAATTCGCTTTGCACCGCGGCATCCGGAATGCCCTGCATTGGCAGTGGACTGTCGGTATACCAGCCACTGCCGGGCAGGGTGGATATCTCATTGACCACGGCGCTGGCTTGACAGACCCCGGGAATCGACATCAACAAGGCTAACAGCAAGACTCCCAACAGATATTTCTTTGTTCCCATCCCCGGTAGATCCCCTTTCTCTGACTGGTAGCAACCTAATTGTAGATCAATTAGTGCTACTCAAGTCCCACTTAATTGTGTAATCATTATATCAATTTAAGAAAGGGGATAATACGGGATGAAAGACACACTTTTAGTTAAATTTATGGGACTTAAGTCCTTAAATCACCTCGCTGTTGCTGCAGATAATAAAAAAAGCCCGCTCTTAAGCCATTTATGGCATTTAAGAACGGGATTAATTGTTATACAATTTGACAATGGAGCCATCGCGTTTGCTACTTCGGCCACAATTAGGCCCATAGGATTGTGAACCCCAAAATGTGGCCATAAAAAACCGCCCCCACGCTTTTCAGGCGATCAGGGGCGGTCAATCTCATTGTTCGTTTGGTTTGTTTTCAATCCACGCCCCCCATGAGGGGCGGCGTTTATTTACCAACCGAGGGCTCGCAGCATCTTCAAGATTGTGACCAAGGCTTCGGCCCTGGTGATCGGATTATTGGGCAAGAGGGTGTTATTCGGATAACCGCTCAGAACCCCATCAGCGACCCCAGCCTTCGCCCAATCCGGGACGTCGGCGGCATCGGCGAACTGTGACAGATCGGCCGGTTGGTAATTCGGCAAGCGCTTCAGCATGTTGCTGACCATAATCGCCGCCTCGATCCTGGTAATCGGTTCGTTGCCGGCAAAATCGTTGGGGGACACTCCGCTTGCCAATCCGCTGTATATGGCCCCGGCAACGAAGTCCTGCGACCAGACCGGAACGCCTTGCATGCCTGCAATGATTGCCACGGACTGCTGATCTGAAGGGTTCAAGATGCCATAGAGCTTATGTTCAGCCGTAGGCAGGTCGCCGAGCGCTCTCGCCAGGATGGTCGTGAACTCCGCCCTGGTGATGTCCCGGTCAGGACCAGCCGTGCGCTGCAGAGTGTTCGGGTCGCCGATAATCGGATAGCCCTCGATCAGGGCGAGGCCGTTCATCCTGTTGATCACATCCTGAGCCCAGCTCCCCGCAATGTCGGTGTAATCGGGTTGCCGGACGGCATACATCTCCATCCAGACATTGTTGTAGCCACCGTCGTTCTTGACCAGGACCGAGCCGTCGGCCTGGGGATAACTTGCCAGCGCCACCCATTTCTGGTATTGCTCATTGAAGTAGTAAACCCGCTCTTCCAAGCCCTTGGCCTCGGCTGCGGCCAGCGTGGCCTGGTCGGTGGGCGCCGCCTCCGTGAAATCGGCGTAGACCGAACCGGTAGTGGAATACCACGTCCCCTGAGTCGTTAAGGGAATGCTGCCCGGCCACCGGGCGATCATGGTGTCTGCAGTATTGACCACCGGAGGCGCAGGAGGGGGAACCGGAGGATAGAAGACCGCCGCCGGAGTGATGGCGCCACCGCCATTTGTAGGTACATATATAGATGTAGTTGTGGGGCTGTTCAGCGGCATATATTTCACCAGGATGATCTCGCCGGCGCTCTCAACGCCATTGATAGTGCTGATGACGCCATCAACGAAACGGTAACCCTTGTTGATCACGTCGCTCCCGAAACTCCAGTTGGCGCCGCCGGAATTGGCGCCGAATTGTGCATAAGAGCCTGTAGCAGTGCCGTCAAGCGCCGAAGCGATACATTCTTGTAAAAAGTAATTGGTCCCAGGATCAGCCAAGTCACCACCGATGAGGTTGTACAAGATGGTGCTTTGCTCTACCGATGTTTCTGTCGGCAGCAACGACTTTACCGCGGCGGGTATGGCCTGCATCGAGGCCAACATATAGTTGCTGAAAGCATCCTCGGTGACAGTCGATCCCACTATATTGCTTATGGTCTGGGCGTTGTTGTCTTCGTTCCAGAAGCTATCAATCACATTGGCGGTATAGGTTCCCTGGCTTCCATAATAAATCATTTCAGCGTAGTCGCGCAGCAATGTGGAAACGGCTATCGCCGCCTGATCTTCATTGCCACCATAACCCGTAGCGGCAAGCGTGGAAAGATCCAGATTTCCAGGCGCAAAAACAGTCGCCCACGGAAGAGCGCCGGGATCAGACGGGCTATAGACCGCCAGAGACACTGCATTATTGTAGATCTGTTTTAGTGTGGCCAGATCAGCAATACTGCTGGCAGTATTTGTTGCCTCCAACTGACTGTAAAGGCTTTGCAAGTAGGTTGCCAGAACCAGAGTGGTGCTGTCGGCCGCAGCCGGTTGTGGGGAGTACGACAGGAACAACCCCAGCATCATCACCAGACAGACCAACAGTGAAATCTGCCTGCAACAAGGCATACGTCCTCTTCTCAACCTGATCATCCATTGATCACCTCTTTCTCTTCATTTTTATTATTAAAACGATGCTCCTATGATCTCCCTTTCTACCACATCCGCCACCGTTACTCCAAAAGTCGCAATTTTTACAAATCTCTAAAATTTAGATTCCACATTGCCTTCCATTTTCCTGCTAACAGAGAAAAAATTTTTGAAGGGCTCCACGGCGCCCAGCCATTTAGGTTGATTTGAATTTCCGTCACTGATTTCATGCTTTTAATCTCGCCCGCACCGGTTTATAATTTCTTTCAGCAACAGTTTGCCTGGGAAGATAGCCTTCTTCGCTTAGGGCGCCGCCGGATTCCGTAGACAATCACTCAGTGAGGCCAAAGATGATGAGCAAGACATCCAAATGGATCACCTGGATCACATCAATAATACTCTGCCTGGCTCTGCTAGTCCTGGCCGGCATCTGGCGTCTTGGTCTGCTGCCGCTGCTACTGCCCTCCCCGCCTCCAGCCCAGCCGCTTCAGGCCTCCGCTGGTGAAACCGTTGCTCCGTCCGGCGAGATCTACCTGTCACAACCAGGCGACTCCACTGGCAATGGTCATCCCGGTACAGCGCCGGGTAGCAGTTCTATATCCACTGGACCTGGCACGGCTGCAACGAACTCCCCGGCGTCCGCTAACGGGGCAAGCAATAGCCAACTCCAACAGGAGATTGAAACGCATTACACCACCGAGATGCAAAACATGGCCGAGAGTTACGAGGACCAGTTGAATACCCTGGAGGGCAAGGCCTACACCGAGTTTACAACGGACCAGAAGCAGGGTCATCCTGTATCCGCCATGATCCTGGCCAGCAAGTACGTCGCCTTGGGCAATTCCCTTGCACAGCAGTGCGATGACCAGTTCTATGCGCTTCTGGCGCAGTTCGAGGCTGAACTCCAGAGCAACGGCCTGCCACAGACTGCGGCCATACGCGCCCAACAGGTGTACGAGTACGATAAGGCTGTCCGGAAAAGAGAGATTCTGACCGCTGCCGCCAAACTGCTCTAGCAGATCGCGGCTGAACAACTTAGAATCAACACCTCCGGAACAAACCATGAGCGATGAACTATCAGAAAGTTCGCGAACCCATGCTGTGCAGGATCATCTTGAGGCCTCCATACATGAAGCGTTGTGCCCAGGGAGGCGCCAGAGCCAGCCTGCCGGCGATCACCGAGTGGTGGTCAAGGTCGCCATATTTGAGGATGAGCCGGCGCCAGTAAGGGTTGTTGAAGAATGAAATGATATTGTCCATCTCCCCGTCGTTCATCCTCCGGAACACCTCACGGTGGTGCAGGCCGCACTGGATTTCCAAGCCGATTGTCGCCACCCAGTCCCGCTGGTATTTGGAGAGGTAGGACTCGCTGCAGTCTCCGGCCGTCAAGGCTGCCTCCACGGCGCCGGCGCAAATGCCCGCCGCTTTCAGGCCCAGATAGAGGCCGCCGCCGGAGATCGGCTTGACGTGGCAGGCAGCATCCCCCACCAGAAGAGCGCGTTCTCCGTAAGTTCTGTCTCTAAGGCCGACCGGAACTACCCCGCCGGTGGTCCTGATAATCCTCAGATCCCTGAAGATGTTTGGATAGATCTCCCGCAGGGACTCGAAGAGTTGCCGCGGGTTCGGCCCTGCGCCGCCAGGCAAAGAGCCGGCGCCCACCCTGGCTGTGCCATTCCCGGTGGGGATCACCCAGCCAAACCAGCCAGGGGCAACTGAACGCCCTATAAAAAGATCGACCATCTGGCTGTCGCAGCCTGGAAGTTCCGCATCAGCCGCAAACAGCGGCACCCGCTCAGGCGGAGCAGGTAAACCAAGCCACTCCGCCACCAGGGAGTTGTGGCCGTCAGCCCCCACCACCAGGCGGGAGACCACTGACTGTCCAGGCAGGTGTACCCGGACGCCCCCTGTCACGTACTCCAGGGAACTGACCCGGGTACCCGTCTGCAACTCGGCCCCGGCAGTCCTCGCCTGATCTGCCAGGTCGCGATCAAACGCCACCCTGTCGATAGTCAGAGCATATGCCTTCTTGCCGGTCAGGTCCAGAACCTGTCCCCCCGGTGCGTGCACCCGCGCCCCATGCAGCGAGCGCCTCACCACCCGCGGCGAGACTTGGGAGATCTCCAGAGTCCTGGCGCTGATCAACCCGGAGCACTGCAGCGGCTCCCCCACCTCATGATGCTCCTCGACCACCAGCACCCTGAAACCGGCGGCGGCCACATTCCTGGCGACCGCGCAACCGGTCGGCCCGCCTCCCACCACTACCAGATCGTAATCCACGCTCAATCCAGGCACCACCATTCGACAATATATGTGAATTTTCTAATAAATTATCCGGTTTAAAAACCACCTTAATGCTTAATAGCGGCAGCTTTTAGATCTCTCTTTTCAAGAGCACTTTCTCGTCCTTCAAGCAGGTGCCCCGCACCGAGTTGCCAAAAAGGATCGTGGTATTGCTTTGCAAAATCAACCAACAGCGATTTTATTCTCCAAAAAAGTAAAAACTCCTGCCTCTTTTTTTAAATTTTCCAACAATAATACATATTAACTCATTGTCAAAGCCAGGGGCGGCTATTCAGCCGTCGGCGCTACCGGCGCACCCTCTAGGGTGTTCTTCTCTGCCTGGCTTTCACCGGTTTGCCTATAATCAGCAATTGATCACATTCTTAGCAACACGTGTTTATAAAGTCCTTATATCTGGGTGATTTGGAAATACAAGCTAGAAGTCATCCGCCTTCCAAGGCGGATGACTTCTAGCTAAATAATGTTAAATGTGATGTTTCCACTAATAGCAGGAGTATCGCTTTATAAATTTCCTCCTCCAGTATTACCATTATTAACACTGACATATGATGCACCTATATCATAGTCATTGCCATCTGGTACTCCTGTCGATACATTATCTATTAACTGCAGGTCGCTATCATTATAATCGGCAAGAATTCCATAGATGTTCATACCTGTTATAGTATTACCTTGTATCACTAGGTTATTTGAATTTTCAAATAACATTCCAATGCCCATTATACTCGGAGGAGTTGTTGTATTCCAAATTTTATTATCACTTATAGTAATATTATCATTACCAGTGATACCCGCAGCGGGACAGTCCCAGATCTGGTTATTTGATACCTCGGTCATAGCATTACCACCATTATAGGCAGTGCCGATACTAATACCAGCGCCATAAGGGCTTCCATCAACACCAGTTATTTTATTGCCATCTATCACGTCACCGGCCGAATAGTTTTCATATATTCCCAAACGAGTTATGTTATCAAGAGAATTATCTTCAAAAGTGTTGCCTTCTACGGAGCCATTATTATATTCAACATGAATACCATCTTCAGCATTAGAAATTGTATTACCAATTGATTTTACATCTGTTTCGCGACTAGTTGCAACTGTTCCGCTTTCATAAACAATACCATCTAGTACATTTTCTATAGTATTATCCTGAAAAGTGACATTATCTGCATCTATTGCATACAATCCATAAGCTACATTATTAGTTATAAGATTATTTTCAACTACTGCACCAGTCGTACCATTTGCCATTTCAATGCCATGACCTGCTCCAGCTTGATTGCCCAAGTCATGAATATAGCAATTAGTTATAGTGACATTACTGACATCACTATCAGAAACGGGGTTGGAGGCTATCGCCATGGCTGCAGTTGCCGTTATCTCCACATCGTTAATCGTAATATTGGTAGACCCGTTAATGATATCAATTCCACAAAAAGCATTCTGGTCATATCGAAATGTTTGCTTACTGGAATTACCGTTCAATATCCCGCCGTCAATCTCAACATTTTGCACATCATTTAGCTGAAAAACATCCGTATTGGAATTATCCATTAAGTAGACAATAGCATCCTTCTGCAGGTTGATAACTATATTGGAAGGAATTTGTATCGCCGCATCGATATTATATTGTCCGTTAGGGAATAGAACCGTAGAGCCTGAAGGAACTTTACTTAGGCAAGATTGAATGGCCAAAGTATCGTTATGCATTACGGTAGATCCTGCCACTGAAGTCGCAGCAGTTGCAGATAGAGTTAACGTGGTGCTGCCGGCGCCGGATACAATTGTGCTATTCAATGGACCCCCTTGTGGTCCAGCACCTGAGATAGTTATGCCTTCGCCATTTTTAAAGTCAAGAGCAGAAGCTAAAGCAAGTTGATTGCTTCCAGAAACAATACTTCCGGTCGTGGTCTGTGCGGACCCAGATACGCCATAAGCAGCCAGAGATGCCCCCGACGTGTAAGTGAATTGGTCGGCGGAGCTGGTGGCACTGGCGCCGCCCGCAGTGGTAACGGTCACGTCCACCGTGCCGGTTCCTGCCGGCGAGACTGCCGAGATCGTACTATCATTGGTGATGGTAAAGCTGATTGCTGCCATCCCCGTGCCAAAATATACAGCAGTCGCTGTGGAGAAACCGCTGCCGGAGATGGTCACCGCAGTGCCTCCGGACGTGGATCCGCTGTTCGGGCTGATGGCGCTCACGGTCGGACTGGCAATAACCGGCGCCGTGTAAGTGAACTGGACGGCGGAGCTCGAGGCGCTGGCGCCGCCAGCGGTGGTCACGGTCACGTTGACTGCTCCGGCGCTCTCCGCCGGGGAGATGGCCGTGATCGAGGTGTCGGAGACCACGGTATAGCTGGCTGCTGCTGTGGCGCCGAAGTCGACGACGGTCGCTCCGGTGAGGTTGGCGCCGGAGATGGTCACCGCAGTGCCTCCGGACGTGGATCCGCTGTTCGGGCTGATGGCGCTCACGGTCGGACTGGAAATAACCGGCGCCGTGTAAGTGAACTGGACGGCGGAGCTCGAGGCGCTGGCGCCGCCAGCGGTGGTCACGGTCACGTTGACTGCTCCGGCGCTCTCCGCCGGGGAGATGGCC
>Ga0224558_1001258_pt1 | contig 27090 bp, 20 predicted proteins | sample 714S32024metaG_FD_180682 | JGI IMG/M metagenome (GOLD analysis project Ga0224558, IMG submission 180682) | Peat soil microbial communities from Stordalen Mire, Sweden - 717 S3 20-24 | ecosystem: Environmental > Terrestrial > Soil > Wetlands > Peat | place: Sweden: Norrbotten County, Stordalen... | reverse complement strand
GAGGGAGGCCATCGTTATTCTTGGAAAAGGCTGCAGAGGTTAGATAAAATCTAATGCAAAGTTTTCATCAACAGTTCCTTGCGGTTGGAGGCGCCGGTTTTGCGCAGGACGTTCCGCACGTGGAACTTGACCGTATGGCGGGAGATAAACAGCGTTTTAGCTATTTCAGCGTCGGTGCGACCCTGGTTGATCAGCTCGTATATCTTCTTCTCGCTGCTGGTGAGGTCATTCCAGAACGCCGGCAACGCCGGGTAGATCTTGATCGGTTCCGGCTGTGCTGGAATGACCTCCCGGGAGCTCTCATCTTCAAAAATCTGCAGGGGCCGGACAAACCAGATCAGCAAGGGGCAGATGATGAACAGGAGAGACGTCCCGATTGCCGCGGCGGCGGGGCTTTGCAGCGGACTGGGAATCAACCGGGCATCCAGGGCGATGCCTGTTCCCGTGATAAAAAAAAGGGACAGGCCGAGGCCGATTCCGAAAACTTTCCGGTCTCCCACGATGTTGGACAGCCCGCGCAGGGCCAACCAGAAAAAGAAGTCGGTGGCAGCCATCCCCATGTTTAGTAAAACCACTGTGACAACGAGCACCCACGGCTGGTCGAGACCGATGATAGCGGTGGCGTAGCCCAGGCCCAGAAGGCTCAAGGCCATGAGCCCTGCCCAGATGTATGATCGCTTGAGGGCGAAGAATAACAGGCCGACAATAGCTGCCGCATAGATAAAAATGTCTATGCCCATGATGGCCGGCCACCGGGAATAGAAGACCGGCATCACCGCCCTGAACCAGAGCCCGCCGGAAAAGTAGGCGGCTGCCGCAAAGGCGATAATGCTGGCGGTCAGGCCCAGGCCTGTCTTCTTGATCTCCAATCTCTCCGCAACAGGCATCCCGGCGCCGGGATAGCTGCTGCCGACGTAGAGGGCGCCCAGCAACGGGCCTAATCCTGTAACGGCCGCGACAATCAATAATGAGGAGTGCGCCGGGAAATGCGTCATGGTAATCAGTCCGAGCAGGATGTTGGCTCCCGCCATGGCAACGCCGATGGCGATCACGGGAGCCTTATCATCGAGGAAACCTGATATCCAGGCCAGCACCAGGTAAGCGGAGATAAAGCCGAGCAGGCCGATGACAATGAAAGGATTGATGGCGGGGATGAAAGTCAAGACGCAGGTGAGGAGGAATAACAGAACGCCGACGGAGATCGTCGTTTTTTTATGGCTTCTCACCGCTCCCGGCAGGAAGTTGAGAAGAATCAGCCCTGAGCCGTGGCTCAGGATAAAAACATTCCCCAGTATGGATGCTTTCGGCCCAAATATCTCATTTAAGAGCGGGCCATACTCCGGGTATGCCAGAATCCAGGTAAAAATCATGGCCAGCGCCAGCCCGCGCAGGACAGAATCCGCATGTATGAAGTCAGTCTCAGGGAGCAGTCTCATAAGTTTATAGTCCTTTAGCAGTCGGCATAGTACGAACGTTGCTCTATTGCTGGTAAAAGACATGCATCGGCGTAGACTATCTAAGAAGTTGGCCTTTCAGCAGAGAGCAAGAGTTAGTCCCTGAGAAACGACATATAAGTTGACAATATCATTATATATCGCCTGAGTAAAAGAAAAAAGCAGTATTTTTGATGGGGTAGGTAGACGGGTAGGTGCCTTTTTTTACACGATATGACAAAAACTACCCCTAGGGGTAGTTCGTTAAATACGAGGCAGCGACTATGATGATCGGTGAATGAAGCGCCAGACACCGGAGCGCATCATTTCAGAAATGGCGAGCGTCTGCCGATAAAAAAAACAAATATATAGCGTTGACGCGTTTTATGGGCGCTCATGCCCTTGAGTCCGAGGTGATAGTTATGAGCAAAGTGACGGCCGTGGTCATCATTGTGATTGTTGCGGTGATATCGGTGGTATTATCCATCCTAATCCAGCGCATGCCAAGATAAGAGCTAAGAGGCAAGACTCAACAGGAGAAACGAGGTGTTAGCTTGGCTACAGTGGCAGTAAAACAGCCGCCGCTATGGAAAGTGGCGGCGACCATGATCCTGAATCCGGGAGCGGTGCTCAAACAGGCCATGTCCAAGGTTCCCTGGTCCTTTTCCCTCAGCGTATCGGCGCTGGCCTTTGCCCTCTTCTTTTTGTCCACAGGGCTCGATCTGCTGCGCACCGGGCAGAAGGGAGTCCCCTTCGTGATCCTGATCACAGTGTTGGGAGCGCTTTATGGCTCCATCGGCATCTCCCTGATCGCCCTGCTCGCCTGGGTGCTTTGTAGGGCCTTCGGCTACACGCACAAAATCACCTGGGCGATCGCCGCCTTCGGATTGGGTTACAGCTCTACCCTTATTTATGCCCTGCTGGGAGTGGCCTTCTCCCTGCTCTTTCATTGGAAGACGTCCGTGGCCTTCGGTGTCACCGGCGTCCTCTGGGCGATCGGGCCGATGACTGCCACCATCAAGTCGATGACCAAGGACCGGCTGGGCATCAGTATTCTGCTTGCCACCATCTGCAGCGGGCTGCTGCTCTTCGGATGGTCGATGCTCGGCAATATCTAATTGGATATTTAACCTAGTTTTATTTTGTCTAACTTTATAAAGCGCAGGGGAGAGATTTCTGTGGAAAACTGGTATCTATACCGTGGCAATACCCAATACGGACCATATACGCGCCAGCAGATTCTCTCGTTTGAGGCGCAGCGCCAGTTGTATCCGGGCGATATGCTTTATGGCCCGGATTATAGCGAATGGCTGCCAATCGAAGCAGCGCTGCAATCGATGCATGCTGCCGGAGATGCTGAAAAACCCCCATCATCAGCAGTTTTTTTGCAGCAGAACCAATTGCCACAGCCGGTACAACCTGTACAGCCGGCACAGCCGGTACAACCGGTGCACACCGGTTTGGCAATCTTGCTGGCCACTATCTGCTTTGCAGTATTTGGAGCGGTGGCCTATCTGTTCAGCGGACCGAAGTTCAGTTACCTGAATATCATCTTCGGCATAGTGGTCGGATTGATCTTCGCCTGGCTCTGCACCAGGCTGATGGCCCTCTTTTTCGGAATAGCCAACAGCCACCTGCGCCAGCAGCACGGCCCTGGCTTTGCGCTGGGCGCCGTGGCCAGGGGCATGCTGTCCATGGTTCCCTACGCGGTGCTGGCCTTTCTGGCGGTCTACTTCCTGCACTGGAAGACCGCCACCCTCTTCATATCAGCAGCCATCATGGCCGCGGGAGCGGCTGCGGGGGCGGAGATCGGCAAGCTGGGCAAGCCCCGCCCCGTGAATTTCATCCTTCCCACCCTGGTCGCCTTTGCGGTTTCTGCCGGATGGATGTATTCCATCGGATCCTTGCAAGTGGTCCTGGGCGTGATAAAAACTTTTTTACGGATATAGGGGTGGATCGATCGCTATGTCTAGGAGCCGTCATGCCATAGAGAGGGGAAAAGAAATTGAAAAACAATAAACTGATAAAGATTGCACTTCTGTTGTTTATGTCCTTATTGTGCTGTTTTTTTTGCATTTTTTATAATGCCTTTTCAGTTGCCTTTGCCAGCGGAGTGAATAGTGGAGGAGCCTCAGCTGTCAGCACCCCCCTATTCACCGGCACCTATTCTGTCAGCGTCAATTCCAGTTCAACCAATGCCTACATGCCCGGCCAGGCTGCTAAAAGTTCACAGTTTCACGGCAATATAGGAGTGATCGACCAGGGCAGCGATATCGTGATCGACGGCTATTATCAATCCATTCCCATCCACCTGGTGGCCAAGGTTACCAGAAGGACACAGGACAGCGCAAGCTGCGAATTATCATTCAATCTTGCCAATAAGACTCTTTCCGGAGAAGGAATCCTCACTTTCACGAAATCAGGCGATACCGTTTCCCTGAGCGGCACAGGAGAGGGGGCCTATATACGCCCCTATACCCCGGAGAAGGGGGCTGATTATCACCCGGGTTCGGGGACCGTGACCGGGTCGCGCCTCTCTACCACATTGCCGAACAACATCGATACGAGCCAGGGTGGCGTCGGGCCCGTGGGCGACATCCCCGGCCCGGATAACACGACAGAGGCGGCGACGGGCATCCTCGGGCCGGGCCTGCTTGCCCTAGGAGCCGGCCTTGCCGGCGGCTTTGAAGGCCCCGATGATGAAGGCGATGATACCGATGCAGGCGATGGCGGCGGCGGAGATGCGGGTGATGGCACCAGCGGCGACACAGGCACCGGCGACACCGGAAGTGAAGATACTGGTGGTGATACCAGCGGTGATACCGGCGATGATACCGATGCAGCCGCAGTTGCTGCAGGCGTCGCGGCGGCAGGCGCAGGCCCCGGTGCCGGCGATACAGGCAGTGATACCGGTGGCGATGATACAGGCACAGGTGATACAGGTGCAGGCCCCGGTGCAGATGATTCTGGCGGTGATGATACGGGCGTGGATACCGGCGCAGGCGACACCGGCGGCGATGATACCGGCGGTGGCGATACGGGCGCAGGCCCCGGTGCAGGCGATACCGGCGGCGATGATACCGGCGGTGGCGATACGGGCGCGGCCGCAATTGCTGCAGGCGCTGTGGCGACAGGCGTGGATGGTGCCACTGAAGGATCAGCAACAGGTGGGGAAGGGTCTGAAGGCGCAGGCGACAAAGGCAAAGAACCCGACGAGGAAGAAGACGATTCTGGAGAGAAAATCTTTGATCAGGCAACGGATAAGCTTAAGGAAGAAAGCGATAAGGACTTGAAAAAAGTCTACGAAGAGAACATGGGAAAAGATGAGACCGGTGCTTCTGATGAAGAAAACATTAAAGAAGGAGATAGCGGCGGGGATAAGGGAGAGCACGGCAATGAAGAGGAGAAGCTCAGCGCGGATCAAATTAAAGGGATGACAGATGAAGCAGCGAAAAACCTGGCGGCGGCAAAAGATGATCTCAAACTAGCGACCGACAAATTCAATGCTGGCGTCGCGGCGGGTGAAACGGGAGCCGATCTACAAAAGTTAGGTAACGATGTGCGATCGGCCCAGATTGCTGAGCAGGATGCGACCAATGCTTTGAACGATATTGAGAGCAACATCAAGTTAAATACAAATGTTAACAGGGTGATCGATGGAGTTGGGGGTTTCCTGGCGCTTAAAGGCGCCTACGATGACTTTGTTAAGAACGTAAGCAAAGGTGATGATGCGTGGACGGCCATGACCAAGTCGTTTTTGTCCAACGGCGCCACAGGCCAACTGTCTGAAATGTCACCAGCTGTCGCGGTCATGGACATGGTCAACAGCGTAGCTTTTGGCGGCACCGAGGCGGGAAAAATAATGAGCCCCAGTGAAAACGTTAAAAACGCCTCTAATTACCTTGTCGATAAAATAGACGATTGGGTTAATGGTACTGATAATGCAACAAAACGCATAGATGCCGGCGACTATGGAAAGACCATCCAGAACTTTTCTGACGCTTCCAAATTGGGTAGTGAACTGCTAACAGATGATACCGGCAAGACCGCGCAGGAGTTTACGGATATCCTTACCGACGACGATTGGTACAAGGACATGCACGAGGCTGTGCCTGACTTGTTTAAAACCGGGGAAGATGCCAGCGGTCTGAAGAAGGTCGCATCATTAATCGGGGCCGAGTCACTAGATAGCGTGGTGTCCTCTCTCGAAGCCGTGAAAGATGCGTCCGGGCAGCTAGGTACGTATTTCGGCAGCCATAGCAATACAGAAATATTGATAGATGGGCTCAATGCCGCCAAGGACGCTGGATCGACTCTGATCGACGCAGCCAGTCATCCGATGGAAACGCTCGGCAACGTGGCAGGTGCAGCGTCTGATGCAGTCCAGGGAGCCATAAATTCCGACTTTGCAAATAAACTGGGAGGCGCGGTGAAGCAGACCTTCAAGGAGGGCGTGGATGCCGCCAAGGAAGACGGGTCGACTTTAATTGACGCAGCCAGCCATCCGGTAGAGACGATCAGCGTTGTTGCGGGAATGGCTTCTGATACGGCCAAGGAAGGTTACAATGCGTTAAGCAAAACAGCATCGATCATTGCCAAGTCGGACACGGGATCGACTTTGATTGACGCAGCCAGCCATCCGGTAGAGACGATCAGCGTTGTTGCGGGAATGACCTCTGATGCCGCCAAGGGAGCTTTCAATGCGGCATCCAACGCCGCATCATCAGCGGCGAGCGCTATCAAAGGATGGTTCTCCTGAAACTGGACCAGAAGGAGGAGCGATGATATGCCGATATACCTTTTCAAGGGGATAGAAATGCTCTCGATGATGGGTTTTACCGGATTTTTCCCCGAGAATCAATCGCCGGCGGGACGGGCGATAGCCAACATGCCCAGCCCAGGGGACGGAGAGATCGATAGAGCCGGTAGTGAGTTACTGCGAATCGGACTGCTGACCACCGGGCCGGACGGAAAGAAGCGGGCCACGATTGAGGCGGCCATGCTCACGAAGATACTCGGCAGCCCGGCCCGGGTGCTGGGGATCAGGAGGCAGGGAATGCCCGAGGGCGCTGAATACTTTCTCTTAAAGCTCGGCAGCCTCTACTGCATGTACTTCTCGGTGCCCGGCAAGGACTTGCAGATCTGTCTTTTCCCGCTCGACGAAAGCCTGGCTCAGATGTGGTTCGAGGCGGACATGCTGGCCGATCTGCCGGTCAACAGGGGTGCTGACCTGGAAGTGCATAATACGGATACGGTGGGATGCATGCTCCTGCTGTTCATCCAGGATCTGTACGCCCAGAAGGCGGCGAAACAGATTCCTATCAGCAAGGACGATCTGTGGTTTTCAGGGGCTTCACTGATCTCAGAATTGAGCAAAGATGCGCTGTTGAAAGCGCTCATTCTGTTCTACACCCCGAGCCAACTCGGTCCGGCCCTCGAAGCGATCGGCAATCTTCCGGACCTGGAAAAGCGGCTCCACCGGATGGCGGATGAGGGGCTCCTGGTATGCGAGTGCAGGCAGGGCGTGGAGTACTTCAACTACAGCTCATTCATGATGAGATTCATGGATCCCATGTTTCTAAGAGATGTGCTAATCTTGACCGAATACCATCCACAGGCTAGCATCGTTGCAATCTACTTCAAGGCCGATGGAGCCTATATGATCAGCAGCACTGGCACCGAAGCCAGATTCGCTCCCGTCGGAGCTGATGATTTGAAGAGACTGGTGGTGAGCGATTCGCTGCAGGCGCCGATCTAGGAGGTGAAAGAGGGGAGGCAATCTTCTGCAGTGGTGCCTGCTCCCGCTTCAGGAAAGCCGGCATGCTCCAAATGCGGCGCCGAAACTCAAGCTGGCGCCAAGTTCTGTACAGAGTGTGGGACACGGTTTTAGTCTGCAGAACTGTGGCCGAAAAACTGGCAGTTCTCACCATCTTTATAAAGGTAACAAGGGGCATTGACTACCGGGTAATATCTTTTTGCTGCTTGTGGTACGCCATCGATCAAGATGGAGCAGGTAATTACTGTAAAAGGAAGAAACCGGCATCCGATTACGCCTGGTGCTTTAGAAGAACAGCGTGATGGCGCCGGTTGCAAGGACCAAAATAAAATTATGGGAGGGGTTGTCATGAATCATCTTCGGAAATCGTCCTTGTGCCGTGTGGTACTATTGCTCGTCTTAATCGTGCTGTCATTTAGCGTCTTCGGTTGCAGTAAACCGATCACCAATCAGGACTTGAGCGGTACGTGGAATGGCACTGTCAACGTAACCTATGTAAATCAGAAACTGATCGATTCGATCTGCGGCGGCTCGGGTAGTTCGAGCAGTTCGAGCAGTTCGATAAGCTCGCAATTGAGCAAGCCTATTCCCGTGGTCATGGACATCAAGACAACCTCGGACTCTGCAGGAACGATAACCTTTTTACAGAAAGGTGAATCTCAGGACCAGAGCAGCCAGAAGCCGGTTCCCTATACCTATTCCGATGGCAAGCTGAGCGTTGATACTTCTGATCAGGGCATGGAGGAACAGATAAGCGCCAATGTCAAGCAAACTAGCAGCGGCCTGGCTATGGACGGTACTGTAAAGGCTATCGTCACGAAAGAGAACCAGACGTTGCTGTCGGGCACCATTACCGCCACAAAGTAGGGGCGAGGCAGAGTGCATCCCGAATTGAGCTTTCGCCTGGGCAGCCGCCTGGTCGCAGTTGGCGCCTACCCGCTGTTTATCAGTCTTGCCATACTGACAGTGGTGCTGGGATCCTACCTGATCGCCGTGCACCGGGGGCTGCCCCGATCCAGAACGCTTTTCTGCATATTGCTGATGGCGGTGGCCTTCCTGGCCGGCGCCCGGCTTTTTGATGTGCTCTTAAACTGGCAGAACTACTGGCAGCAGCCGCTGCGGATCATCGCTTTCAAGCCGCTGGGATTTGCCATCTACGGGGGGCTGGTGCTGTCAGCGGCCGCGGGAGTGGCAGCCTGCCGTCTGGCAGGGCTCGATCCCTGGCGGCTGGCCGATGCCTCCGCCCCCGCCCTGGGCCTCGGCGTTGCCTTTGCCCGGGTAGGATGCTTTCTCAACGGGTGCTGCTACGGCCTGCCGACCAGTCTGCCCTGGGGGGTTAATTTTGCTCCTGGAAGCGAGGCCTATGAATATCAGCGCCTCAACCAGACCGTCCTTGCTTTCTTTCAGACTGCTCCCAAGATCCAGCCGCTGCATCCTACCCAGCTCTATGAACTGTTGGCAGGGCTGATCGGGGCGCTATTGGCGGTCTCCGTGCTGCAAAGGAAATTCTTCGATGGGGCAGCCTTTCTGGTCTTCATCATCTGGTTTACCATTTTTCGCTACTTCAACAACTATCTGCGCGTCTCCCCCGAGGGCGGTATGCCCGGTTACTTCTATCCAGCCTTCTACGGCCTGATACTGTTAGCGGCAATATTAATGTGGAACTGGCGAAAAAAGAGAGCGTCCGCTGCAGTGCAGAGTGTGGAGGGTATTGTATTAGTTGCTGCGTCAACATGTAAAGCTATGAAGGGAGAGTTGAGATGAAAAGGAATACCTGGTTAAACTTGATGTTATCGGCGGTCTTGGCAACTACTGTGTTTGCTTGCTTTCTGTTTAATGCAAGGGGTGTTTCTGTCTCAAGCGCCGCTACTCAGTCCACACCGGCCAACATCCAGGTCCTCCTCCAGATCGGGAAATCCACTATGCTCGTCAACGGCGCCAGCCAGCAACTGGATCCGGGCCAGGGGACGGCCCCGATCATCGTAGACGGCAGGACATTCTTACCGATCAGGGCGATCATCGAGGCTTTTTCCGGAACGGTAGGTTGGGACGGCACCGACCAGAAAGCGACCATCTCTCTGGGCAGTAACACTATCGTGCTCCATATCGGCAGCATGGCGGCAACGGTAAACGGGAATGCGAGCCAACTGGATGCGGCGCCTTTCATTTCGGATACCGGGAGGACGATGCTGCCGCTACGCTTCGTCTCAGAAAACCTCGGCCTGAATGTTGATTGGAATGCCGGAACGCAGGCGATAACGATCTCCGGCGCTACCGGCGGATCGGGCAGCCAGACATCCACCGGCAGTCAATCCGGAACCAAGCTGACAATTCCATCAGGCAAATTCATCGCCTCGCCGAATTTCAAGAACAACTTAATCATACCGGCCGGGAGCGGCACAGCGCCCGGAAAGTTTTACAAAGGGCTGGTCAACATCCTGCCCTTCTTGAAAATCAACCCGTCTCTGGAGACGGGGTTATTACATGGCCTTTTGGGGACAAGCAACCCGACTCCCAGGGTCCTTGAGGATGTTGTCAGCGATAAGAAGCTGGCGGGAGTCTCGTATCTCGGACACGGCTATGACTTGATCACCGGCAATTACGCAGACTCTGAAAGTGTCAAAGACTATCAAATACTTGATACCGATAAACTCCTGAACGCCGGGCTCGTGCTCCAGATGCCCAACAGCCAGAGCTACAGCACCTTTGCTTCCGGAGAGAGTGCCCAATCATACTCGGAGCAACTGGCCACGTCGGTCGGTGTCAGCGGGAGCTACCTTTTCTTCAGCGGCAGCGTCAAGACTAACTTCAGCTCAGACTCGCTGTCCCAGACCAACTCATCCTTCGCCACCTTGTCGTATGTCGCATCACAGTACGACCTCTATATAGATCAACAGCATGCAAAATTGACTGATTACCTCGACCCGGCTTTTGCGCAGGCGATCAACGATCCCGGTGTAGATCCGGATTGGATCTTCGACCGCTACGGCACCCATGTCCTGTTATCAGAGAGGATGGGAGGACGTCTCGACTACAACGCCAGCGCCAACAGCACCTACACCGAACAGGAACACGATATGCAGGCGGATATGGACGCATCCTTCAATTTAATGTACGCATCGGCAAATGTCAATGTCTCTACCAGCCAAAAAACAGCGAGCAGCAGCTACACTCAAAACTCCACAACGAACATCAAGGCGTACCCTGCCTATGGCTCCGGCAGTTTAGACCCGTCCGCATTTGCAGCCTGGTTTCAGAGCATGCAGAGCAATCCCACGCTGAGCGATTTCGGTCAGGATCCTTTCGTGCCTGTATGGCAGTTGGCCACAGATCCGGTGCGCCAGCAGCAGATAGAGACGGCGTTCGCGGCCTGGGGCAACAGCCATGACTATGTTCCGGCGCCACATTCTTATGTCATTACCGGAATCCGTCTGATACATGCGTACACTGTGGGTGATGCTGAAGCCGGCAACATTCCAGACCAGTTTGTGGATCCGCAGACCAATGATACCTGGCAGCAGATAGCAAACATCGGCGCCCATACCATGGATCCCGGCGATGGGCTAACTGTGGTCTACGTCCGGTATGGTTGGGCCGATGAAACTCCGCCGGTGGTCGGCATCTTCTTCACGAATGAGAACAATGGCTTTTCGCCGGACTCTGTGGATTACGCCTTTCAACAGATGTTTGGCAATGACCCCACCGCCAAGGTGTGGGGATACGGACATGATGAGCTGCCCAGTTCCGGACAGGACACCTACGTCACCACCTCAATGGGCGACAAGATGCGCCTGTACTATGTCACCGGTATGAACGAGCCGCCATTTGTTCACCTGAGGGTGCGCTGGCTAAACCCTGACGGCAGCACCGGTTATGCGCCGGCGCAACAACCAACCGATCCGGCGTTCTTTCCGGTGATCGATGCCAGCGTGTTTCTGGGAACCAGTCTCGGCCAGGCTGTCCCGCAAAATTGCGATGCTGACCTGGGTAACGTAGAAGTGATGAATAGCGATATCTACCCCCTCATTAACCATCACTACATCGAGTATGCCTACCAATAAATGCGCATAGGAGAACTGATTACCTATCTGCCGTTTTAGAAAGGAAGATAGAGTTTCAGAGCAGCAGCGATGGATATTCGAATATGGTATATGGCTATTTTTGATCATGATAGTGAGGTGGGATGTGATGGAAAACGAAAAGAGTGAATATAAAATTATAGCCGCATCCACTGTGGATGATCTGCAGGATGAGAACACTGCCAGTAAAACGCAGCCACTTCAAGCCGCGGCGCCTGCGCCACATCCGGTAAAAACAGCGCCGGAAGTTCCAAACCCACAAGCTGTGCAATCAGCGCCGCCGCCGCCGGTACAGGCACCGCCGCAATATGTACAGCCTGCGCCACTGCCGCCAGTGCAAGCAGGCCCCCAGATACCACGTGCGCATACAGCGAACACGGCTTCAGAGCAATCCGGCGCTTCACAAAATACTGCATATCAATCCATGCAGGGCGCAAATCAATCTCAGCAACCGGCATATCAACAGCAGGCTGCATATAGGCCCCAGGAATACGCAGCGAATCAACCGCAGATAAGCTATGCGGGATCGGACTCTGCTCCTTTAAGTGTTGGGCAATATGTATGGATGTTCATACTGTCATGCATTCCCATTGTGGGGATCATATTTCTTTTCGTCTGGGCTTTCGGATCGCGCAACATAAACAGAAAAAACTATGCCCGTGCCGCATTGATACTCACTGCGATCGGCATTTTTTTGTGGGTCATTATAGCGATCGCCACGATCTCGATCGGCGGGTTCATCAGCAATCTCAAGAGTTGATATGGCGCAGCGCCAGTCGCACCCGGGCGGCATGCTTTATGGCCCGGATTAGGCAGGGAAGGCAAGTATCCGGCAGAGCGGCAGTTGAATGAGTCGGGCAGCAAAGCGGTGTTTTTGGGGTTGATTCATACAACCACTTTAGGCGGAGTTCTAGACCACCTAAAGTGGTTGCTTAGTTTTCGTGTTTGCCCCTGTTTCCTGCAAATTGGTTAAAAACCACGGTTTAGGGCAATACTTTTTTTGGCAATATTTTTAATACCAAACTTTTTGGCGTTGCCGGAAATCTCTCGTGTTAGGAGCCGTGGTTGCTATGGGTAATATCTTCGGTCTGAACGGCGTGCTGACTTTCATCCAGTTGTTTTTTATCATCGTGATCGGACTGTACTTCTGGAACCTGCTCAAATCGCAACAGGGGATGAAGGTGGCGGTCGACCGGGAGGCCAGAAAGGAACTGGAGAAGATCCAGTCGCTGCGGCGGATCTCTCTGGCAGAGCCACTGTCGGAGCGGACGCGCCCGCGGTGCTTTGAGGAGATCGTCGGCCAGGAGGACGGACTGAAGGCGCTGCGGGCGGCGCTCTGCTGCTCCAACCCCCAGCACGTCCTGATCTATGGCCAACCGGGCGTGGGCAAGACCGCTGCTGCCAGGCTGGTGCTGGAAGAGGCCAAAAAGAACCCGCGCTCGCCCTTTGGCCACAGCGCCAAGTTCATCGAGATGGACGCCACCACTGCCCGCTTTGATGAGCGTGGTATCGCCGACCCTATCATACGTCAAGTGAATATACCAGCCTAAACCATGAACACCAGTAATATCAAGCGTTTGAGATGCATACAGCATTTACTAGGTGAAGGAGGAAGTATGGGTTATGTCCAAGGGGGCAGTTATTGCTGGGACAGATCTGAAAGGGTTGGCGGAGCAGATCAGGCTAAAGACGACAGCGCTGATCAAGGAACTGGAGGCCAAGGAGGATGAGGGCTTGCCAATTGCACCGGCTGGCGGAGGATGCCGAGGATGCGGCTGCTGAATACGAGGCCAGGCTCTACTTGCATGCCGTCCAGGGGCTGTTGAGCGACGTACAGGATGCAAGTAGTAGGCTAAAGTACTTGCTGGGCAATATTGATGCCGATGGCGAGTTCAAGGGCTCTAGCCTAGTCTTGTTACCCATCCTGTGACCGAAAAATGCTTTGTTACCGATTTTGTTACCTAGAATTATGACCTGAAGACTGTGCGCCAGGTGGATTTGAACCATTCTGGATACCGCCTGATGTGACCAATCCGGTTGCTACGGACATCAGAATAGCGAGAAAACAAAACTACCGCGATTCGCGGTAGTTTTGATATAAACTACAATATGATTAAGTTGCCAGTTCAGGGAATGCGGCCGGAAAATCATCAAGCAAAGCGCTTGGCAGCTAATCACCAAGCGCTTTGATCTATTTATCGCCGGTCGAACCTGTCCGGCTAGGGAATGTGAACGCTAATAAATGCTAGGTTAGTAACCCGAATAGGTGACGGTGATCTCCTGGGTACTCGCATCCCAGTTTACCTTGCAACCCATGTTTTCGGCGATGAAACGCAGTGGCAGCATGGTGCGTCCTGGCGGCACTACGACCGGTGTCACATCCGTGCTATTGGCGTCTATCGGCGTATCTGTTCCGTTCACCTTGGCATTGCTCTGGCCGATCCACATCTCGAGTGTCTTGCCGTTCAGGCCTATGGTCACCTTCTGTGTTGGCTGATCCCAGGTAGTAGTAGCTTTGAGCGGGTCGGCCACATACTTGACCGGCAGGAGCGTCCTGCTGTTGTTGATGACCGGGGCGGTGTCCATAGTTTCCGGCTGCCCGTTGACGGTATAGCTGGTGCTCCCGACGGTGAAGACCATGGATGTCGTGGCTGTGGCGGCATATTGAACCTTGCCGGGATTGTTGTATAGCGTGTTGACCTCAGCAAAATTGAGCGCATAGTCGTAGATCTGCACGTCGGCCATCTCACCTTTGAAATAAGATACGCCACCGCTGTTGATATGCCTGCCGATCACCATGTTATTGTTGGATGTGTCAGGTTGGCAGGGCGTGGAGGAGCCTGATGGACACGGAACCGACTTATTGTCTTTCAATTGGGCGTTGTCGTACAGGCAGGCGTTTGTCCCATCATCGGTGACCGTGATCAGGTGCCATCCTGTTGTCCAATCGACGTCGCTGCCGTTTAGAGCAAATTCGCCTCCCCCTTGAAGCGTGTAGTCCATGCCCCACTGGACAGAGTCATTATCTGCTACCCGCAGATCGTAGATATCGTCGTAGCCGCCCTCCGACATCTTGGCTACGACAGAGCCGTCTTGCTGCTGTGATTTATCGAGCTTGACCCAGGCGGAGATAGAGAATGGCCCGCTAAGATCGATATCTGGGGAATCGGGGACCTTGATCTCACCGCTGCTGAATATGCCGCATTGTCCAGTGGGACCGTCGTTGCCGGACATGATGCCGCCGATCACCTGGCCGTCGTGGCCGTTGCCCGCCGTGTCCTTGCCAGGGTTGTCGCTCCCAAACAGGTACTCGGCTATCGGCTTGTGCTTGATCACAACCGCGTTTGCTGCGGTCGTCCCTGTTGTTGCAGGAGCTTGACTGTTCGTAGCCGTGGAGTTCGTTGCGGTGTTTGTATTGTTGGTCGTGTTTGTGGAGCTGGCTGCAGGGGTGTTGTCAGAGGCCTTGTGAGTGAATTTGGAGATCAGCGAGCATCCGGTTAGTGATGTAGCTATCAATACGATTGTTAAACTCATAAACAAAAGCAGCAAAACCTTATTATGTTTTTTCCCCATATCTATCCCTCCAATGAAATAAAATTAGAGATGTCACGCAAGCATTTGTCCCTTGGCAGATCCCGCAGGCATTGTCTCTCTTGCTTCACCCCCCTGATACTCCACATATATTCTGCGCAACGCTTACATAATTCCACATAAAGGGCAGAAACTCCTGCTTATTTGACAGAAAATCTGTGTTTTTCAAGGATCTTTGGGCACTTTTAACCGAGTTTTTCAGTAGAAACTAATACTACAGCGATCTCTTTTTAACGATCATTGATAACCAAATACCTGTGCCAATAATCTGAGCTTTGTTGTCCGGTGTGACCGATAGGCGATAAAGTTACGCCTCTGGTAATAATTCACCAGGTCGAGCGCCCGGCTGATCTCGATCCGATTGCCGGAGAAGGCTGCAATAATCAATCTCAGGGCCTGAGGCAGCGTCAAGATCGGCTCACCCGTTTTTTTTAAAACGTTGCCTCACCTCAAGCACAAAGAGGTGAGCGATCATCACGAACAGCATGTGCTGATGCCAGGCGTTCCAGGAACGGGACTCACAGTGACCCATGCCCAGATAACTCTTACACTCTTCGAAGCACTGCTCGATCGGCCAGCGTAAGGTAGCGGCCCGGTGCAACTCCTGTTTAGGAATGTCGGCCGGGGCGTTGGAGAGGGAGAAATTGATCCTGCCGTCCTCATAACGCCTGATGTAGAGCCAGACATCCCTGCCGGGCAGATTGTCCCGGCACTCGACCACGCGCAGCACTTTGACATCGGTGATGATGGGGCCCTTGGACCCCTCTCCCAGGATCACTCTCTCCCAGGGGATGCTGTTGTCAGCCGCTAACTGGGATACTGCAACCGGAGGCTGGGAGCACTTGGGGCTTCAGGCGACACTCTTTCTGTTGCCGCGGTTTCCGGTAACGGTACAGCTTTGGCCCGGGGATGAGGAGATGGCGGGCAGCGCCAACGTCCTGTTCGATGCCAGCGCCACTCATTATCTGCACATTGAGGATATTGTCGCAGCCGGTGACCAGGTGGCCCGGTTTTTAGTGCGACACTATGAATTGCTGACCGCAACAGAGGGGTGCTCATGAATTATGAGCGAGGGACGGTGTTTTGACCGGGAGTTTGAGCGCAGCGCATGGGAAAAGGGTATCCGGGATTTAACAAATGGAATAATATAAGAAAAAAATCGCGGTGTTCCACATCACCTCGGACCACCAGCTGAACGTGTTATGCGATCTACCGCTTCCCTAGCCTGCTGTATGCCACCGGCCTTATTCAGCCGGAAGATTGGTCAGTATATGAATCGATGAACCGATGAGTGGGTTTTTTATAGATTCAATTTAACCCGATGATTGGCTCGGTGAAAAAATTGTCCTTATTTAAGAGGATACGTGCTCGGACCAGTAAAAATGTTGTGTTAATCTTGTGAAAATATGTCTTCCTTCTGAACATCCGGTTAAAAACCACGGTTTAAGGAAATACTTTTTTTGGCAATATTTTTAATACCAAACTTTTTGGCGTTGCCGGAAATCTCTCGTGTTAGGAGCCGTGGTTGCTATGGGTAATATCTTCGGTCTGAACGGCGTGCTGACTTTCATCCAGTTGTTTTTTATCATCGTGATCGGACTGTACTTCTGGAACCTGCTCAAATCGCAACAGGGGATGAAGGTGGCGGTCGACCGGGAGGCCAGAAAGGAACTGGAGAAGATCCAGTCGCTGCGGCGGATCTCTCTGGCAGAGCCACTGTCGGAGCGGACGCGCCCGCGGTGCTTTGAGGAGATCGTCGGCCAGGAGGACGGACTGAAGGCGCTGCGGGCGGCGCTCTGCTGCTCCAACCCCCAGCACGTCCTGATCTATGGCCAACCGGGCGTGGGCAAGACCGCTGCTGCCAGGCTGGTGCTGGAAGAGGCCAAAAAGAACCCGCGCTCGCCCTTTGGCCACAGCGCCAAGTTCATCGAGATGGACGCCACCACTGCCCGCTTTGATGAGCGTGGTATCGCCGACCCACTGGTCGGGTCGGTGCACGACCCGATCTACCAGGGAGCGGGGGCGCTGGGCATGGCCGGCATCCCCCAGCCCAAGCCGGGGGCGGTCACCAAGGCCCACGGGGGCATCCTGTTCCTGGACGAGATCGGCGAACTGCACCCGATCCAACTCAACAAGCTATTGAAGGTGCTGGAGGACCGCAAGGTCTTCTTCGAGAGTGCCTATTACAGCTCTGAGGACACTCACATCCCGGTCCATATCCATGATATCTTCCAGCACGGGCTGCCGGCGGACTTTCGCCTGGTGGGCGCCACCACCAGGCTGCCGGAGGAGATCTCCCCGGCCATCCGCTCCCGCTGCGTGGAGATCTTCTTCCGTTCGCTGCTGCCGCAAGAGGTCAGGGCGATCGCCGAAAATGCCGCCTATAAGATCAGCTTTGACTTTGGGCCCAGGGCGCTGGACGTGATCGAGAAGTATGCCGAGAATGGGCGCGAGGCGGTCAACATCGTGCAGATCGCCGCCGGCCTGGTGCAGTCCCGGCAGTCACAGGAGATCACGGTGGCCGACGTGGAGTGGGTGGTCAACAGCGGCCACTACTCTCCCCGCCTGGAGCGCCGGGTGCCCGAGGAGCCGCAGGTTGGCCTGGTCAACGGGCTGGCGGTAAGCGGCCCGAACATCGGCACCCTGCTGGAGATCGAGGCCAGCGCCAGCCCGAGCGGAAAGGAGTGTGGGCAGGTGATCGTCACCGGCGTCGTCGAGGAAGAGGAATTGGGCGGCCTGTCCGGGAGGCGTGTGCGCCGCAAGAGTATGATCAAGGGTTCGGTGGAGAACGGCCTGACTGCCATCCGCCGGATGCTGGATGTGGACCCGAGAGGCTACGACATTCACATCAACATTCCGGGGGCGATGCCCACCGACGGACCCTCGGCGGGAGTGGCCATCGTTCTGGCTGTTTACTCCGCTATCACCGGGCGCTTGGTGGACAACCGGGTTGCCATGACCGGCGAGGTATCGATCCGGGGAGAGGTGAAGCCGGTGGGCGGGGTCGTGGCCAAGGTGGAGGCGGCGATGAGAGCGGGGGCGAAGCGGGTGCTGATCCCGCAGGAGAACTGGCAGGAACTCTTCAACCAGTTGCCCCTGGAGGTGATCCCGGTGCGGCAGATCAAGGAAGTGCTCAAGCTCGGCCTGCTGCCGCAGCGCGCCGGGCGGTCGCGGCGTGGCGCCGCCGGGCAGGTTCCTGCGTGAACGCCATTCCTTCATGAAAATGGATTTGAAAGAATACCGCCTGGCAATCAGCCGGCGGTATTCTTTCTTACCTGCCGTATGCGGCGTACCAGGTAGTTAACATAATCAAGGGGAGTCGTTTCCTCCCGGCGCCGGATTGTACGGGCTCAGATCAATCTGAAACTGCTCCCGGGTGATCTGCCTGTTATCGAAGTGGTAGCTGAAGCCGCTGAGGACGCCGTTGTCGATGGCCAGGCCGGACACCGGGCTGTCGGCGGGCACATCCTCCACCTTGGCGCTGCTGCTAAGATCGTAGATGTGCAGTTGCAGTTGCAAGCCGTCCCAGACGGTCACGTAACCGGGGCTCCAGAACACCCGGCTCGATCCGTCCATCCCGGTTGCCCGGCCGCTCGCCAGGTCTACCAGTTCCAGCCCGATCGCCGCCCCTTTCTTGCCGGACGGGGAGTCCTGCGCAAACAGGGCCAGGTAGCGGCCGTCCGGTGAGGCCAGGGGGCCCATGGCATTCTCCTTGAAGACCGATGACTGTTTGGCGCCAGGGTCGTATACCTTCACCACCGGACTGTCGCCCTGCCAGCAGTCATAGTAGAGCTTGCCGCCGGCCCAGCAGAGGTAGGTCTGCTGATCGCTCATGTAGTCCGGATATTTGAAGGAGTCCACCTGCATCAAGGCGCCGCCGGCCAGATCCCCGATGCAGACAGAGACAGTGGTGTCGCCCTGGCTGCTCTTGCCCTCCAGGGCGAGTTTGCTGCCGCTTGACGAATAATCGGCAACGTAACCGAGGCTGGCGAGTTCCCCCAGGTTGTGGATCTTCTGGTCACTCCTGCGATAGAGGCTGTGGCTGCCCAGGATCAGGTCGCCTCCGGGCAGTTCCTGGAAGAGCGGGTTGTTTTCCTGCCAGGGCACGTATTCGAAAGTGCCCACTACCACTCCCTGGGGAGTGAGTACCTGGTAAACCAGGCTGCCATCATCAGCAACACCGGGCAGCAGTTTGACGGTCAGACCGCCGGCCGTGGCTGCGTCGCTGAAGGCAACCTGGTACTTGCCTTCAGATGAGGATGGGTTGTCGGGAACGGCAGGCGCCTTGATGTTCCACCGGCCGGCGGCCGCGGCGATGGCTATCACTGCTGCTGCCAGGCACAGAACCAGCAAGGCGATCTTAGTCAGGGCTTTTTTGTTCTTCATCTCTTTTTTCTTCGGCTTGATCAGCAATGCTCATCCTCCGGGTGCCAGTACTAAAGTGTTGGGCATCTAAATAAGTTAGACAACTTTTCCGGCATCCCTGCCTGCAAACGGAGCCGGCAAGCAACTCGCTTTGCTCGGGGATTCAGTGGGGGCCCACCGCATCCTCCGCATCCGGGCTAACGCCCGGCCTGAAAGAATGCGGAGAACTCGGGCTAACGCCCGGCCTTGAGCTCCGCATTCCGTTCCTCCGCATCCAGACCTTCGGTCCTCCGCATCCTCCGCATCTAAGGCTCCGCCTTAGCCCCAAGGAATGCGGAGTACATAAGGCTCCGCCTTAGCCCCAAGGAATGCGGAGTACATGGCCTGAAAGAATGCGGAGAGCTGCGCCGGGCGAAGCCCGGATGCCGAGGAAGTGGGGAATATTGAGGTCAAGTTATGCATTCCTATGATAGCATAGTGTTGCCAAATATTAATTGGTAGAATATAGATGTATATACTATATTTAACGTTTGTTTAGATCCCCTGCTTTTATCCTTGCCTGGCCGCCATTTCCGCAGCTTGCAGGCGGCTGGGGGGAGGGCTTGTTGCGGAGTTCATCAAAAATGGGGTAGAATTAAAGGGGATAAAGGGGGTAGCTCAAATGTCCCATATAGAACAACAGAACGGCGAAGAACAGCAGTATGAAAAGCAGCAACGGATCCCGGAACAGGGAGGAGAACACATCCTTCCCCTGCTCCCCTTAAGGGGCATACTGGTTTTTCCGTACATGGTCATTCACCTGGACGTGGGACGGGAGAAGTCGGTCAAGTCGATCGACGAGGCGATGCTTCGCGACCGCGAGATCTTCCTGGTAACCCAGAAGGAGGCCCAGACCGATGAGCCGGGCACCGAGGATATCTACCAGGTCGGCACCATCGCCGAGATCAAGCAGCTTCTGAAGCTGCCCGGCGGCACCTTCCGGGTGCTGGTGGAGGGGCTGAGCCGCGGCCGGATCCTGAACTACATTGCCACTGAGCCGTTCATCAGGGTCATGGTGGAGGAGCACCACGAGAACGAAGAGAAGACGGCGGAGATCGAGGCCCTGATGAGGGCTGTCAGCAACCTGTTTGAGCAATACGTCAAGCTGGGCAAGAGGATCTCCCCGGAGACCGCAGTCTCCATTGCGGCCGTGGAGGACCCGGGGCGGTTCGCCGACCTGATCACATCGCAGATCAATTTGAAGGTGAACGACAAGCAGGCGGTCCTGGAGGCTTTTAGCGTCAAGGAACGGCTGGAGAAGTTGAACGAGATCCTCAACCGGGAGATGGAAGTGCTCGAACTGGAGCGCAAGATCAACACCCAGGTGCGCCGGCAAATGGAGAAGACCCAGAAGGAGTACTATTTAAGAGAGCAGATGCGGGCGATCCAGAAGGAGTTGGGTGAGAAGGACGAGCGCGCCTCTGAGGTCGAGGACCTGCGGGCAAAGATCGCCGAGGCCCACTTCCCCAAGGAGGTGGAGGAGAAGACCCTCAAAGAACTCGACCGGCTGGAGAAGATGCCGCCGATGGTGGCGGAGGCGGTGGTGGTCAGGAACTACCTGGACTGGCTGCTGGCCCTGCCCTGGCACCAGGAGACCCGGGACCGCCTGAATTTGAAAACGGCCGAGAAGATCCTGGAGGCAGACCACTACGCCCTGGAAAAACCCAAGGAGCGCATCCTGGAGTACCTGGCGATCCGCAAGCTGGCCACCAAGATGCGCGGGCCGATCCTCTGCCTGGTGGGGCCGCCCGGGGTGGGCAAGACCTCCCTGGCCAAGTCTGTTGCCAGGGCGCTGGGGCGCAAGTTCGTGCGCATCTCCCTGGGCGGTATCAGGGACGAGGCGGAGATCCGCGGCCACCGGCGCACTTATGTGGGCGCCATGCCCGGCCGCATCATCCAGGGGATGAAGACGGCGGGCAGCAAGAACCCGGTCTTCCTGCTGGACGAAGTGGACAAGATGAACGCCGACTTCCGGGGCGACCCCAGTTCGGCCCTGCTGGAGGTGCTGGATTCCGAGCAAAATCACAGCTTCAGCGACCACTTTATCGAGGTGCCCTACGACATGTCGAAGGTCCTGTTCATTACCACGGCTAACGTGGAGTACAACATCCCGCGCCCGCTGCTGGACCGCATGGAGGTCATCAAGCTGCCGGGCTATACCGAGGAGGAGAAGGTGAAGATTGCCGAGCGCCACCTGATCCCCAAGCAGCTCAAGGAACACGGCTTGAAGCAGCGCCATTTGCAGATCTCGGAGAACGCCGTGCGGGAGATCGTCCGGGAGTATACCCGGGAGGCGGGGGTACGCAACCTGGAGCGGGAGATCGCCACCATCTGCCGCAAGACGGCCCGGGAGGTGGTCAATGACCGCAAGCACCAGGCCCGGGTGTCGGCTGCCGGACTGTCGGGATACCTGGGTATCCCACGCTTCCACTGGGGCGTCATCGAGAAGGAGAATGAGACAGGTGTGGCCACCGGCCTGGCCTGGACCGAGGTCGGCGGCGACGTGCTAAGCGTCGAAGTCAGCATCCTGAAGGGGAGGGGCAACATCACCCTGACCGGGAAGCTGGGGGAAGTGATGAAGGAGTCCGCCCAGGCCGCCCTTAGCTATGTCCGGTCGCGTGCCCAGGACCTGAACCTTCCGGATGACTTCCACGAGAATTACGACCTGCACATCCACATCCCCGAGGGCGCCATCCCCAAGGATGGCCCGTCGGCGGGGATCACCATCGCCTCCGCCATCGCCTCCGCCCTGAGCGGGCGCCGCACCAGCAGGGAGATGGCCATGACCGGGGAGATCACCCTGCGCGGCCGGGTGCTGCCGGTGGGGGGGATCAAGGAGAAGGTGCTGGCCGCCCATCGCGCCGGGATCAAGCAGGTGATCATTCCCCGGGAGAACAAGAAGGACCTGGAAGAGATCCCGGCCAACGTACGGCGCAAGATCGCCTTCGTGCTGGTGGATAACATGGATGAGGTGCTGCAGAAGGCGCTGCTTCCGGCAACGGAGGACACGGACAAGAAGTCATCCGGGCTAACGCCCGGCCTGAAAGATAGCTCTGCGCAGTCTTCGGGCCAGGCCGGAAAACTTGAAGGGCAAGGCAACCGATTCTAAGCGTCGGGAAGGGTGCGTAAAATAGGGGCAGGGGAGGAATAATTATGAAGACCTTGCCTCTACAATCCAAATCTGGGGTGAACAGAAGAGGCGCTCCTCTGAAAAGAGGGGTGAGCGCCTCTTTTTTGCTGATTGTGGCCGGTTTAACCGGGGCGCTGGTTTATGCCCTCGCCTCCGACCGTAGCAGCGTCTGGCTGAGCCCCTTTATCTTCTGGTGGGTTGCTCTGAGCTGCTGCGCCGGCGGTTTGATGGCCGGGCTGCGGGGAGGTCCGTCGGTCTGGTGGCCGGCCGGGCAGATCGGGGTGCTAGGGGGCGGCATGTTGCTGGTGCTGCTGGCGCTGATTGCCCCGGAAAGCCTGGTCCCCGGCGACCTGCTCATCTACGGCCTGCTGCCTGCCGGCTTGAGCTGCATCGGAGCGCTGGCAGGCGCCAATATTAGAGGAACGAAAGGCGCCCGGCCCGGCAGACCCGGCGCCGCCGCGAGGGCGGATACGGTTCGAGGCTCGAAAAAAAGGGCAAACCGGGCAGCGAATGGCTAACCTCATACGGCGGCACTGAGTCAAGTGAGCCAAGAACCGTCCCCTGGCTCACCGCCGCTTTGAAGGCCGCGGCACGCAGTTTGAAAAGCGGAGGCAAGAAGAGTCCTCATCCGGAGTTGGCAACTCCATTATTGTTGCCGACTCCGTTAGCGTCGGCGGAACTGTTCGGCACGAGGTTGCCGGGTGCTTCGGTTGCAGGATTGCCGGGTGTTTCGGTTGCAGGTGTGGGTGCTTCGGTTGCAGGTATGGGCGCCGGCTCGTCGTATTGAGTGGGCGCTGTGCCCTGGAGGAAGATATCATTTTCCAGATCGCTGGTGGGAGTGTCGGCTAAGGGCAGCAGGCCGGTTTTGTTGTCGATGGTGACCTCGACCAGGCCGCCGGGCATCGGGAAATAAGTAACCGGCAAACCCTGGGTGGCTGTTTGCATGACTGCCTTCCACATCCGAGCGGGATAGGTCGCTCCGAATACATCGGGCAGTCTATCCATGCCCTGCTCCTGATCGAATCCCATCCAGACGGCGGCGGTGTATTCGGGGGTGTAGCCGATGAACCAGGCGTCCACCTTGCTGGTGGTGGTGCCGGTCTTGCCCGCCACCGGACGACCGAGCTGGGCGTTGGTGCCTGTGCCCACCCGGACCACGCTCTGGAGCAGGTTGGTCATGATGTAGGCTGTCTGCGGCGATATCACCGTTTTTTGCTGGGGCCGGACCTCGTATAGAAGCTGCCCGCTGCTGTCCAGGATCTTGCGCACGCAGTAAGGTTTGATATAGGTTCCCTGATTGGCGATAGCGGCGTAGCCCGCTGCCATCTCCAGCGGGGAGATGCCGTTGGTGATCCCGCCCAGGGCCAGGGCCAGGTTCTTGTCCTGGTCGGGATCGAGGCTGGTGATGCCGAACTTGGTGCCAAAATCGTAGCCGTACTCGACGCCGATCAGGTCGAGCAGCTTCACGGCGTAGGTGTTGATCGACAGCTCTATGGCGGTGCGCATGGTGATCGGACCGCGGTACGTGTCATCGTCATTGTGGAAGGTCATGGACCCGAAGGTGGCCGGTTCGTCGTTCTGGACCAGGGCTTCGGTGTAGCCATCTTCGATGGCCGGGCTGTAGACCACGAGCGGCTTGATGGACGACCCGGGCTGGCGCTCGGCCTGGGTGGCCCGGTTAAAGGGGCGGGCCACCGTGTGCTGGCGTCCGCCCACCAGAGCCTGGATCAGGCCGGTGTGTTGGTCGATCAGCACCATCGCCCCCTGCACCTGCTGTCCATGGGAATCCGGCGGGAAACTGGACGCTTTGGCGAAGACCGACTCCATCTTCTGCTGCGCCGGGATGTTTAAACCGGTATAGATCTCCAGGCCGCTGTTGTAGATGAGGTTCTGGGCGGCATCCAGCGTCATCCCCTGTTGCTGCAGGATCGATTCGGTCTCACTGACCACCTCATCGGTATAGTATGGGTACTGGTAACCGCTCTTGGCGCCCTCATGGTATGTCAACTGTTCCTGCTTGGCCTGGGCGGCATCCTTTGTACTGGTATTGCCGTATTTGACCATCTGGTCGAGCACGGTCTCCTGCCTGTGTTTGGCCAGTTCCTGACTGGCGAAGGGGTTGTAGTTGTTGGGGCTGCGCACGATCCCCGCCAGCAGGGCACTCTCGGCCAGGGTGAGGTCCTTGGCATTCTTGTCGAAATAGAGCTGGGACGCCGCCTGAATGCCATAAGCGCCATTGCCGAAGAAGATCCGGTTCAGGTAAAACTCCAGGATCTCCTGTTTGGTGTAGTGGTGCTCCACTTCCATGGCAAGGATCGCTTCCTGGATCTTGCGCCGGAGAGACTTATCATCGCTGAGAAAGGCGTTCTTGACCAACTGCTGGGTAATGGTGCTGCCCCCCTCTGCTGCGCTGCCCGTCCGGAGATCGGTCCACAACGCCCTGGCGATCCCTACCGGGTCTACGCCCATATGTTCATAGAAGCGGTTGTCTTCGGCGGCCACGAAGGCCTGCGGCAGGTAGGGAGGCAGATCGGTGATCGATACCGCGGTCCTGTTCTGAACGCTAAAGACCTCGGATGCTGCCTGGTCATAGCGGTCATAGATGTTGGTCGACTGCGAGCCCACCAGCTTGCTCGGGTCCCAGGCGGGCAGGGTGGCGACGGCCCAGGCAAACTCCACGCAGCCGATCACCAGCAGGCCAAGGATGATCAACTCGACGAGGAGCAGCAATGCCCGGAACGGCTTCAGTCTTTTCTTCTTCCTCTTCCTGGAAGGAGATTCCATCTCCCGGACGGGCATCTGAGCCCCCCCAATCATTTTGAGTGATGAGCATTATCGTCAATCGCGAGTTGTTTTAGCCGGCTCTCTCATTACTGATTCCTCATCAGTTATTACTCCTGTTTATTATAGCAGAATACGTCACCTGATCGGTTGCGTCAAGAGTGAAATGTCTGGCAGGCAAGTCCAGACCGGAGTCCTGGATGAGGAGGATACGGCGGAGCGGGTTGTCACCTGTGAAAAAGTTGACAAAGATAAGAACAGGGCCGTACAATGAAAGGTGGTTAAATGGCTCCTTTTGTCCCGCACGGGGGCGAAAGGAGTTTTATGTAAGTCAGAGGTGAGTCAGAAAATGTCGGAAGAACAGGGCAGCACCGGGCGAGATGAGGTTATGGAAATGGCTACCACCTACGATCCCCGCAGTGTGGAGGAGCGGTGGTATCAATACTGGCAGGATCAGGGCTTCTTTCACGCCGAGCCGGGCGGAGAGCAAAAACCTTTTTGCATCGTCATTCCGCCCCCCAACGTGACCGGTATCTTGCACATGGGGCACGCACTGAACAACACCATGCAGGACGTACTGGTGCGCTGGCACCGGATGCGGGGGGACAACACCCTGTGGGTTCCGGGCACCGACCACGCCGGGATCGCCACCCAGGCGCGTGTGGAGCGGCAACTGGCCGAAGATGGCCTGAGCAAGGACGAAATCGGGCGCGACCGGTTTCTGGAGCGGGTGTGGGCCTGGAAGGAGCAGTACGGCGGGACGATCATCAGGCAGCTCAAGCGTCTGGGCGCCTCCTGCGACTGGCAGCGGGAGCGCTTCACCATGGACGAGGGTTGCTCGCGGGCGGTGCAGGAGGTGTTCCGGCGCCTGTACGCCAAGGGTCTGATCTACCGCGGCAGCTATATCATTAACTGGTGCCCGCGCTGCGGCACCACCATCTCCGATATCGAGGTCGAGCATGACGAGGAGCAGGGAACACTTGTTCATATCCGTTATCCCGGGTTGGATGGCGCCGGCGATATCGTGGTGGCCACCACCCGCCCGGAAACCATGCTGGGCGACACGGCGGTGGCGGTGCACCCGGATGACCCACGCTACCGCTCTCTTGTAGGCAGGGAGGTGCTGCTGCCGATCATGAACCGCCGCCTCCGGGTGATCGCCGACGAGGCCGTCGACCCGGAGTTTGGCACCGGGGCGGTGAAGGTGACCCCGGCCCACGACCCGGCTGACTTCGAGATGGGTCGCCGCCACGGCCTGCAGGAGATCATGGTGATCGGCAAGGACGGAATGATGACCCCGGATGCTGACCGCTACGCCGGACTGCCTGCGGCCGAAGCCCGGCGGCAGGTGGTGGAGGATCTGCAGAAGCTCGGCCTGGTCGTCAAGATCGAGGACTACTCCCATTCCGTCGGGCATTGCTACCGCTGCGAGACAGTGATCGAGCCGCTGGTTTCCGAGCAGTGGTTCGTGCGCATGAAGCCGCTGGCCGAACCCGCCCTGGAGGTGGTGCGCCAGGGACGGATCCGCTTTTTCCCCGAGCGCTTCGCCAGGATCTATCTCAATTGGCTGGAGAATATCAGGGACTGGTGCATCTCCCGCCAGCTCTGGTGGGGCCACCGCATCCCGGTCTGGTACTGCCAATCCTGCGGCGAGGCCATCTGCCCCGAGTCAGAACCGGATACATGCCCCAAGTGCGGCGGAACCAGCCTGGAGCAGGACCCGGACGTGTTGGACACCTGGTTCAGCTCTGCCCTGTGGCCGTTTTCCACCCTGGGCTGGCCCGGCCACACCGCGGAACTGGACTACTACTTCCCCACCTCGGTGCTGGTCACTGCCCGGGACATCATCTTCTTCTGGGTCGCCCGGATGATATTCATGTCCTTAGAGTTCATGCA
>Ga0224558_1001256_pt1 | contig 27091 bp, 23 predicted proteins | sample 714S32024metaG_FD_180682 | JGI IMG/M metagenome (GOLD analysis project Ga0224558, IMG submission 180682) | Peat soil microbial communities from Stordalen Mire, Sweden - 717 S3 20-24 | ecosystem: Environmental > Terrestrial > Soil > Wetlands > Peat | place: Sweden: Norrbotten County, Stordalen... | reverse complement strand
CCGCAAACTCAAAGGCAGGCACCGCGTCCGGCGGCGCCGGAGGCTAAGCCGAAGACTCCGCCACCTCCGCCCAAGAAGCAACCGCCAAGCGAAAAGGACAAACAGAAGTGACCATGAACGCCACTACCGTTGGGCGGTGGCGTTCGCTTTTTTGCAAGTCGCGGATTCGACGGACGCTTCCGATGATGGAGTTTCCGAAATATCTGCTGTGCGTCTGCGGCGCGGCCCGAACAATTGTTCGCCCCCACTAATCAGTCCACAACCGCTCCGGAACGTGCTCCAACTTATATCGCGCGATTGGCAGCTTCAAGATAGTTGTCGCAAACAGCGTTAGCACTCAAAACCCCTCTCGGCGGGGTCAATGAGGTCCTGCCAACTCCATGGCTTTCATTGACTTACTCGTTTCACAGACGTAAGATTCGCGCCAGTGATCGGCCGAACCATCTCGCACTACCGCATCGTTGAGAAGCTCGGTGGTGGCGGGATGGGAGTGGTCTACAAGGCCGAGGACATAAAGCTCGACCGGTTCGTAGCTCTCAAGTTCCTGCCTGATGAAGTAGCCAAGGATCCGCAGGCACTCAGCCGTTTCCAGCGCGAAGCTAAGGCTGCTTCTGCACTCAATCATCCGAACATCTGCACCATCTACGAAATTGACGACCAGCACGGCGAAGCCTTCATCGCCATGGAGTTTCTTGACGGCATGACGCTCAAGCATCGCATCGGCGGACGTGGCATGGAAACCGAGCTGGTTCTGTCGCTGGGTGTCGACATCGCCGACGCACTGGATGCGGCGCACAGCGCTGGCATCGTGCACCGCGACATCAAACCGGCGAACATTTTTGTGACTAAACGCGGACATGCGAAGGTTCTCGACTTCGGGCTGGCCAAGGTTTTACTCAAGCCCGGAGGCCTCGACATGAACGCCTCGACCTTGGAGGAATCTCTCACCAGCCCCGGCGCTGCCGTGGGCACGATCGCATACATGTCGCCGGAACAAGTCCGCGCCAAGGAACTGGATGCGCGAACCGACCTGTTCTCTTTCGGAGTAGTGCTTTACGAGATGGCAACAGGCATGTTGCCCTTCCAAGGTGAAAGCACAGGATTAATTTTCGAGGCCATCCTAAACCGGGCACCGGTTCATCCTGTGCGGCTGAATCCCGGAGTGGCTCCCGAGCTGGAACGGATCATCGCCAAGTGTCTGGAAAAAGACCGCAACCTGCGCTACCAGCACGCTTCCGAGGTGCGCGCCGACCTGCAGCGGATGAAGCGTGACACAGACCCGGCGCGGGTGACAACCAGCGTGAAGCCCGCAACTGGCATCGGAAAACACCGGAAGACCATTGTTCCTGGTGTCCTGGCTGTACTGGCGTTAACAGTCGGTGGTTACTTCTATTTCCACCGCGCTCCGAAGCTCACCGACCAGGACACGATTGTGCTCGCCGATTTCATCAACACGACAGGCGACGCCGTGTTTGACGGCACCCTGCGCCGGGGGCTCGCCATTCAACTCGAGCAATCGCCCTTTCTGAAAATCATGGACGACGAGCAGGTACAACAAGACCTGCGGTTGATGAGCGTTGCTCCCGCGAGCCATATCACAAACCAGATCGCACATGACATCTGCGTGCGGGACGGAGCCGCGGCCACGATCGACGGCTCCATCGAGAGCCTGGGTAAGAATTACGTCATCACGCTACAGGCAACGGCTTGCCGGGGCGGAGCGACGCTGGCTCGGGAACAGATTCAAGCGGGCGACAAAGAGCACGTATTGAACGCGTTGGGAACCGCCGCCACGGCGATGCGGGCCAAGCTGGGAGAGTCGCTCAACTCGATCCAGAAGTTGAATCGTCCGCTCGAACAAGCCACCACTCCATCGCTGGAGGCTCTCCAGAACTACACCACGGGTTATTCCGAGATGGGCCAGGGCCAATTTCTGGCCGCTGTCCCGTCGTTTGAGCGCGCCATTGCACTCGATCCAAATTTCGCGATGGCTTACTTCATGCTCGGCATCGCGTTCAACAATGCCGGGGACATAGAGCGCAGCCGGGAATACACACAAAAAGCTTTCGGTTTGATCGGCCGAGTTTCCGAGTTTGAGCGGGACCTCATTACGGCTAACTACTACTCGTATGATGGCCAGTCTGACAAAGCGATTGACGCATATCGGTTAGGTATCCAGAACTATCCCCGCTTTTGGGGATTCCATAACGACTTGAGTGTCGAGTACATAGACCTGGGGCAATTCGAAGAGGGGCTCAAGGAAGGTCAGGAAGCGGCTGGGCTACAAGCGAACGTTGAACCTCCGTACCGGCGCCAACTGGACGCCTACATCTGCCTGGATCGGCTCGCCGAGGCGAAGCAATTAGCGGAGAAACTGCGGGCGCAGGGACTCGGCGGAGCGAGGATCCACCAGCGCTTCCTCGAAATCGCTTACGTCGAGGGCGATGACGCGGCCGCTGCGCGGGAGATGCAATGGTTCGCAGGCAAGCCGGTGGAGTACCTCAGCTTTGGCTTGCAGGCAGCCAATCAGAATGCTCTAGGCCAGCGTCGCGAGTCGAGCAAACTGTACCGGCGAGCCGCGGAGACGGCGCTGCGCCAGGGGCTGCGGAACGCCGCCGCCGAATTTGAAGAGGCCGATGCGCGTGCCGACGCGCTGTCGGGCAATTGCCAGACCGTGCGGCGACTGGGGCGTCCTGCGCTGGCGCTGGCCATATGCGGCGATGCGGCCCAAGCGGAGAAGCTCGCCGGGGAGACTTCGAAGCTGTTTCCAAACGGAACCCTCTGGAATGCGGTGCAGCTGCCCGCGATGCGCGCTGCGATCGCGCTCAGGCGCGATCAGCCCGCCAAAGCCGTGGAACTGCTGGCATCCGCCTCGCCGTACGAGCGTGCTTACCCCGAGGCGGTGTACCTGCGGGGCTTGGCTTACCTGGGTCTCGGTGAAGGGGCTGAGGCAGCGGCTGAGTTCGAAAAGATCCTGGATCACAAAGGCGCCAATTGGGGCAGTGCTTGGCAACACCCCTATTGGGGACAGTTCTACTCGCTTTCCTACCTGGGGCTAGCGCGCGGCTCCGTGCTCGCTGGCGACACGGCGAAAGCCGGAAAAGCCTATCAGGATTTCCTCAGCCTCTGGAAGGACGCCGACCCCGACATCCCCATCCTGAAAGAAGCCAAAGCGGAGTACGCGAAGTTGCAGTAGTGGCGTCGGCTATCCTCAGACGACCATCGTCTGGTTCGCGCACAGAGCAGAAATTCTCAACTGTCTCGACCAGGCGGTTACGCTCAAAACCCCCGGCTACCGCGTTGTCACGCGCGGGGTGCTTCCGGAATCACTTGGGTGGAGGCTCCGGTTTAGCGGGCTGGGAAGGTGGCGCGGCTTTCAGCTTCGCCAGGGAATCATCCACGCGCTTCTTGAAGTCACCCTTGTCGTCGTGCTCAAATCCGCTATAGTTCGACACGACATGCATCTCACACTCCGTACCCTTCGATAGCAGGGCGACGTGGTTGGTTCGCTGGAGGGCGGCTCCGGTAATGGTGACATGAGCGGCATGCTTCACCTTGTAGGCAGCAGTCATTTGAGCGTCGTCACTCTCGTCGACGCTGTAGTTCTCCGGATTGCTAAGGGTGTCTTTGACCGCGCTCCATACGTCGCTGCAAGGAACGGGATAGGTGCTCTTGTAGGTCTTGCCGAAGGCGGGCAGAGCCAGAACAAGCGATATCAAAGCCGCAACCACGAGTCTCGTTTTCATAAGGGCGTTTCTCCGCGTACGGATGTGCTTTTCAGCGTGTCAAAACTGAACGGAAATCCTTGTTTTCAAGACAAGTGAAGGGTAGTCGCTCACAAATATTTTGTCAGTGCGCAAAGTCACATGGCCGGTAACCAGCCTCCGTACTTGGGTGCCGAATGCTACGCGTTGCCGCGGTCATGGGACTGATCCGATGGTTGACGCAATCGCGTTATCGGAGAGCTTTATTCCGCCAGCAGCGGCAGTCCCTGAATATTCCAGGAAATGTGGTGGACGGCGCTGTTGGTGGCGAGGATGGCGGACTTGCCGGGAGCGAAGGCCAGTCCGACCAAGCCCTGGCCGGAGACTTCGAGGTTGGCTTTCGCTTGGGGAGTGATCTTTACGATGCCGCGTTTTCCGGCGAGAGAAGCGGCGACATAGATATTGCCCTCGACATCAAGAGCGAGGCCTTGCGGACGTCCGAGACCGCGGTAGAACACGGAGACGGTTCCGTGAGGATCGACTTTATAGACGCAGTCGAAGCTGGACGTGCTGGGAGCGGTGACGAACATATCGCCGTGGAGACCGAAGGCGATGTGATAGGCGGAAACGCTTGGCTCCAGCGTCGCGAAGACAAAAATCTGGCGGTCGCGAGCGATCTTGAAAATGGTGCCGCTGCGGTCGCCGACGTAGAGATTCTGCGCGGTATCGAAGGCAATGCCGGTGGCGATCCCCATGCCTTCGGCGTAGGTCGAGACGGTGCCGTTCGGCGCCACCTTGTAGATGGCCTCGTCATGGCGCGAAGAAACGTACATCTGGCCTTCGCGGTCGAAGGCAATCGCGGTGGCGTTCATCATGTCGCTGAGAAACGGGGTGACGTTGTAGTCGGTGTCGATTTTGAAGATCGACACCGGAACTTTTTGGCCGCGCGATCCGGAGAAAGTCACATAGAGGTTGCCTTCGCGGTCGAGCGCGGGATTGGTGACGGGATGAAGATTGTCGGCCACGGGGACCGCAACTTTGATGGAGTGGGGATTGCTGACGTGCGCGTTGGCGCCCGCGCTGTTCGTGCTCACGTTCGTGTTCACTACGACCGGCCCCGACGCCGCTCCCTCAGGCACGCGGGCCACCAGGAAATCGTCGGAACTGATTAAGACGGCGCCTTCGATCTCGCCGAAGTGCACGCTGGGGCGGCGCAATTCTTGCGGACGCAGGCTTTTTCCGATGATACGAACCTCGCCTCCGGGCAAAGCGAAACTGGGCGCCACCGCTTCGATGTGCGGCTTGCCGTTGACGTTCTTTTTTCCCAGCAGGCGGTCGGAGATGCTCATGAGATTATTTCCGGCAGGAACCTATTTCAACCCAGCGCTACTTAGTTAGAAGTCCAAAGTGCAACAGAAGATGCATGACGGCGAGCGCATAAAGTCCAGCTCCCAGGTCATCCACCACAATGCCGGTGCCTTCGGGCAGCCGCTCCAGTCGCCGAATGGGAAACGGCTTCCAAATATCGAAGACACGGAAGAGTATAAGGCCCGCGAGAAAAGTTTTCCAAGCCAGCGGGACGGCGATGAGTGTAACCAACTGTCCGGCAACTTCATCGATGACGACGAATTGCGGGTCTTTCAGGCCGGAGGCGCGCGCCACCAGCGTGGCGGCGGGAATTCCTATGAGGGTCACGGCTGCTGCCGCGACGATGGTTGCCGAGGTGCGGCTCGCGACCGGGATTTGGGAACTGGCCAGCGCCCACAGAATCACTGTGGCTAACGATCCCCAGGTACCGGGACCGGGTTTGAGGCGTCCCGCGCCGAAGAAAGTTGCGACCAGCGTGGCCCAGAGCGGCGGGCGGGGGCGGGACGCGACGCCGGCGCTACTTTCGGGCGGGACGCCGGCGCTACTTTCGCTGGGCGCTGCTTGGGTTTCACGGCGCGTCTTCATCCTTATCCTTATCCTTAATCCTTGTCATCGTCATCGTCCAGGCTGTCTTCTTGGATTGCTTCGTCGGCGTCGGCCACCGGCGACTTAATCACGTAGGCGCCGCTGGCCCACTTGCCGAGATCGATCAGGCGGCAGCGCTCGCTGCAAAAAGGGAAGTCCGCGTCGGCAGACTTTACCGGCTTCTTGCAGATCGGACAGCGGAGCTTGATGGGGCGCTTGCGCGGCATATTTAGCAGGCTGTAGAGACGGGGCTTGCCCCGTCTCAGACGCGGCAAGCCGCGTCTCTACTCAAACGATTTCCGCCACTAAATCATAATCGTGTGCTGCCGTGATGCGGCAGCGGTAGAACTCTCCGGCTTTCGGCTCGTTTCCTTCGGGATAATCGTTGACGAAGACTTTGCCGTCAATCTCCGGGGCGTGCATTGCAGTGCGGCCTTCGAGCAGCAGGTCGGACTCGGCCGAAGCGCCTTCCAGCAGCAGATCGAATTCGCGCCCGATCAGCGATTTCTTCTTTGTCCGGCTAATCTTCTTCTGGATCGACATCAGCGACTTACGGCGGCTCTCGATCTCGCGGGTGGAAAGCTTCTTGTCCTGATCGAAGGCGACCGCACCTTCCTGGTCGGAGTAGCCGAAGGCGCCCATCCAGTCGAAGGCCGCGTCTTTCACGAAGGCGCACAGCTCATTGAATTCTTTTTCGGTTTCGCCGGGGAAGCCGACTATGAAGGAAGTCCGTAAAGTGACGCCGGGAATTTCACGGCGCATTCTCTCGATGGAGCGCAGGAACAAGTCGGCGCCGCCTCCACGCTTCATGCGCTTCAGAACCGTCGCTGAGGCGTGTTGCAGGGGCACGTCAATATACGAACAAATGTTTTCGTGGGCGGCGATCGTGGCCAGCAGTCGGCCCGTGATTTTGTTGGGATACGCGTAGAGGAAGCGAATCCACCGCAGGCCTTCGACGCCGGCGAGCTTTTCCAGCAGCAGGGGCAGGCCGTCTTTCAGTCCAAGGTCCTCGCCGTAGCAGGTGGTGTCCTGACCGATGAGCGTGATTTCGCGGACGCCGGATTGCGCCAAGCGCTCGGCTTCGGCGATTACGGATTCGAAACGCCGCGAGCGGAACTGTCCGCGAAGCTGGGGAATAATGCAGAAGCTGCAGGGATGATCGCAGCCTTCGGCGATTTTGACATAGGCCGTATATCCGGGTGTGGTCAGCACGCGGGGCGTGTGGTCGTCGTAAAGGTAGTTGGGCAGATCGGCGACGGCGCCGTCCCAGGAATCGCGCGCGAAGCGGCCTTGTCCGCGGCGATGATCGCCCTCAGGGCGCGAGGTCGGCATGGTCGAAGTCAGGATATTGAACGGCGACGGCGTGCGTGGCGTTTCCGCTACTCCGGCAGCGGCTAGAATTTTCTCCAATTCGCCGGTGCCGACGACCGCGTCCACTTCAGGAATGTTCTTTCGGATCTCATCGCGAAAACGCTCGACCAGGCAGCCGGCAACCACGAGGCGCTTCGCCTTGCCGCCCGCCTTCCTTTTGTGGCGGGCCATTTCGAGGATGGTATCGATGGATTCCTGTTGCGCGCTGCCGATAAATGAGCAGGTGTTGACCACGATGACGTCGGCTTCCTCCGCGTTGGGAGTAAGCTCGGCGCCAGCCTGGGCCAGTATGCCCATCATGACCTCGCTATCGACGAGGTTCTTGGGGCAGCCGAGGCTCACAAAACCTACCTTGGCGGGGGCGGTCGGCTCCGAAGTCGCGGATGTGATTTTTTTTACGGGCACGGGGACGATTGACGATAATGACCAGCAGGAAACTAAACAATTCTAGCATCCGGCATGGCCGTGTTCGCACCCCGCCCTACATCGGAACCCGAGCACCAAGGAGGATACGTTATGTTTCCGTCATTCGGGCGGCCCGTGCTAATCTTATGGACACAAAACTACATCCCTCAATACTCCGGAGGAGAGATGCCGGCTAAACGTCTCGCAGTTCTAGTGGTGCCAGTTCTGGTGCTCGTTTCCAGCGCTTTGGCGCAAGACATCAATCGTGCGACACCAGAAAATGAGCTTTCCGTCACGGCGGGGCGAACCTTCGTCAGCACGCAGACGATCCAGAATCCGATTCCGAACGACCCCAATCCCAACATTCATTTCGGAAACGAGGTGAGCTTCGATGTGAATTACGCCCGCCTGCTCATGAGCCATAGGGTATTAGGACTGTATGCGGAAGTGCCCGTAGCGATCGTTTATCATACGGGCCTAAACACCTACGAGAACAAGATTCCCCATGACATCTCGGCGCTGTTCATGACTCCATCGGTGCGCTTGGACTTTTTTTCCGGCCAGGCAGTCACCCCGTGGGTTAGCGCGGGCGGCGGCTACGGGCGATTCTGGAATTCCTCGAGTCTGGTTTGGAGCGGAACGAACCCTGGGCCGAGCGGCACCAATACCGGCGTCGTCCAGTTCGGGGCTGGACTGGATGTGTGGCCGTGGCATCGCTGGGGTGGTCGGATTGAAGCGCGCGATTTCTACTCCGGGACTCCCGACCTGAACGTTGATACCGGGAGAAGCCGTCAGCACAACTACTACGTAGGAATCGGCGTTATCCACCGCTTCTAGGCAGGTGCGGGGATGGGCCGGTGGAACTCCAGCGCCAAGATCCAGCGCCTAAAGGCGCATTTATAGCGCGGCACCTGCGGCACGCCTGAAGGCGTGCCCTGATACAAATCAGATTTTCAGCTCGTAGGTATCGGCGTTATCCACCGCTTCTAAGCAGGTGTGGGGATGGGCCTGTGGAACTCCAGCGCCAAGATCCAGCGCCTAAAGGCGCATTTATGGCGCGGCACTTGCGGCACGCCTGAAGGCGTGCCCTGATACAAATCAGATTTTCAGCTTGGGCCGCTAGCCGGCGGCGGCTCGGTTCGTGGTTTTTCTGGAATTCGCCGTCTCGGCGGCAGTGATGTCGCGGAAAAGCTGGGGCAAGGTTTGAGCGGCTTCTGCCGACTTGCCGAAACGTGCGGATTCGTAAGCGCGCGTGAACCGGGCTACCTTCTTCTGCAGTGCCGCTTCCTGAATGGCCGCGACAAAATCCAGCGGTGTTTCGGACGGCGACTTGCACCAGCCCAGCCGTGCCATGCGGGCCACCATCCGGTCATACCAGAGGGCAGCGGATTCGCGCGGGGCGCGCTCCGGATGCGCCCGCAGATTGCGGTTATGCAACCCGCTGAGCATGCGCCGGAGATTGAGCAGCGCGATCAGGAGGGCCGCGAATGCGACGCTGCCGCCCAGCCATTGCACCGGAAAATTGGCGAAGTGGTCGTGGGCGCGCCGTGCCGACCGCAGCAGGGCGCGATGCTGCCGCTCAATCCAGCGGCGAGCTTCTTCCAGGAACTGCCGGCTGCTGGTCGCCGCATCCTTCCCCAAAGTGCGTTGGTGGCCGATATCGTAGTTGATAATCCATTCGCGCCAAAAAGATGCGGCCGCATCCGCATAGAGCTGCATCCGCGACCATCCGGTGCGGGTCGGCAGGCTTCCCGCGGGAGTCGGATCAAAGCCGATCCAACCGAATCCGGGGAAGTAAGCCTCGACCCAGGAATGGGCGTCGCTGGCGCGCACCACATACTGGCCGGTGAGGTCATTGAATTCACCTCCGCGGAAGCCGGTGACCATGCGCGACGGGATGCGCAAAGAGCGTAGCATCACCGCCATCGAACTGGCGAAATACTCGCAGTGACCTTGCTTCCGCTCGAACAGGAAATTGGCGAGCGGGTCCGGCGGCACGCGGCTGGGCAGGTCCAGCGTGTAGCCGAAGTGCGTGGATAGATAGTGCTCCAATGCGACTGCCTTTTCATAATTACTGGGAGCCGCCGCGGTGATTTCCTCCGCCAAGTGCCAAATGCGAATATCGAGCGGCGGCAGTTTGAGGTACTCTTCCATGGCAGCGGGCGGGGTGTTGGCCGCCAGACGAAGGTCGTCGCTGTCGAACTCGGCCAATTGCGACTCGACTTCGTAGCGATTGATCGGGTTTTCGGGATCGAGATTGTAGACCGCTCCGCCGGCATCCGTGCTGACCAGGCGGAAATTTCCTTTGAGACTCTGCGGCTGGCCGGCCAGAAAAAAGACGTTGGTGCCCAGCGGCTCCATCAGAACGCGATAACGAATGGATGGGCCCGCGACTGGCGCTGCTTCGCGCTCATCCAGCAAAGGCGCCAGGCGATAGCTGCCATCGGACGCCGGCCGCAGTTGGGTTTGGGCAAAGGAATTTGACCAGACCCTGCCGTCAAAAGCGCTCAGCGCAACCCCACGCCATTTCAAGTCGTAAGCGCCCTGGAGATCGTTATGGATCTCGATGTGCATGACGACCGCACTGGACTGCTGAATCTGGCCGATGCGGCCCAGTTGCACGGAATCAGTGAAGCCGGTGGAGACATCGCTGGTGGGCGTGTAGGCGGTCAGGTAGCGTGAGGAAACGCGGGGAAGAAAAAAGAAGATCAGGAAACTGCCGGCGAGAATCATCAGCATGAGCGCCGGAGCGATCGCCAGCAGCGAATAGGCCATGGGCCGCGCGGGATGGGCAAGGCGCGGATCCTGCGCGTGGGTTGCTTCGGAGGCGACCGAGTGCCGCATTTCCATCAGAACAAAAGTGACGACCGCAACCAGCAGGAAGGCGGCAAAAGAAAACAGAAACACACTGCCGACGGTAAGCACCGCGGCGGTCAGCACCATCAAGAACGAAAGCACCGCGAGCATGTAGTGGTCGCGCGTCCGCTGCAAGGAGAACAGCCTGACGACGATCAAGAAGAGCACGAGGTGAACGCTGGCTTTCAGAAAGCTGCGCGAAAGAAGGAAGTAGTCGGCGAGGTAGAGGAAGACGTAGATCAGCGTCAGCCAAGTGGTCCAGCGTTCCGGGATGGCAAACTCGCGCCGCGTCAGAAGTTGGTAGGCGCGGAGCGCCAGGGCGAGCCCCACCAGAAGCACGGCCGGCAGATCGAGGCCGCCGGTCGAAGCCAGAGCGCCGAAGCCGGTGAGCACGAGGAGATAAAGCGCCACATTAAAGTAGCGCTCGATGGTTTTGGCCATGGTGGTTGTGCCCGGGTTGATGGAGGCGTCCGTCACGAGAAGATTCTATTGTTGGCGAAAGCGGCGCGGAAGGGAAGTGTCAGCGGTAACCGGATGCCTGGTGTAGTGTCCCGGAAATACGCGAATAAAGTCGGGGACTTGGTCCGAGGCTAAGCGAAGAGTTTCGTGGTGCAAACAAAATACATAGGTCCTTCGCTTCGCTCAGGATGACAACTTAGTTTAATGTACGAACTTACGGGACACGACACTAGCAGGCTGCGGGAAAAGGCAATTTGCCGAGAAAGAATGACCACCGGGGCTAAAGCCCGCGCTGATTTCAACGCGCTAACGCGGCCCTGAAGGGCCGCTCTTCCACGGTTGTGCACACATTCGTCAGTTTTTCCGCTGCCTACCTGGGGCCATGAAAGCGCTGTCTTGCGGCCGGATTCCTGCTTCCGCAATTTGCATTTGTGTTTACAATACCTGCCTATGGACTACCTTCTGAAAACTGAACCGACGGTGTATTCCTTCGCGGATCTTGAGCGGGAGAAGACGACGATTTGGGATGGGGTGACGAATCCGGCGGCGGTGAAGCATCTGCGCGGGATGAAGCCGGGAGAGCGGCTGGTGATCTACCACACCGGGGACGAGAAGAGCGCGGTCGGGACGGCGTCGGTGGTGGCGGTGGATGCGAGCGATGCCAGGAATCCGCAGGTGAAGATCAAGGCTGGGAAGGCGATTGCGAAGGCGCGAACGCTGGCGGAAATCAAGGCGCGGGCGGCGTTTGCGGAGTCTCCGCTGGTGAGGCAGGGGCGATTGAGCGTGGTGCCGCTGACGGCGGCGCAGTACGCGTGGCTGGTGGGGGAGTGAGGGGTCCCGGGAATGGCAGTCATGTGGTGCTAGCGAAACCCTGCCGAGCTATGCTCGGCTTGGACGGGCGAGGGCGCCCGTCCCCACACAAACCCTTAGGTCCTTACTACGCGCTCGGGGCAATCGGGTTCGGGGCAGGCGTAGGTTACGTGATTGCGCTGGCGGTCGAGGCTGACGATGAACATGGGGCGTCCGTGGCGCTCGCAGGTGGGCTGGTTGGGAGTGAGAGCAGACGCGTCTCCGCGCTTGGGGGTGGTGTAGCCGAGGCGCTCGCCGAAGCAGCGGTGGCAGAACTTGTCGGTGCAGCGAAAGAATTCAATGGAAAAGTCGGCGTTGTAGGGAGCGATTGCGGGCTCCATGGTGCGGTAGTGCTGGTCGCAAAGGGGCAGGATGTCCGTCCGCATGCGAAGCGAGTTTAGCACTTTGAGGGGGGCCAAACGGAATGTGGCAGGTCGCGGCGCAGGATCTTGCTCAAGCGCTCAATTTGCGGAGGAATTCCTGCTCGTCCATGCGGTACTTGAACGCTTTGCGGCCGTTGATGAAGACTACGGGGACCTCGTCGGTATAGCGGCGCCGGATTTCGGCGTCGGAGTCTACGTCGATCTCACGCCAGGTGAAGCCGCCATGCTTCTGCAGCTTGACGATGCTCTCCTTGACGATTTCGCAGAGATGACATCCCCTGCGAGAATAAACGACGACTTCGCCAAGCTTGGCCATTCGAGGCAGTTTACCAGTTTCGGTGCAGCGTTTCCAAGACACGTGGCCAAGGCACCGGGGCGCCAGACACGAGTGCCACGACAGACGGGCGTAGAATTTCCTGATGAGGACGCTCGGGATGCCGGCGAACGGACGAGCACTTTCTGGAAGGACGATCCTGGTGACGGGAGCGGCGAAACGGCTGGGGCGGGCGATTGCTTTGGCCGCGGCCGAAAACGGCGCGGACGTGGCGATTACTTATCGCGAGTCGGCGCGCGAGGCGCGGGCGGTAGTGGAAGAGCTGGCACAGCATGGCGTGGAGGCGCTGGCGGTGCGATGCGATGTCACGGATGAGAAGAGCGTCCGGGAAATGGTGAAGGAAGTGGCGAGGGAACTGGGCGGGATCGACGTGCTGGTGAATAACGCCGCGAATTACGAGACCGTCGAGTTTGAGAAGATTACGGTCGCGCAGTGGGATGCGATTTTTGCTTCGAACACGCGCGGACCGTTTCTGGTGTCGCGCGAGGCGGCGCCGTATTTGAGAAAGCGCCGAGGGCGCATCGTCAATATGGGTTCTCTGGGCGGGCTGCGGCCTTGGGCGACGCATGCCCACTATTGCTCGTCGAAGGCGGCGGTACACATGCTGACCAAAGTGATGGCAAAAGCGCTGGCGCCGGAGATTGCGGTGAATGCGGTGGCTCCGGGGATGATTGAGTTGGGGGAGAAATCGGCGGCGGCGTTCATGAGGAAGATGGCGAAACAGACGCCGATGCGACGAAATGGAACGGCAGCGGACATTGCCGCGGCAGTGATGTTCCTGGCGGCGGCTCCGCAGTTTATTACCGGGCAGGTGTTGGCGGTGGATGGCGGGTTGGGGCTGTAGCGGCGGGATTTGTTTCCTGGGCTGGGTTCGCGCGTGTTTCGTTTCACGTATCTTGCGTTTTCGCGTATCGTTCTGTTTCGACTTTGATCACACTTATGACACGATCCATTCGGGGTGCGGGCTCCCTTTTCCCGACACTCCTTCCGACTCTTTTCCTGACAATGTTTCTGGCAGTTTCGCTTGCGGCTGCGCAAGATCGCCCGGAGGAGGGGGGTCATGAGCTCCAGGTTTGGAGTGGCGGGGGGCGCTCGGTTCCGGGCGGGACCAAGGATACGAGCGTGTGGAACGCGGGCGTCAGCTATGGGTGGATCTTGACGGCTCCGCACGGGCCGGGATTTCTCGACGGACGATTCGAGCTGGCGCTGGAGGCGGTGCCGGCGTTGGTTGTATTCCAGCCGGCAAACACCGTGTACGGGGCAGGAGTGAATCCGGTGGGATTGAAATGGATTTTCGCCACGCGCGGTCATGTTGCTCCCTACCTCGAGTTGAATGGAGGAACGCTGTTTACTACGCACGAAGTGCCGGCGGGAACTTCGAAGATAAACTTCACGTCGGGCCCGGCGCTCGGGCTGTATTTTTTTGGGGAGCATGCGTGGTCGGTGGAAGTCCGGTACATGCATATTTCGAATGGCTCGCTGACCGTGCCGAATCCGGGAGTGAATACAGTGCAGGTGCGGCTGGGATTGGGGAAGTTTTTTGGGAAGAAGTAGGGGGTGGAGTTTTGCCGCCGGCTGGCGGCGATGAAGTGCCACAAAAGAAAGCAGGTCCTTCGCTTCGCTCAGGATGACAATTTAAGACTGAATGACCATTCAAAACTAACGTTGACGGGATAGAGCGGCCGCGGTTTGCCTGGGTTCGGCGCGGCGTCCGCAGCAGGGGCCGGGCGGAATTGCGGCGCCGTGGGGGCAGGTGCGCGGGTGGTTGAGGAAGGTGCAGATTTTGTCGGTGGCTTCGGGGGAGAGTATGTGCTCGAACTTGCAGGCCTGCTGCTCGATTTCGGTTTCGCTGTCCATGGCGAGCGAATCGGTGAAGAGGCGCTCGGCCAGGCGATGGCGGCGGATAATGTCGGCGGCGCGCTGGTGTCCGCGTGGAGTGAGTTCGACGATCGAGGAACCGTCGCCGATCGAAAAGCCGGCAGGCTTCAGCGCGTCGTGGCAGGGATTGACGAAGGGCTTGTGATCGTGCGCTTGCAGCGGGTGCGGGCGCATGGTTACCAGTTCCATGGCGGCCATTTTTTCCACGGCGATGGATACGGGCAGAGCGCCGTGGACTTCCATCCGGCCAATCTCCGCGATTTGGCTGTTCTCTTCCAGGGCAAATAATTCTTCGAGCACTTCGTCGAACTGCTCCTCGTCGGCCATGGCAAAAACTTCCTGGGCGGCGATTTTTCCGTGATGCAATTCGATGCGGCGGTCGGCCAGACGGGCGACTACGGGATCGTGCGTCACCATGACGATGGTGCGTCCCTGCTGGTGGAGTTCGCGGAGCAGGCGCAGAACGATTTCTTCGTTGACGGCGTCGAGGTTGCCGGTGGGCTCGTCGGCGAGGACGATCTTGGGATCGTTGATGAGGGCGCGAGCGATGCAGACGCGCTGCTGCTCGCCTCCCGAAAGCTGCGAGGGCAGGTGGCCGGCGCGGTCTCCCAGGCCGACGCGTTCGAGGGCTTCGAGCGCCTCCTTTTCGTCGGTCATGCTGTGGAAGTACTGCGCGAGCATGACGTTCTCGACCGCGGTGAGATACGGAATCATGTGGAATTGCTGGAAGACGAAGCCGATGGTTTCGGCGCGGACATGGTTGAGGTCGGAGGCGCTGAGGTTGGCGACGTTTTGTCCGTCAAGCCAGATTTCGCCGCTGGTGGGGCGGTCGAGGCATCCGATGAGATTGACCATGGTGCTCTTGCCGGAGCCGGAGGGGCCCATCATGGCGACCCACTCGCCGGGCTCGATGGAGAGGGAGATGTCGTCGAGGGCTTTAATAAGGCCGCCATTGTTTTCTTCTTCTCTGGCGGGATAACTCTTGGTTACGTTCTTGAGTTGGATCATCGCTGGTCTTTCCTCTTTTACAACCTTCGCTGCGCGGCCCCTAAAGGGGCTTCTTCTTTCGACGAATTTCGGTATCGCTAAAGCGATACCCTGATACGAAACACTTCGGTATCGCTAAAGCGATACCCTGAATACGAAACACTTCGGTATCGCTAAAGCGATACCCTGATACGAAACACTACGGTACCGCTAAAGCGATACCCTGATACGAAACACTTCGGTATCGCTAAAGCGATACCCTGAATACGAAACACTTCGGTATCGCTAAAGCGATACCCTGATACGAAACAGCACGATACGAGACCTACGATATGAAACCTACGATACGAAACACTACTCTCCCCTCAGAATAATAGCGGGTTGCACGCGGCGCAGCAGTTCGATGGGCAGGATGGCCGAGATGAGGGCTACGGCTACACTGCCGGCTAGAATGTACGGGAAAACGCTGAAGCGCGGTACTACGGGCGCGTGGAAGTTGACTCGTCCGATCCAGGCCGCGACGCCGATGCCGATGAAGAAGCCGAGAATCGCGCCGACTACGCCCAGGGCCGCGGCTTCGGCCGCGAAGAATCCGTTGATTAAGCGTTCGGAGGCGCCCAGGGCCTTCATGATGGCGAAGTCGCGGCGGCGGTCGAAGACCCATCCAATGAGCGTGGCGAGGACGCAGAGCGCGGAAGTAAGCACGACCAGCGTGGCGGAGGCGTAGAGCGTGGCGCGCGTTTTGTTCAGCACGTTGGCTTCGCCTTCCATGATCTGGCGGACGGGGCGAATGTCGGCGGTGGGCAGAAGCTGCGCGAGCTGGCGAATCGACGCTTCAACTTCGGCGGCGGTTCCACTGGCGGCGACTTCGATGGTGGAGGGCGCGACGCCGGTCCAGCGCTGGAATTGAGATTGATCGAGATAAATGCGGCTGTCTTCGCCGGCGCCGGTCTGAAGCATTCCGGCGGGAGCGAGTTGGATCGCTTTGCCCTGAAAAGTGAGTTCGAAGGGCTGGCGATTGGGGCCGATCTTAGGGCTAAGTACGGCAGCGGCGCGCATGCCGACGAGAGCTTCGTTGGGCGCGCCGGGCCAGTGGCTCACCTTCCACCAGTGGTTCAACTGGCGGGCGCGGGCGAAGTCGGTGCCGACGACGACTACAGATTGTCCGTCGTGGGTGCGGGCGACAGCATACGCGAAGGGAACAGCCAGCGTCTTCGTTTTTGCGCCGAGAACGGATTCGACTTTGGCCAATGCATCGGCGGGCAGGGACTGGCCGTCTTTCGCGACGATGACTACGTTGGCGCCATAATTCCGGAACTCGGTGCGGAGCTTGGCTTGCACATCGACGTAGAGGTTCATCATCGCGGTAGCGACGGCGGCGGCCACGATCATGGCGAGCAAAGCCGAGGCGGCGCGTCTGCGACGGAGGACGGCGGCGCGGAGAAGCATGCGCGTGAACATGGAAGTATGCGGCGCGTGGGCGCGGCGATCGGCAACCTGCTGGGGAGTGAGGAGCGTGCCGGGAGTGTTGCTCGTCGTCATCTTTATCCTTCACCTCGCATCTTTATCCTTCACCTCGCATCTTTATCCTTCACCTCGCAGGGCGAACACGGGATCGAACTTGACGGCGCGGCGGATGGCGGCGGCGCTGCCGGCGAAGGTTACGAAAACAGCGATGGTCATGATGATCGGGAAGAGCACGGGCTCAATGGAAATCTGCGAGTTGAAAATGGAGCGGCCGATCTGGCGTGCGAGGAGCGCTCCGGCGGAAAATCCGGCAATGCCACCGACGATGGCGAGCAGCAGCGCCTCCGCAAAGAAAATCGCAGAGACCGCGAGATTGCCTGCGCCGAGGGCTTTCATCAGGCCGACTTCGACGCGGCGCTCATAGATGGCGGTGGCCATGGCGGCAGAAACGGCGAGCGCGGATGCGAAAAGAGCGGCGAGCGTGATCAGCAGCATGAGTCCCTTGATGCGCGAGAGCACCGTGCCTTCGTTTTGCGCAACCTGGCGGATCTGCTCCGCGTGCGAATGCGGAATGACTTCCTGCAACTGGTAGGCAATCGACTCCACGTAGGGCGAGCAATACCAGCGGTCGTAGACCTCGGGAGTCATCGTCTTGGGATCGCGGACGGAGAGCGCATCCGGGGGCTTGGTCAGAGCGCTGACGTAGACGCGGCGTACGGCGCCGGGTTTGCCGAGAATTTGTTGCGCCAGGGCGAGCGGCGCGACGATCTGGTCGTCTTCGGCGCCGCCGGTGGAGAGGATGCCGGAGATGGTGAGCTGGCGAGCGTCGACTTCTAGGGTGTCTCCGGGTTTCTTGGCTAGCTTCGCTGCCAGGCGCTCGCCTACGAGAATGTTCTCGGAGTTGTCGTCGGGCCAGCCGCAGGCGGCTGGCGAGTCTTCGACTCGCCCTGGACGGGCGAGGCGCCCGTCCCCACACTTGCTTTCGCCTTCTACTTTCCACCATGGGTTCGTGATCTTCACGCCGGTGGTGAAGTCGTCTTTGCCGAAGCGAAGCGCCTTGTTGAAGTAGGTGCCGACGAGGGTGACATCTTTCGCGTCTTTATTATTGCCTTCGCCGACTTTGACGGTAACGGGCAGCATGGGCGAAAAGCCTACGATGTTGTGGTGCCAGAAGGTGCCGCGAATTTTCGGGAGGTCGGCTTCGTTGAGGAAAGCGCCGTCGCTCGGGGGTTTCAGGTTGACGCCGCCGACTTCCACGTCGAGCGTGTCTTCCTGCGGAGTGACGACAAGGTTGGCGCCGTAACTGCGCAGTTCGCGATTGATCTTGTCGCCGATATCGGTGGCGACGGCGATCATGGCGGTGGCAACGGCTACGCCGAGTGTGATGGCGATGCCCGCGAGCAGCTTGCGTCGCGCTTGACGGCGAAACGATTCGTAGACGATGCGGGGAAACATTATTTCGGCTCGAAGTAGTGTCTGCCGGCGGCGACGTCGGCTTCGGAAACGATGACTGCGTCGTCGGTGACCTGCGCTTTCAGCGGGACCGGATTGCAGCCGCCGGGCATCCCGATCGACTGCGGGTTCATTTGGGCGGCGCAGTTCTTGCAGATCACTCCCTGCTTGTTCTTGTAGAAGCCGACCGGGCCGCAGATTTCGCAGGCGTCGAAAAGGGTGGCAACTTTTCCGTCGGGCTTCTGGTAGAGCCAGAAACGGACTTCGACGCCGCTTTCCTTCGCTTGGAAGCGGTGGAGTTCGCCGTCGTAAACCTGCTTCAGGGGGATGGAGACTTTGCCGTCGACGAAAGTGACTTCGGCGGCGGGAGAGAGCGCGCTGGCGCTCTTCTCGTAGATGAAGCTGGCAGTGACCATCACGATGAAGGCGAAGGAGAAAATGTAAACCGAGGCCATCCAGAGACGCTCGCGGCGCACGGTCCAGAGCGCTTTACGGCGGGCGGCGCCGGCGGGCGGCAGCTCGACCGGCTGGCGGCTTTTCATTTCAAACAGCACCATCAGCGCGGCCAGCGCGAGGATGGTGATGAAGAAGAAAAAATCGTTGCGGACGATGGGGCCGATGATGGCCATCTCCTGGCGGGAAGAGGGAAGGACTCCGTTCTCGGAGAGCTCGTGCAGGCCGGAGATCACGAGTTGCCCGGCCACCAGGAAAAGAATCGCGGTGGTGACCTTGAAGAATTTCTGCAGATTGATCCTGACGCTGCCCTTGACGAACATCACGCCGAAGAGGATGGCGACAACAATTCCCAGGACGGTGCCGATGAAGCTCATCAGCTCGCTCGAGTTCAGGGTGACGGCGGAAAGGATCAGAACGGTTTCGACGCCCTCGCGCATGACCATGAGAAAGACGAAGAGGAAGAGTCCGATCCATGCGTCGCCACGGGCGAACAAGCCGACCTTCGTTTCGATCTGGCCTTTGAGCCTGCGGCCGGTCTTCATCATGAACACGATCATGGTGACGACGAAGACGGCAGCGACCAGCATGACCCAACCTTCGAAGATGTCCTCATTCAGCTTGAAGTGGGAGACTACGATGGCCACACCGATCGAACCGGCAAAAGCGGCTGCGAGGGCGGCATAGACGGATTTGCGCAGGTCGTTGCGGCCGATCTTGGCGAGATAGGCCAGGGTGATGCCGACGATGAGAGCGGCTTCGACGCCCTCGCGGAGCGTAATGATGAATGCCTGGAGCATGGGGAAAATTAACGCTTTCTAATTGAAAATGAATTTCAATATCAATAGGATACGGGGCGCAGCGGGGCCCGGTCAACGCACTGAATCACGGACCGTTGTGATTTGCATCACATGGGGAAAGGGGGCATTGAACGGGGTTTTGCGGGACGTTATGTATTTGTCACAATTTTCGTGTGATGCACATACTTGCCTTCAAATGCCAAGGGCCACGAAACTGAGCGCAGGGCCCGTGGTGTAATGGGAGCACGTTGGCCTGTCCAGCTAGAAGGTGCGGGTTCGAATCCCGTCGGGTCCACAGTCTCCCAGTTTGGTAGGGGGGCTGATCTGGGGACTCAGGACCGGGAGTCCCCTTGGTAATGTTGACACTGAGATATGCACTGGCGATAATCGTTATAGTTGGACAGGCTAACAAGTTCCCGAGACCCGGACCCGCGCGGTTCGGGTTTTTCTTTTCCGCAACGAAACCCACGGGCAGGGAACCGCCGACTGAGTCGGTGTGCCCGCACCAGCGTCATCTTAGGGGCGCAGTTCCTCGATGTTGGTTGGCCTCCGGTGTTGAGTATAGCCGCACCTTAAACCTCAGCGTGCAGATGGTTGGCGTAACATCTCGATTTCACTCAGTGAGAGGCGGAGTTTTTTCCCGCCCTCATATGATCCTCAGGAACTTCTGAGCAGGGGCCAGCTCGGGAAAGAGTTTCTCTTCTTCTAGGAATTCTCTTGAATGCACGCATCTCCGGCTCCCCTTCAGTCTGACCGGGTGCTTCAAATGCAGCATCTCGTGGAACAGGATGTATTCGACGGCGTAGCGGGGCACGCGGGGGTGGTCGAAGACGCGGCTGATGACTATGGCGTTGTGGGCGGGATCGTAGTGGCCGAGACTGCTGCGGGCGTGGTTCCGGCTCCAGGTGAGTTGCGGGCGTCCCATGAGCCCGTGGAAGAAGCGGTGGTTGAGGTCGTCGAAGATTTCCTCCAGATGGTAGTGGTGGCCGCGGGCGGAGTGGATGTGCTTGCGTCCGCGCATCTGGCGGATGAGGCGCGCTTGGGCGGCAACATCGTGGCTGGCGACATAGCGGCGATAGCGGGCGCTGTGGGTGCGATCGACCGGCTGGCGATAGAGCTTGGCGAGCAGGATGTGGGCGATCGAGTGCAGCACGGGTTCGGGAGCGCCTTCCAGCAGGTCGGAGACGCGAATGTAGAGCTTTCCCTGGCGGAGACGAATGGTGTTGTTGATGGCGACGAAAGGATAGAAACGAACATCCATGGGGGGCATGGGCGGCGCGGGCGCGCGCGGCCGAAGTTCCCGATAGGCCTCGTGGAAAATTTCGGCGAGCTTTGGGGACACGTTGAGGGAAGAGTAGCAGAGGCAGCGGTCAGCCGTCAGCTATCAGCCGTCAGCCATCAGCGTTCGCTTTTCTCGGAACACTTCGGGTTTCTTCCTATTTCTTCTTTTTGCGCTTCATGTATTCCTCTACTTCGGCTACGGTTTTGCGGTGGTCTTCGGTGCTGGAGGCTACGGTGTCGAGGGCGTCGGTCAGCAGGAATTCGTACTGCTTCGCTTCGTCGGCATTGGCGCTCGCGGAGTTCTTGAGGGAGCGCAGCTTGGACTGAAATTCGGTGTCGGCTTCGATGACGGCTTTCAGCGGCTTGCGTATGTCATCCTTGCGACCGACGTACATGTCGATGTTGTCGTTGAGTTCGTCGTAGACGGCAAGGAAATCTTCGAGCATGTCCTGAGTTTGGCGGGGGCGCTCGGTGGTCTTGGGATCGCTGCGCATTTGCTCAAGCTTGGTCATGCGATCCCGGGAAAACTTGACGTAGAGCTTTAAGCGCTCGTCGGGGTAGAGCATGGCGTCGCGGAGCTGGTCGATCTCCAGCGGATTGAGGGGGTCGCGGCGGCGCTGGGCCCAAAGCGGCGAGCCGAGTGGCACGCAGAGCGGGAGCGCGAGCAAAAGCGCCAGGCCGAACGCGGTGCGCCGGCGCCAGTGCCAGTGCGAATGCCAGTGGACGTCCGGCATCATTTCTTCTGTTCCCTCTCGTCTTCCTTGGCGAACATTTCCTTGAGCAGCGTGGTGCGGATATCTTCCAGACGGCGGATGGCCTGTTCGACTGGAGGCTGGTCCTCGAAGGTGAGAGTGCGTTTGATGTCACGCAGCTTCTCGGCCATTTTTCGGACATTGATCTCAACACTTTTGTGGCGCTTCCTGGTTTGCGTTACGGCGTCGCGCGCTTTCTCGGAGTAGGTAACGATATCCTCGACGGCGGCGCGGGCCTGGTCGGCCTGGCCATCGTTGTAGAGCTTGTCGGCATTGCGGAGCTGATACTGTGCGATCCGGATGGCGAGTTCGGCGCGTTCGTCGGAATGCGCTCTTTCGAGGCGGGCTTTGAGTTCGTCCAAGGTTTCGTTCTTGGCCGCGCTGTAAGAGCAGGCGAGGGCGAGGACAACGACAACGACAAGCAGATAAAAGGCAGCGCGGCGCATGGCAGTCAACGCTTCTTCGGTTCAATGGCGATCAGGCGGTGGGTAGCCTGCCACTCCTGATCGGGATACTTTCCCTTGGCGACATCCAGAAAGTGATGATAATCGACCGCGGCCTGTTTGTAGTCGCGCAAGTGGTCATAAGCGGAGGCCCGAAGAAAAAAACAGATTGGCGGCATCTCCGCATTCAGCATGGTGCGCCCATTGAGGGCTCGGATCGTGAGTTCGTAGTTCTTGTTCTCGTTGGCGGCAAAGGCCAGATCGATGTAGACATCGGGCCAATCGCGCTTCAGCCGGAGCGCCACCAGAAACTCCTGTTGGGCTTCCGGGAATTTCTTCTGACGCAGCAAGGCCTGTCCCAGGCCGCGGTGTAGTTCGGCGTCATTCGGGTGAGCGGTGAGCAGAGCGCGATATGCGGTTTCCGCGAGGTCATTTTTTCCGGCGCTGGCATAAAGGTCGGCGAGATCACGCTGCGCGCCGGAGTCCGCCGGGGCGAGTTGCAGCGCAGTTTGGATTTCCGCGATGGCGTCGTCTTTCTTGCCCTGCGCGGCGAGTACGCGGCCCAGTTGGAGATGAAGGCCGGCGTCATTGGGATGCTCCGCGGCCAACCGCCGCAGCAGGGGCTCGGCTTCGGCGAGGCGGCCGGACTTCATGTAGATGTTGGTGAGGCCGATTGCGGCTTGCGTGGTCTGTGGATCATGGTTGTGCGGATCAGTCGAGTGCGGAGCAAGCGTCATCGCCTGTTTGTATTCGGCTTCGGCGTCCGAGAATTCTTTTTGCCGCTCGTGCAACAGACCGGCGGAGAGGTGGGGTTCGGGGTCCTTGGGCGTGAGCTCGGAGGCTTTGCGGTAAGCGGCGAGTGCGTCTTCCGACTTTTTATTTTCCAGCAGATGCGCGAGCGCGAGCCAGGCGCGGGCCTGACCTTCTGCCGTGTGCTCGGTGGGTTTGAGCGTTGTGGCGGCGCGCAGGAATTGCTCGGCCTCGGGATTATTGGCGCGCGCGAGCATCAGACCAAGGTTGAGGTTGGATTCAAAAACGTCGGGCTTGGCCGCGACCGACTTGCGATAGGCGGCGATGGATTCATCGGTGCGGGCGAGGCGGTTCAGGACGAATCCGAGATCGAACCATGCCTGGTAGTTGTTGGGATCTTTGTCGAGCGCCTTTCTCAGCAGCGTTTCCGCGCCGGTGAAATCATTTTTCTGGATGGCGTCTTCGGCCTGCGCGATTTCCGGGGGCGTGTCATCGATGCGTTCCTTGTAATGGCGGACGGTGGTGTGGGTTTGCGCACAGGCGACGGCGGTCAGGACAATGACGAAGATCGCGTTGGTGAACGGACGGTTCATGCGTGGGCCGAATCTGCGGGTTTTGCCGGCGCTCCACCAGTTGAGTATTTTACCGGTCACCATTGCGCGCGCCGTTTCCGCTCAAGACTTGCTTCAGGTACTGTCCAGTGTAGGAGTTCTTGAGCTCCGCGATCGCTTCCGGCGTCCCCGACCCTACGAGGTTCCCGCCGCGATCGCCGCCTTCGGGACCGAGGTCGATGACCCAGTCGGCCGTTTTGATGACCTCCAGATTGTGTTCGATGACGACGATCGAGCCTCCCGCATCGATTAGACGGCGAAAAGCGAAAAGGAGTTTGCTGACATCGTCGAAATGCAGGCCGGTCGTCGGCTCATCGAAAATGTAAAGCATGCGGCGCTTGCGTTTGCGCCCGTCACCGCCCTCCGCGGAGCGGCTGGCCGGGCGGGTTCCGGGCTGAAGGTGCGCGGCCAGCTTCATGCGCTGCGCTTCGCCTCCGGAGAGCGTAGTAGCCGACTGGCCGAGACGCAGGTAGCCGAGGCCGACTTCGTCGAGCACGCGCAATTTTTCGGTGAGCCGGGGAACGTCGGCGAAAAACTTGAGGGCTTCGCGAATGGTCAGGTTCAGGACTTCGTGAATGTTCTTGCCTTTGTAGTGGATTTCGAGCACCTGCGGCTTGTAGCGCGTGCCTTTGCATTCGTCGCAGATGAGCTCCACGTCGGCCAGAAACTGCATTTCCACGGTGACGGTGCCGTCACCCTGGCAGTTTTCGCAGCGGCCGCCGGGCACGTTAAAAGAAAAATTCCCGGCAGGGAAGCCGCGCTTTTTGGCTTCCGGCAGCGACGCGAATAGTTCGCGGATGATGTCGAAAGCCTTGATATAAGTGACCGGATTCGAGCGCGGAGTGCGGCCGATGGGCGATTGATCGACGAGGACGACCTCGTCGAGAAACTCGTCACCTGCAATGCTGTCGCACAAAATGGCGCCGCCGCCATTGCTCTGCCGCTTGGCCACGGCCAACGCCTGATAGAGGACGTCATGGAGCAAAGAAGATTTTCCCGAGCCGGAAACGCCGGTGATCGCCACCATCATGCCGAGCGGAATTTCAAGATCGATGTGCTTCAGGTTGTGGGCACGGGCGCCGGTGATGCGGAGTTTGTGCGCACCCGGCTGCCGTCGTCGCGGTGGAATCTGGATGTGAAGTTCGTTAGCGAGGTAACGGCCGGTGAGCGAGTGCGGCATCTTGATGATCTCGTTGTAGGTGCCGGCGCCTACGACTTTTCCGCCATTTTCTCCGGCGCCCGGGCCGAGGTCGAGAATGCGGTCGGCGGCGCGCATGATGTCGGGGTCGTGCTCGACCACGAGGATCGTGTTTCCCAGGTCGCGCAAGTCATGCAGGATTTTGATGAGCCGGTGTGTATCGCGGCTGTGGAGGCCGATGGAAGGCTCGTCGAGCACGTACAGCGTGCCGACCAGACGCGAACCGAGAGATGTCGCGAGCTGAATGCGCTGCGCCTCACCGCCCGACAGCGTGGAGGCGAGACGGTCAAGCGTCAGGTATTCGAGGCCGACTTCGTTGAGAAAACGCAGGCGTTCCCGAAGTTCGATAAGCAGCTTTTCGGCAATCGCAGCTTGTTCGGGCGAGAGCGTAAGTTGACCGAAGAAGCGGGCTGCCTCTTCGACCGTCATACTGCACACCTGGCAGATGTTCTTGCCATCGATCTTTACCTGGCGCGCTTCCACACGCAGGCGAGTCCCGCCGCAAGCGGAGCAAAGCGAGTATCCGCGATAGCGGCTGAGAAAGACCCGGACGTGCAGCTTGTATTTCTTGCGCTCGAGATGATGGAAGAAGCCACGGACGCCGCCGTAGCCGCGGCCACCATCGATAATCAGTTTCTGGTGCTCGGCATCGAGTTCATGCCAGGGCACGTCCAGCGGAATTTCGGCCTGGCGCGCGAAGCGCTTGAGTTCGGTGAAGAGCGGCCTGTACTTGGGCTTCGTCCAGGGCTCGATCGCACCTTCGTTCAAGGTCTTGCTCTTGTCGGGGATGACAAGGTCGAGATCGATGTCGATGGTGTTGCCGAAGCCCTGACAACGCGGGCAGGCGCCATAAGGATTGTTGAAGGAAAACAGGCGCGGCTCCGGCTCTTCGTAGCGGCTGCCGTCGTTCTTGCACTCGAAGCGCTGGGAAAAGCGCAGCCGCTGAGGAGTTTCAACGTCGCCATCGCCATCCCCATTCTCACTCCGGGGCGCGGTTTCGAAAATGACCTCGCCCGCTTCGCGATAGCCGATCTCGATGGCATCGACAATGCGGGAGCGCTGGTCGGCGGAGACGACGAGGCGATCCACTAAACCGAAGACGGGCTCGGAAAAGTTGACATCGAGCAGCGACTCCGGGGTCGAGAACTCGAAGACCCGGCCATTCTGAAAGAGGCGGTTGAAGCCGCGTTTGCGGAGATCGAAGAGGCGCGCCTTAATCGCGTCGGAGGGCAGATTCGACTCGGCCGGCTTTTTCTTCGCGCGAGACTTCCTGGCGCTTTTGTCTTCCGGAGCCGGCGCTGCAGGAACGTACGGCTGAATCGGAAAGAACACATGCAAGCGAGTGCCGTCGCCCAGAGCGAGCAGGCGGCCGGCGACTTCGTCCACCGTATCTTTTTTCACTTCCTGGCCGCATTGCAAGCAGTAAGTGCGTCCGACGCGGGCGAAGAGCAGCCGCAGGTAATCGAAGATCTCGGTGGCGGTGGCGACGGTGGAGCGCGGATTGCGGGTGGAGTTCTTCTGCTTGATGGCGACCGCAGGCGCGATGCCGTCGATCAGATCGACGTCGGGCTTCTCAATCCGCTCCAGAAACTGGCGCGCGTACGCGGAGAGCGACTCGACATAACGGCGCTGGCCTTCGGCGTAGATCGTGTCGAAGGCAAGCGACGATTTGCCGGAACCGGAGACGCCGGTGACGACGGTCAGAGTGTTGTGCTCAATCTCAAAATCAATGTTCTTGAGGTTATGAACCCGGGCCCCGCGAACCACAATGCTATCTGTCGACATCTTCCCCTGGCACTACAGACGGATCAAAACTCGGTACCGAATCTTTCTATTATAAATGGTCGGCGGGCGGTATAAGAGACGGCTCACTGTGCCGCGAACGAGAACAATATAAGGATGTAAATCCACAGGCCCGTCATGCAATGCCAATACCATGACGTAATGTCGACGACGATGCGGCGGGTTTCCACCGGGCGATGCAGCACAGACGCGACGTTGGCGAAGATAAGAGCGAGTACGCCGCCGGCCAGATGAAGACCGTGCATGGCAGTAAGAATGTAAACGAAGGAACTGCTGGTGCCGCCGGCGAGGTGAAAACCGGCGGCGGAAAGCTTGCTCCAGACGAAAAGTTGGCCGGTAAGAAACAATAGACCGAGCACGGTGGTCAGGGCGAGCCAGGGGATGCGGCGCTCGTCGCCCAGCGAGATGCCTGGAATCGATTGCACCGGGGCGAGCGCGGCTTCGCGCGTGATTTCGCGCCGGGCCAGATCGATCGTGATGCTGCTCACGACCAGAACGGCGGTGTTGGCCAACAACAACGTCCAGGGCAACCGGACCGGAACCCAGGTTTGGATGTAACTTGCGTCGCTCAGATCAAGGCTTAGGGATCCACGCCGGATGAGATAGACAGCCGTGAAAGAAATGAAGAGCATGACGATGGGCGTCATGGCGACCGCCAGTCCCATCCGCGCCCGGCGCAAGCGCTCGCCATAATCAGGAATAAGGTCAGGCATGCTGTCGTCGCCGTCGCGGCCGCGGCCGTCGTCACCTCCGCCGGTGCGCGGCGGGCCGTTGGGGCCGGAGGGACGCGTCGAAAAGGGCGTCAGTCGGGGCATTTGTAATTTGGTAATTTTGTAATCGTGTAATTTGGCAATTTGAGAACCCAGTTACAAAATTTCTATTGCGTTCCCTTCTAAATTAGA
>Ga0224558_1001255_pt1 | contig 27098 bp, 14 predicted proteins | sample 714S32024metaG_FD_180682 | JGI IMG/M metagenome (GOLD analysis project Ga0224558, IMG submission 180682) | Peat soil microbial communities from Stordalen Mire, Sweden - 717 S3 20-24 | ecosystem: Environmental > Terrestrial > Soil > Wetlands > Peat | place: Sweden: Norrbotten County, Stordalen... | reverse complement strand
CAAGCTTGCCGGCAATGATGTAGCACATGGTGATCAGGTTGTTTGTGGTGCGGTATCCTCTGGCTTTGGCCTTGGCTGCCTGGATCAGACTGTTGATCCCCTCAAGGACACCATTGTTCACCCGGCTGGTGAACCAGTTGATGATACCGTTCCAGTGCACCTTGACAGTTTTAGCAGCTTTGGTGACAGGCTCCAGGCGGCTGTGGCTGGCCCACCAGTACCATTTCTTCAGGTAGATCCGGGCAGTGTCTATATCGGGCTGTTCGAACAATCCCTGAAAGGACAGCTTGATCCCGTAAGCGCGAGCTGTCTTGCTGTGCAACTCTTTCAGCGATTCCAGTTGGCTGCTTTGTTTTGCAGACAGATTGCCAGGGTTCTTGAGCCACAGATAACGAGTGCCTTTCAGCCAGGGGTTGGCCTTGACCTCGCTGCGTCGTACCTCATCCACCGCCTCGTTGACGATCTTGACGATGTGAAACTTGTCGAAGGTGAGAGCGGCCTTAGGGAAATGTTCGGTCACGCCGGAGATGAAAGCAGGTGAGAGATCGGAGCAGAAATTCTTGATCTGATCAGGATCCCCGTGGTGCTCGATCAGATCCTGGCGGAAGCGGGAGACGGTCTCCTTTCCCTTGCCTTCAGTGCCATAGAGGATGCTCGATTTTTTCAGATCGACGAACAGGGAGATATAGTGATGGCCCTTCCGGCAGGATGTCTCATCGACGCCGACATCGGTCACATTTGAAAAGTCAGCCTCCGATCTTTCTTTGTCCACATAGGCCTTTAGGATACGCCACAGCCTGGTGTCATGCTCGCCCATCAGCTTGGCGATGGCCAGCACCGGCATCTGGCGGCCTAAGGTGAGCGTGAGGGCTTCAAAGAGCAACGTGAAGTCGCTCTTTGGGCGTGCCCAGGGCACATTGACAGTGAGCACACCGCAATCAGGGCAGTTGGTTCTGGGCTGCCTGGCGTGCAGATAGGCCTTATACTGGAAGAAATTCATATGACGCCAGGTATGCTCCTCTGCATCGTACACGGGTGTCTCCTTACCACAGTCGGGGCAGCCGAATTTGCTGCCGCGCTTGAAGTCAAGATAGAGATCGATCCGGCCTTCATCGGGGTCAAATTCGATCCGGTTTACATACCAGGGCTTTTCTAACCCCAGAGCCAAGGTGAATAGTTGTTCCTGATTTAAAGACATATAGCTCATCTCCTGCTCATCGTTTATCTTTAGACTTCTTGGAGATGAGTTACAAATCCTCCTTCATAGGTAGCGGTTCGCGGGGGACCCACCCAGAATAGCGAGGAGCCGTTTTTTAATGAAATTTCAATGCATACAAGAAGGAATATCAGATAGATCATAGAATTAAATGACATAGTATTCCATAGATAGCCGAGATAACCAGGAAAGCTATTCTAAAAATCCCTTTCACAGAGCTTAAATAGGATTTCTGTTAGTGCGGAAAATTGGCCAACGTGCGAATGCCTGCATCGATTGCGCGACCTGTTGGTGACGGAAATGCCCCAGCAAGCGGAAAAAATTTTCATAAGGAAGGGAGAGTGAGTAAAAAATGATTGAGAAATCAACTCCGCATGTCAGTAAGATCGTCCTTCCAGCTCCCGAGCAGGTGGCACAGCCTTCATCCCAGCAGTTCGCCAACAAGCCGTTTCCATGGCCACACATGCAACTGTGGGCGCCGGCGTGGTTTTACAGCGCTATCAACTGGCTGGGTAAATCTTACTACGATGCCAGCAAAGTTCAGCAGAAGTTTAACTCGTACATGGTGGGATCGGATGTCGATCCATACGCCCACCTGGGTTCGACGTGCCTGTTCAGGATCTCCAGGGACGGCGACACCTTCAACTTGTCGCTAGCGGCGAACGCCACCGCCCCATTATCGAGTGGCACGTCCTATCCGAATACGGATGCCGGGATCACCCAAATGTACACTGACCTGGCGGCCAGCCCGATCTTCCCGCTTGTCAAGTACTGCTACATCCCCGGCAAGATCGGGCCCGATCTGGACCCCACTTCCAATGTGGACCGGCCGTCGCTCAACGGCTTAAATACCGGCTACGATCCCGGCACCGGACTCCGGGCAGTCGTGCTCGGATCGGCCGTCGCCCAGGTGGTGCCATTCACAGACTTCACGGCAACCCATAACGAGCAGATCTACAATGGCGCCCCCGCCATCGTGCCGGTCGTCACAGCCCTCGTCTACGACGTGAGGCAATACAATACACTCGGGGCTACCACCTTTGTTCTGCCCGTGTACTATACCCGGGATCAGGCAGCGCCGGGAGAATACTATGTCAGCAAACTGGGGTCGGCCACCCAACTGAACAACACGACCGTCGATTACGGTCAAACCGTGCTTCTTCCAGGGGGTCCGGGGTACGACGAGACGGCCGCCGCCTCCTTGCATTTGAACACAACCACCGCCACCGCCTTGGATGGCGACACCTTTACAACCTACGTCTTCGACAAGGCGAAGGTGACAACAGTCGCCGCAACCAATTCCACGGTATCTCCGGTCTGGCCAGTCAATCCGGTAAACCCCAAGGTCCAGACCGGCGTCATGTCCCTAACCTATGCTTCGCCCTCACCGGCGGGCGTTTTTGCGAACCAGCGGATCGCCGGTTTCTACCGTGACGCCAACTGGGAGACATGCCTTGGCGTGCCGATCTACGACTTCGGGCCGGGAAACGCCAGCTTCACCGCCACATCCACCGCCCTTCATGACCCGGTCCTCGTATACGACCCAACCCATCCCCTTCCTCAACGGGGGGTCCCTGCAAAATGTGATCAAGCAATTCGTTCAGGCGGCCTACATCTATCCGCCAGACCGGCTCGTGTCAATGTTCAATGCGGCCATTACCGCCACAGACGGCAGCACCGGGTTCAGCATCACCACGGCCGCCCTCGACTTCAACCCCGGCTCGGCGCCGGCAGCCCCGATCATCGTGCGCCTGGACGCCCCGGCCACGCCGCCGGCAGTCAACATTTCCGGAGACTCCGGGGCCGGCAGTGTCAAGGCAGGCAATACCGCCGGCCCGCAGTCATCAATTACCGACAGCTCGCTCTTCGTCTGCTCCAATTTCAACGTGGACACCGAATCCATCAATTCGGTCAGTTCCAGCAACGTCTACCTCGCCGGCGCCGTTATCAACTCGGCGCCAGACAATCAGACCGCGCAAGCCTTTGCGCCTTGCAGGCTCCTGCCGGGTCTCGTCCGGCAGATCCAAATGGGGTCGGAACTGGAGTACGCGTTCATCCCGGCGGACGACAGCGTCCTCATCGGGCACACCCGCTACATGCTCAGCGTGATCAACCTCGGCGATCTTAATGGCAACCCCAGTTCACTTCCGTATCCCCCCAACTACTGGCCATCAACCAGGTTCTGGCAGTTTGCCAACCGCCACAACCCCTACCTCGACGTGCAGTACGAGGGCGCCACCCAGCCGGACCGGATCATCCGGGCCGAGGCGGACACCAAGCTGATCGGGCAACTGATGGAGCAGGCCATGGAACCGATGCAGTTGTACCTCGACACCAACTCCACCCAGATGACCATCCTGCCAATCTACGGTTTCCCTTACGCGACCTCAACCCAGGCCGTGAATCAGGGACTGCTCACAACAATTAACACCACCATCCTGGGGCTCCGCGATGCCGCCCTAACCGCGCAGCCGTCTCCGGCGGTGTCCGAACCACCCGGCGCCGAGCAGATCGCCGTGCCCGGCCTGCTCCAGCAGAATAATCCCTATCTAGCCGATTTGCCGGCGGCCGCGGCGGCAAACCAGACAGTCAACGAGTCGATTTCCGGAGCGGTCACTACGCCTGTCATTCAGGGGCTAACCTTGAGCAACCTCAGCCCCAACGTTATCGCCAACACGTCGGTCCTGGGTCTCCAGGCCCGGCAAAGCCTGCAACAGCAACAGGACCAAGAGGCCGCCGCCGCCCTGGCGGTAACCAAGAGTCTCGCCCCCGGAGTAAAAGTAACACAGGCGATCAATGCCGGAGAAACAACAAAAACAAGCCTCTCCACCCGGCGTCCAAGCGGACCATCCTACGGCTACTCGGTCTACAACCAGGAAACCGGTGAGGCCTACATTGTCGAGGTGGTGATGACTGATCTGGCGATCCCGGACCAGCTCCCCCAGCCGTCCCAAGATGCCGATTATGACCCGTATTACGTCCGGGTCGTCTTCATCAACACCCTGACCTGCTACAACATGTCCATCATCGTCCCGTCCATGTTGTATGATCAGTATGGCTACTTTGCCCTTCATAAAATTCCCTACCAGAATCTTCTCGCCAAAACCGACGAACTGCGGCTAGGCTACCTGTACTCCCTGTCCGATGCGGCCAATAGCTTCGACAGCCTGACCTTCAGCCCTGACCCCGTCTTCTGGGACTTCTCGCTGTCTCCGTGGTGGATATGCGTCTTTACCAATGTCCCGTATTACACGGGACAGACCAGCACCATCACTGACACCTACATCCCGCCGCCCACCTACTTCGTGTGCCGGCGCCAAAACTGGAACGCTGATTGCCACCTCATGAAGGCGACCCACCCAGCCGGCATGTCCATCTACCTTAGCTTTGGGGCGGGAGACCTGGCGCCGCTCCGGGTGGATGCCGGCGCCCCCGCCGTTGACAAGAGCCTCCCGGCCCACATGTATAACTTCACACACGCCTTCGCCGATCAGAACTACGACGCGGCCAAAACGATCTCCGTGGGCAACGTCCCATACTTTGTGGGGGTGACTACTCAGGACGGGGTGACCCGGTACCTGAACTTTTCGATCAACACCACTGCCGGGACAGCTGACCTCCAGATCGGCCCGAACCAACCGCTGGTATTTCCAACCGAGTGCTACGTTGCTGGCCAGGCAAGCGCAACGCTGACGTCAATCAGCGACATTAACACCGAACTGGGCGCCAGCCTTACCGACACCGGCGGCTTCGTGGCGATGGGCGAGGACGGGGGTGTGTTTGCAGAGTTTCAACTGATCCCCTATAACAACCTCGTCTACCTGATCCGCGCCGTGACCAACGTCCCGGCGCTCGGCGCCATCGGCGGGCTGGGAATCACCTCCGGGCTGCTGGTTGACACCTACGTACCTGCCACCACGGGGAACCTTGTCCTGGCGCAGGGCGCCCGCTACAAGCGCAGCGGACTGCAGTTCTTCGGGTCGACATACACACCCGCGACCATGGTCGATTCTCTCGACACCCTGGACTTCACCAGCATCACCGGCGACACCTTTTATGCCCCCACCATCTTCATCCCGATCCCCGAAATCGATGCCGCCAAGAGTTTTATCGCCGACATCTCCAACTTTCTCGGCCAGCAGGTCTGGACACTGATCTACCCCGAGATCACCGCCCAGCCGGGCGCCACGGTCAACGGCGTGCCGTACGCGGACGGCTTCAACCTGGATGTCGAGGGCAAGCCGGTTCTGAGCCTGCAGAAACTGCACTTTGTCTACGATCCGCTGGCGGTCATGTTCACCCCCAACGACCTGACCCACAAGTATTCCCTGCAGCCCAAACAGCAGATCCTGGCCTTGACGAACGGCCAGCTCCAGGAGGGGATCTGCTGGCGCTCGGCGAACATCCAGCCCCAACGCCGCCCGCCGGCCAATATCTGCGCCCAGCAGATTCTTCCCGCCGGCCCTGGGATGGACCGGGCGAACGTCATCTATTCATCCCATAACCGCCCGGTGATCACGCCGGTCAGCGCGAATTACCAGGGCCTGTCGGTCAAGAGCATCAGGTCCGTCTCCGGAGTGGTGTACAACATCGAGGAGTCGGCCTTGTCCAACGATCAAACCGGATCGGGCTTCATTTCCGCCGTGGCCTCGGCGGCCAACATGCTGGTCGGGGTGCTGTTCGACTATGACAACAACGACCTGGGAACGCTGAACCAGTTCAGTCCGTTCAAAGAGTACGGGGAAACCAAGGGAATCGTGTTCATCAACGGGTATCTCGGGGCCGCCGGGTACGGCTTCTCCAGCCCCGACCACTTCGATGTCAACGACATCCTGCCCTGCCAGGTGCCGCTCCTTGAGCAGATCGCCAGCGTCGTCGGCTGGGACGTGGCGCTCTATAACGCCGATGTCAGCCTGCCCCGCCAATTCTGGAGTCTCGCCTACGACATGTTTACCGCTCCGGGATTACCAAACTACATCCCCAACGTTCCGCCGCCGGCAGTAGATCCCACCTTCACCAACCGGACGCGCTCCCTGGTCCTGAGTCTTCAGAATCCCGTCCACCCCACCCAGTTGGGCCTCATGGACACCTATAGCTCCGTCGTCTCCGCCAACCTGCACCTGCAAAACGGGATCACTGGCTCTATCTTTCTCAGCAAGAAGGCTGACCGGGATATTGCCTCAATCGGGTCCAACCCGGTCGGCGGCAACAGCTTCCCGCTCTACGGCCTGCCTACCAAGTACGATTTCTTCATCTTCTCCCGGGACCACTACTGGACGCTCAAGGGCGCCAGCTTCGACCTGATCGACCAGGGCTACGCCATGTGCCTGGTGGACGACGGTTCGGGGACGGGGACGAAAGTAGTCAAGTACTACATCGATGCCGATGGCAACTATTACGAGTTGTACACCTACGTCCTGTACTCTCCGGACGGGGGCATCATCGAGTCGTCAAGCTTCACCCTCAAGGTCACACTTGGCGCCCCGGCCAACCTGAGCGCCACCCCGATCATTCCCGAGACACCCAACAACGTCAATCCCCAGGACCTGGTGACCCAGATCAACAAGGTCTCCAACCTGGTGTATGCCGCCTTTGGACCCTCAAGCCCCGGACAGCCGCCTGCATACATCCCCATCCAGGCGGTGGGAGGCGAGATCCAGGCGGCCCCCATCATCGGACCTCCGGGCTTCAGCGGCTACAGCCTCGGCGTCATGACCGCCAGCCGGCAACCCGTTCAGATCGCCCAGATCTACTCCGGCGGCGTGGCGTACACCATTGCCGGCCCTACGGCGATCGTCCCGGTCAGCCCGAAGACGGGCAAGGCCATGCCCTTCTATGGCTCGATCTCCAATGGTCTGGACAGGCAGACGGCAGTGCCCGTGATCTTCTCCAATGACCACTCCTCATCCATTCCGCGGGCGACAGTTCCCGCCTCATCGGCTACCCCCCTGTACGGCGGGGATGGACTGGGCGCCCTGATCGGGACCCCGTTCAGTTGCGTCTTCCAGGGAGCCGGCGCCATCCCTCCGGCAGTGGCCACCGATCCCACGCCGGGAACGGTCATGAAGGCCGATGACAGTATTTTCTACACGTTCAATGCCGTAACCAACACGGTCATGGATTCGACAGGGAAATCGGCAATAGTGGCCGGCGGCCAGTACTTCGTCGACACCACCGATCCCCTCAACCCGGTCTTTGGCGTCGTCACCATCCCCAAGTTCACCTTTAATGGGAACGCGTACACCTGCAACCTCAGCACCACCCTGGCCGACGGCGTCACCTCCCGCTACAGCCTCATTGCCGGCGGCAAGAGCTACCTCTTCGGCCCAGACAATGCGCACGTCACTGTCGATCAGACTACCTTCACCTTCAACCCGTTGCAGGGCGGCATCTACACCGTCACCTACGCCAGCGTCGACGCTCCCAGCGGAAACCAGGCGCCCACGCCGATCACCCTGACCCCCTTCTCCATCGCCGCCGGCGGTCTGGTGGCGACAGTCGATATTTTCAACAATCCGGGCGGCTTGAACAAGATCATCCTGGGAGTGATCGGGCGCCAGTACACCTACGATCCCGTTCACGCCAAGGTCACCGTCACCCAAGGCGCCACCACCACGGACGTGCCCCTGGCGACCGGATTGACCTTTGCCTCCAACAGTGGCTACGGCTACGTGGTCAGCTTCAGCGACGGGGCGTACTCTGTCAACGGAAGCCCCATGTTCCCGTATTCCGCCTCCGCTTCGCCGCCTCCGGCGACGTACCCCCTGATGACGTCCCCGCAGATGTTCACAATGGGCGGGAACTTTTACACCTTTGACCAAAACAGCGCCGGTGCTTACGTCAGTATCACGGGCAACGGGCAGACGTACCCCGTCAACCCGTACCAGTTTTCGATTAACGGCGCCGTCTACATCATCAACACCAACGTTCAGCCCAACACGGTCGTCGGTGGCGGTAACGTGTACCCGATGACCGCCAACAACACGCAGTTTATCATCGACGGGGTGCAGTACACCATCACCCTCAAGCAGAACTCGCTCAATGGCGCGACCATCTCCGGACAGTTCAACATCACCCAGGGTAACGTGATCGTCATCGAGAACTACGTGTACCAGCTGGACACGCTCAACGGGCAGATCGTCGGCAATGGGACGGCGTATCCTCTGACGACCTCGGGATTCACCTACACCATTACTACCGCCGACCGCAGTTTTTCCGTTACCACCGAACCCAACGCCGCCACCGTCACCATTGGTAACATTGTCTACCAGATCAACGACACCACGGTCGTCGGCGACGGGATCACCTATCCGATCCTGGTCTACCGGGCCTTCACCGACGGGGCGGCCAAATACAACATCCAACCGGACGGGACGGTATCCATCGCTCCGCCCTTCTCACTGTCGGGGTCTCCCCCATACACCCGGGCCACTTTCATCGATACCGCTACCTACACGGTGAATGACCTCGCCGCCTACGACGGCGCCAAGTACTACCTGATCTCCGGGGCGCCGCCGCAATTCATGGCATCCGGCCTCACGTACACCCTCCGGACCGACGGTGTCGCCATCGCCGCCGGAGCGGAGAAGACGTACCTCAACACCAGCGGGCCCTTGAGTCCTAACCAATTCACCCTTGGAACGCAGGCCATCTACTTCGGGCGGGCGGGCGATCTGGCCGCCTTCGATGGGACGCACTACTACGCCATTGCCAACGGCCAATTCACCGACACCAATACCGGCCTGACCTATACGCTCAGCGGCAACACCGCCGTTAACGAAGGCAACAGTTACGAAATCTTCAGCAACCTGGGGCAGGGAGCCTACTTCGAGGTTCCCGGCGGCCGGACGTACTACGTCAACGTGGCCGTGGCCGACACCGGGACCGCCGGCGGGGACATCTACAGCGTGTTCCCGATCACCGGAGGACAGTTCACCATTCCCTTGAAATACACCATTACCGTCGCAGGCAACAAGGTGACGGTAGCCTCGACAACCTTCACCGGGGGACCAGCCACCGTCTCCACGCTCACCGCCGCCGGGGGCAAGTTAACAGGGGGATTTTTCGTCGATCCCGCCACCAAGATCACCTATACCTGCGTCGTCGATGGCAGCGTGGTGACCTTTGTCGATGCGAACAACACTGTTTACCCCTATTCGGCGTCCGCCATATCCGGCCTCCTGGTGGCCACGGTAGTCGTCGCCACCGGCGTCAGCCTGGCCGTCGACAGTCAAGCCACACCGGCGGTCTACCCCGTCTTGAACAACCAGTTCATCGCCGGCCCGGTGACGTACACAATCGATGTGCCCGTAGCCTACCGGGATGCCGCTACCGGACCCTACTGGCCGATGGTCAACGGGCGGTTCATCGTCCCGCAGGCCAGCCCGCTGTCCAACGTGGCCTATACGGTCATCGGCGGCAGCGTCGTCAAGGGATACGTGATCTCCAACGACGACGAGTTCTCTGCCGATGGCCAGGTCGTCTACACGATCAACTCCGTCAATGTCGTCAAGGCATCCAACCAGGCCACCCTGAGCGGGACGGCGCCATCCCAGACCCTGACCGCCGGGGCGCTTACGTATACCCTGAACACGGCCAGTTCCCTGGCCACCCTGCAGCCGTCCGGTCTCACCTACAATAAAGCAACCAGCCAATTCACCGTGTCGATCAACGGCGTCGCCGTGACCTACACCGTCGGGCCGGGCACAGTGACAGACAACCGTCATCCCATGAATACCTTCACGCCAACGATTACCGGGTCGCAGGTGACCTTCAACGATCCGGTCGGCAACGTCACCTTCATGTTCGATGACAGCGGAAACAACCAGATCACGGCCGGGTTTGCCTACAGCAACCAGTTCTTTGTCGATTGTCTAAGCGGCGTCACCTATTACATTGACGAGGCTGACAAGCGGGTGGAGGCCGTTTCCTATCTCCCCGAGACCACCCAAAACGCCTTCGTTCCCGCCGACGGCAACACCTACCTGATCAATTACAGCGATGTCGGGGTTGTCTTCCCCGTGATCTCTGGCGCCAACGTCAACGCCGGGGTGGCCACAGTCGGCTCGGACACTTTCACCGTCGACATTGACCAAGTTATCCCGACGGACGGCGGAGCCGGGATTCCGGTCAACTGCAATTCTTTCGAGATCAACGGCAACCTGTACACCATCACCGGCACACCGGCCGGGGCCAACTACTCGTCCTGCCAGGTCGCGGGCAGCGCCATGACGCCCAAGGCCTTCCTCTCCGCCAACACCTTCAAGCTAACCGATCCCACCGTCACCTATACATTGCAGCTCGACGCCACCAACCTGCCCACCGCCGTCCTGGCTACTTTCGCCGTCAAGCCGAGCTGCAACCTGATCTCGGTCAATGACGACGTGTACATCGTGACGTACAATACCGTCAGCATGGGCTCCCTGCTTGGGCAGGGCCAGGCGGCAATCGCCATCAGCAACTCCGGTTTCACCCTGACCAACCCCTTCGATACGACCAAAGCCAAGTTCATCTTCGCCGACCTCGACATCTACGACGCGGCGTCGGTCGTGGGGCAATTCACGGTCTACCCGGCTCTCACCTTCTTCATCGGCAACGCCACCTATACCCTGAACACGGTGAGCCTGACGGTGACGGACAACAACAAGTGGACCTACCCGTTGCTGCCCAATCCCACCATGTTCAGCATCAACGGCTTCAATTACGTTATCGACACCAACCGGACACCGCACGCCATCATCGGCAATAACAACGTTTCGCCCCTGGCGACCGATGTCACCGTCGAGAGCGGCTACCCCATCCCCAACTCCACGTTCACGCTGGGTGGCCTGATCTACAAGTACACCGAGGATGCGTCCCACAATCTGCTGACGATCACCGGAACCAAGAGCTACCTGGTCGCCCAGCAGTCCTTGACCTTCAAATTGGATTCCAGCCTCGTCTTTACCATCACCAAGACACCGCCGGCAGCAGGCAACTATGCAGGCGCCACCATCCCCATCGGAACGATCACAGCCGGCACGCTCACCCTCAACCTCTACGCCGGCACACCGGAGTCCGGAGGCGCCGACTTCTTCACGTACAAGAACGTCATGTACCCGCTGGTCGCTTCGGAGGGGGTCTATGTCGCCATCCAGAAGTCCTATACCGTCTACGTGGCTAATCCGGCGGTGAACCAGCAGCAACTGGCTGTGTTTGATCAGAACGGAACTACCTACATGGTCACGGACGGGACAACAGCCGGCGCTCCCTCGCCGGCGGGTATCAATCACAGCAGCATGTGGGCGGCAACGTCAATCTCCAGCACCGAGACCCAGTTCGGCCTGGTCTGCGGCTTCACCGCCCAGCCGATCAGCGTAGTTCAGCCGGAGGGTGTCTTCCAGTTTCCGGTGACTGACGCCAGCGGCAATACTACCCTCTACGATATTTTGTACAAACCCGGCAGCAACAGCAACATGGTGAAGGTTGACGTCCCGCTGCAACTGCCGACATTTCTGCAGGCGGCGCCCTTCACCTTCACGACGTCATACCCGCTGACGCTTGAGACCGGAGGGTACAACGCCTTCACCACCTTTGTCGAAGAGACATCCACCCCAAGCGAGAGTTTTGCGGCGGCCTACAGTACGCCATTGACGTCCACCGACCCCAACGTGAACAACCTTATTCCCCCGCAGGGCGACTTCAGCCTGGAATTCTGGCACTCCATCCCGATGTCGCCAACCAGCGGCTATCACCCTGTCATCTACTCGGCCAACACCCAGGTCGCGCTTCCGCCGCTGGTCTACTACGTTGATGTCAACTTCGCCGACAGCTCGAACATCTATCTCCAGGTCAACAACACCGTGATGCAGGCTGTTGCCACGCCACCGGTGTTTTCGTCCCGCTGGCGGCATTTTGCCCTGACCTATACCCAGCCCTACGTGATCCTGTGTCAAGGCGCTGGTTTCGAGGTGCAACAGGGTTCCAACTATGACTTCAGCCGCGATTTCAGCATCGCCATGACCTTCAGCGCCTCCGACGTCACAACCAGTCAGGGGCTGCTGTATAAGGGAACGGGATCCGACATCACCTCGCCGGAGCTGAGCATGTCGTACCTCGTCGGAATCAGCGGGGGTACAGTAAATCTCACGCTCACGGACGGCACTTCCACCGTCTGCGGTCCTTTCACCGGGCCAGCGATCGAAGCCGGTAATTTCTATCAGGTCATCATCGTCAAACACACAAACACCATGGCCGGAGACTCCGGTGATCCGAACACTCCCCCCGATCCGTACGGTGCTCCCTTCGATATCAGTGAGCTGACGCCGGCGGCCTCCAGTGGCACAAGCGTTGACATTTCGGGCATTCCTTCAAGCGGTTCGGGAACAGTCAATTTCTCTAATATCCAAGGCCAGGGGAATACACCTAAATTAAACGCCCTCCTGCAGAAAATCAAGGATAATGCTCCAAAGAGCTACGCGGTGACCATTTCCGTTCGCCCCGTCAACGACAACGGCATTCCCGGCCAATGGAGCTATACTACAACAAATTACACTGTATCAAGTGATCCGGCATTGACGGTCAACCCCACCGGGTCCGCTCATCTGCTGATCGGCTCTGCCTACGACCCTCAATCCGGAGCGGCCAGACCCCTGGGCAGCGCAACAAGCACCGGAAACATCCGGGACGCGTACCTGTTCAATACGGCGATCAACCCGCAAGGTATCAGAACTACCGCCGGAATTGTCGACCTTGCCAGCGCCACATCTGATGATCTGGTCAAGGCCGGCCTCGTTGGCTACTGGAAAGCCGAGTACGATCCCAACGGTGTGGTCAACAACCCCTACGACCAGACGTCAGTGGCCATCTCTACCAATGCCAAGCTCGCCTACCTGGCGCCCCTGACCAACCACGAGTTCGAGGGAACAACCCTGTACATCAACGGGTACGCCATGTCGCTGGCGCTCATCCAGACCGGAATGCCGGACGCGCCCGGATACTCCCCCGATCTCACCATGCTTTACTTCAACGCCGGCGTCTACAAGCTTGCAGAGATTAGCATGTGGCAAATGGCCCGCCAACCCTACCAGATTAACGATGATATGTTCGGGCGGCTGATCCCCAGCAACGAACCCTTCCTCGCCGTATACCTGAGCGGGTCGTTCCAGGTTCAGGCGATCAATGCGCCGGTATTGCCGATGAACAAGTACATCGACAACATCAGTGTCGCCAACGCCGCCTCTATCCCCCTGGCGTTCTCGCCGGCGTCACTCGATCTGTCGGGCTGCCCGGCCTTGGCGTGCTGCGGGCCGCTGGTGACGCCAAACCTCTACACTCCGCCGGGCGCCGCCCTGACGGTGTGCGATACGGTGCCTTGGATGACGACCTACTCGGTCACCCTCAACACGATCACCACCTCTCTGGCCGGAGAGATTAATGAGGCTTACGTCTATATCAAGGACCACGTCCTGACCCTGTACGCAGGCAAGAAGGTCGGCGACCTCGAACTGTCGTGGGTTTCCCAGGAACAGGGCGACGTTCAACTGATCGGCTACGTTGAGGGCGCCCCACCTTGTCCCATGGCCAACCTGACCAATAAATCCGCCTACCCTGGCGCTACTTCCGTTACCCTCACCATTCCCACCTCGGTAAGCTTGAAGTACCAGGTAGCCAACGACCAATCAGACGAATATAAAAATGAATTGACTCCTGACAACGCCGGCGCCAAATTCAAACTCGGGGCAGATTTTGCCCCCATGGGGTTTGGGGTGGAAGGAAAAGAAATCATTGCTCTCAGCGCAACAGCCGGGTACACCCACACCTGGGACAACTCCAGCGGAGACGGGACGGAGCTCACCTCCACCGACAATATCAGTGAGTCGGACAAGTATACGGTCAAGGTGCAGGGAACGCTGGCGCCGTATACCGGTGACCAATTCATGGGGAGCCTGAACGCACTCACAACGCCCAGCGCTACTGCCGGCAACCCGAGTTCGAAGACGGCCATCCTGCCCAACCCCAACCTGGGCGGCTTCACCACCTCCAATCCGCCCGGCCAACTTCCGAAGACCGCCCCGACCGAGGAGAAGTTCGGCTCGCGCATGTATGTCCCCTCGCCGTACGGCCAGGCCTTTGTCACCTCGCAGACGATCGACATCTACCAGCAGACGCTGCTCCAGACGAACACGGTGTACGGGTTCATCGGGATCCCGAATACCCAGATCCCCCGCGACTTGAATATTGTCTCCTTCCGGATGAGCAGCAAGTACATCCGCCCGGGCTGCCTGGACGGCGTGGTGGGGTACGTGTACAACCCGGCGACCTTGCCCACCGGCGCCCAGACGTACACGACTTCCACCGGGCAGATGCAGGTCCTCTACGATCAGAACTTTGACCAAGGACAGGTGGGGCATGACGCCAGCTACATGCGGATCGTCGAGGCCTACCAGATCAAGAAACAGATTGACCAGCAGGCGTTCAACGCCTTGGCGATTTACCAGTCGGTGTATAACCAGCAGGGCCTGCCCGATGATTCAAGGCTGCTTCCGGCGCTCGATTTCTACAATGAATACTTATGGTCGTCGAGGGGCGGAACGCAGGAGGTCAAGCACACGTACACGACTTCGTACGAGGAAGTCTACTCAACGAATACGTCTACTTCGAGCGTGAACCAGATCGCCTTCAACCTGAAAATCTATGGTGAAGCCATCACCTGGCTTGATGCCAAATACACCTGGACGGAAACGAGCAAGAACACCACCAAGTACAGCTACACCTCAACGGCAACGACATCCTTTGACGTCACGGCCTCGTTTGACGGGATCGAGACCGACACCCAGATGCGCTACGCCTGCAACAATGACGCCCACTTCGTCATGAACTTCAACTCGATGTTCAACCCCAACAACCAGAGCGGTCTGAACCTGGTGATCGGATCCGACGGTCTCGTGTACGAGATCGTGCCGTCGGTCGCCTCGGGCGCCGGACTGCCGGTCTCCGACAACATTGACGACAGTCAGACCTACACGCAACCGCAGCCGGCCTACACCTCAGGCAACGCCGACGGGTTGACGGGCAACCTGGAACCCTACGACCGGCCCGGCAAGACCAGTCTCTTCCGGACGTATGTCTTCTTCCTCCAGCCAAAGCAGGAGAATGCCGATGATTTTTGGAACACGGTGATCGATCCGGTGTGGCTGAAGAACAGTCCGGATACCGACGCCGCGGCAATGCGCTCGGCCCAGAGCAATGCCTCGATTCCGTGGCGCCTGCTGTACCGCGTGACCTACTCCGAACGCTTCCTCCCGCCTGTCTCCACCGAGTCGACCGTTGTGCCCCAGATCACCCCGGCCATGGCTGTTCCCGTCCTGAACCCGGCCTCCGACTTCCTGTTCACAAACAGCACCACGGGCCAGCGCTCGCTCCACAATCCGGCCAACGACATTGAAGCCAACATCGTACTTGCCGCCCCCACCGCCTCGGGATTGAGCGCCGGAACGGTTCCGGTTACCGGGCCGAATGCCGGCACGACTATTCTCCCCAACAATGTCATTCCCTTCGACTTGGTCAAGGGAGTGAGTTCGATTGTCAACTGGGGCGACACCACAAACGCCGGTTTGCTAACGCAACTGCTCACCTCGGTCCTGGGGCTGAATACGGTTCCGATGTCCCCGCAGGTCCTGCCCGGATCGACCAAGGTCGTGGACGTCATGGACACGGCCGGCGGCGGCATCCTGTACAGCGTCTACACTGACCCGAACGGTCTGACGGTAAACATCCCCACTAACTTCGGAATTACCGTCTACCAGGATGTCAACTCCAATCCCATCCAGTACTTCGACGGCAAGACATTCCACTCGCTTCAGGCCGACTACATTGCCAGTTCCGACGGAACGGTGATGTACTACATTCAGCCGCCCGCAGCTTACGATCAAACCACCGTCGACTTGCACGGCGACTACGATCTGTTCGGCCATCCCGGTGATGAGTGGCGCTACTTCCTCGTCTCCGGCATGAGCGCCAACATGACCTCCGAACCGACCGTTAGCGGGGTTGGTCCGTTTCTGTCATCAACCGGAGCGACACCGTACACCGGTTTTACCATCGCCCCCTCCGGGCACAAGATCGTCATGTGGAGAGATCCGCTTACGGGACAGCCGCAGCCGATCTACACCGACCAGAACCAGGTGCAGGGCTACGTCCTTGTTCAGGGCATTCTCCAGTGGCCAAACCTCAACACCAACGCCGAAACATTTGCCGATGTCCTGATTTACAAGGCGATGAGCCTGCTCGACACTTTCCCGATTGGCGATCCGGAGGTGCTGATCTCGTTCCTCAAGGCCCAGTACCATGATGCATCCTTTGTCGCCAACGACGAGATCAACACCGTCTTCGCCCGTAACATTACGTCGTACTTCAACGCGGCGCAGCAGGCGCTGATACCGCAGTAACCCAAGCAACCACAAGGAGCTAATCTGCCGGGGGAACCTCCTGCTGATAGAGGAAGGATGCTCCCCCGGCGCCAAGTTCAATGGAGGTAGAACATGGATCTTCCGGAAGGTTACCAACTCCTCGAGGGGAGTGAACGGAAACCGGCGCACGCGCCCGTTTCCTCAGTGAGGCCGACCAGGAGGAAACCCTATCCGTCACCATTCGCCTGCGACGGCGCCCGGATATAATCAACTGGAGGAGGTGCTATGAAAGGTTTTGTGCAAAACATTAAGGACATTGCCGTCCAGAATGAAGAAGTTCGCAGGGTGCTTTATACGGCTAAGAACTGTCAGCTCATTGTCATGACTTTAGAGGTCTGCGGCGGAGATCGATCATGAGCAACAATAATTCCACAAGTAATGCTGGAAAATACACAGGAAAAGGGCTTGGCTACAGATAGAGACTCAAAATTGGCGGACGGCGGTGAGTTGCATCATATGGTAACTATTAGTAGATTAACGAGGGAGGTCTTATGTTGATGGAGACTACAAAGAAAACCAGAGAAGATAGGATGAAGATTGCAGATGAGGTTATTGCGACTATAGCAGGTATTGCTACATCTGAAGTTGAGAATGTAACTTCCATGAGTGCAGGAATAGTCAACGGTATAGCCAGTATGTTAGGCAGAAAAAATCTGGCAAGTGGTGTCAAGGTAGAATTTAGTGAAAAAGAAGTGGCAATTGAAGTATCCTTGATAGTAGAATATGGGTGTAAAATCCATGAGGTTGCTAAAAACATACAGAAAAAAGTACGTGAAGCTGTAGAAATTATGACTGGCCTTCAGGTTGTAGAAGTAGTAGTAAACGTACTTGGCGTGAACGTTGAAAGGGAATCAAGGGGGCTAAAAAAGGAAGAAGAAACACCTGAAGAAAGGCAGAAAACCGACTAAAACCTTTGGAGCCTGGCGGTAATCGAGGTCAACGTGCACGTACAGGGGATACACTTCGCCGAGGGGCCGGAGGAACAGCGACTCAAATAGGTCTGGCAAGGAGGGTGAACTAGTCGATGCAACCAGCTTACCGTGTTTTGTCAGTGATCTTTGCGAATCATTACCGGAATGGCTGCTCGGGCGAACCGAAATATCCAACTGCCACAAACGGCAGGAGTGTTCGTGTTGAAAGTAGATGCATAGGTAGTGGGGGATAGGTCCAAAATTTGCAACCGGCGTGCAACCGGAAAAACAAAAATGATGCGACACAGATGGATATGGATAAGTATTTGCCCCCGGCTATAAGCTTTGATTTTAGTGAAAAACTGACATTTGAGGGGACGCGCTGTATATGCGTATACAGGAATGCTTTCGGTGGGGAGAAGTGAACTACGGACTTTACTGGGGATGAATTACCTTGCCTAATATTCGATAGTGAGAATCGCAGCCTAGAACGTCATTCACATCCAGCAGATCCATGGCTACGAAACTTGTCTGTCGACATATGAAAAGTCCTGGTCGTTATATTTGCGTAGAAGCTGCCGAGCCTTTGTCTCAGTAAGAGCATCTACTTGAACGACTGTTACTTCGCTGCTGTCCACTGCTTTTTCTATTGTATCCAGTCTTTATTGTTCAGTTATTGCCATGATCGCTTGCCGGTATCAGGCGGTTAAAATCAATGTTTTTGGCATTCGCAATACCTCAAGCACTGTTTCGCGGTTGAGATTCAGAATATCTATAGAAGACAGTTTGTCAATGACACATGTGTGAGGATATTCTTCTATTTTAAATCCCGCCTTGATGAAAAACTGCTGTAGATCATCTTCGTCCACGAATAGATTATTTTCAAAGTCACTGCCAGTCGCGCTGGATACGTTCACGATACGTTGCTGCGCGTAGCTCTTGTCGTCTTGGGCAAGACGCTTCAACCACTGTTTGGTGATCACATCTGGGGTAATCCATATGCCGTCGTATTGTTTAAGCAGATCATGAATATTAGCCGCCAGAGTTTCTTTCTCCGCCCTGGTAAGGTAGGAAAGTAAGCCTTCAGTAATAATAGCAATCGGACTGCTTGGCTGAAAAGGCGAGACCGAAGAAAGTAGCTCATCATGATCAAGAGCATTAACAACCCTGAAATAGAGGTTAGGACGTTGGGCATGCAACTTTGTCAGTATTGCCTCGGCAAGCGTCTTTATCTGTGCTAAAATCTGAGGCAAATCAGTGGCTACATATACAACGTCAGGATTTTCAGTCATAGCCAGACCGCGCGGCGAAAGACCAGTAGCAATCTCCAAAACTTGTGTGATGTGGCGTTGTGCAATAATCTGATCGGTTGCCTTGTAGCGCGCTTCCCAGACGGGTGTAAGCTGGATTACTGATTCGGCGCTCGCGCCTGCCAGTGCTTGAAAGTCTCTCTCCGCCTGGCTCTCCTCCGCGATCTCCTTGGCATATGGGATGTCGGTAAATGACCTAATATGCGCCACATACCTGGCTGTGTGACTGATTTTTTCATTGCCTTCTTGCCCGTTCATCGATTATTGCCTCCTCATTGATCCTGATGTTTGATCATATTGTAAGCGTGAATTATACTTAAAACAATAAACAAAGGCTTCAAGGTGTTGCATAATGAGACAGGGAGAAAATAGTGATGTCCAAGCACACCGACTTACGAGTCAGATATACCCGTTCCATCTTGAGGGAAGCCCTGATCGACCTGATTGACGAGAAGGGTTTCGATGCGGTGACTGTGGGGGAGATTTCCGAGCGGGCGATGATCAACCGGGCGACATTTTATAGACACTACCAGGATAAGTACGCCCTGGTCGAGAGCATATTTCAAGAAACAGTGGACACGCTGCTCAGCGAATCCGGCCCGCCGGCGCAGGATATAGAGACGTTCATCAAGCTGGATAGCACTTTTGAATCTGGCTGGACAAAGCTATTTGAGCACTTTGCCAGGTATGCCCGCCTATACCGGGCCATGCTTGGCAGCCGGGGCAGCAACTGGTTTACCGCACACATGATCAACTCGATGTCGGAACTTTATAAAAAACGTGTGCTAGAGTCACCGCTGGTACTGCAACTCATGTCTTCAAAAAAGATTGATATACCACCCGAGGTCTGGCGTGACGACATTCTCCGCGGTAAGAAACCCCGCCATTCGCAGTGTTTGGGCTTCTTCGGCATCCCTGTGTGACCTGAACCCTCTTTTCATCACAGTCCTGCGTTTGCCCCGGGCGTCCGTGACGGAAAATTTGTAGAAGTATGACTTGCCATTTTTTCCTTCTGTAAAGCCAATGTGCCCTTTCGTTCTATTCGCCTCCTTTAGCCGGGGGCACGGAGTGTAACTTCGCCCCCGGATTTGAAGATTCCTGCTGCGGATCTTGCTCCAGCATGCGGAGCAATTCGTCGCGCGGGATCCGGATTGCACCCCTGAACTTTCTTGAGGGGGATCTCTTTTGTCCGAATCATGTCGTAGGCTTTACCCCGTCCAATGCGGAGCAGTTGTTGAACTTCAGAGACAGTTAGCAGCGGTGGAAAGTCTTCAACATTGATCATGGTGTTCGCCTCCTGAAAATTAACAACCCCGGCGAGTGGCCGGGGCGTGGGGAAGGGGCAGACATCAGAATTACCTCCTGAAAACAGAAGCGCCCCGGATCTGATCGCTCTCCAGGGCGTGGCGATGGCCGCTATTTCATTGATGATGTTATCGTTGTGCGGTCGGATCGGCCACCTTGTTTGCCGAGACTACCGCCGTTCGCTCGTGCGCGGAAGTACCTAGTTGATTTTATCGTTGCTGGGATGATGAGCGATCCTGATGGGACGGAACCGACCATTTAATAACCACGTTGTCCTCTCTGGCGGGAGGAGCAAACAATAGGAGGGATACCATGGATATCGGAATGATCAGGGGCGATGTGCTCTTCAACAATTATGGAACCACTGATTGCGGCGGAATCGGTGCTGAGTGCGAGCAGCACCGTGGGATGCATCTGCAGGAAGATCTTGCGATCGTAGAGGTGGTTGACCGGGATAACCGCTTGGTGCCGCCGGGCATTTATGGAGACAAGCTTCTGGTCACAGTCCTCGGAAGCCGCACGCAACCCCTGATTCGCTATGAGCTGGATGATAGCCTGCGCCTCTCATCTGATCAATGTCCTTGCGGGCGTGTCTTCACGCTGATCGAAGATATTCAAGGGCGTGTTGAAGAGATTCTATCCTTTCCGGGTGTGGCTGGCGGAAGCGTGAATGTCCATCCGATAGTCTTCCACGACATCATGGATACGCTGCCGGTGAGCGGCTGGCAAGTAGTTCAGGATACCAATGGTTTGCACTTGCTCGTGAGCGGCTTGCGCGGGGTGTTGGATGAAGAGGGGCTTGCCGACACCGTACGGCAGGCACTGATAAAGCAAGGGGCGGTCGTTCCAAACGTTGAGATCCAACGGGTACCGTTTATTCCACAAACAATAGCCGGCAAGACGCCTCTGGTCAAGTCCAACCTGCCCCGCATCTCGTCCTAGCTAGGCAAGTAAGGCAGACACAATCGTTACAGAACACCATCCATGATGCACACAGGGCGGCTCGGAGCGCAAGAACACCGGGCGCCGCGCGGCAGGTAAAACGAGAATGCGGGGCCTGTGTCACATCCACGAAATCCCCTCCTCTGGCCTTTTATATATTTGTCAGACTAACCACATTGTTAGATGATATTAGTGTACCATAAAGATAATTCTTGTTGTTTCTCAGCATTCACAGTTTGCTCATAATAGTGAGGCGATTTTACATGCAAATTTCCGGCAACACAGTTTTAATTACTGGCGGATCAACTGGCATCGGCTATGCGATGGCCGAATCCTTTCTGGAAGTTGGGAATGAGGTCATTATTTGCGGCCGCAGGGAGGGAAGACTTCTTGAGGCGCAAAGGAACCATCCCGGTTTACATATCAAAGTTTGCGATGTGGCGGATGAAACGGAGCGAAGAACGCTGCTGGAATGGACCACCACCAATTTCGGCAATTTAAATATTCTAGTCAATAATGCCGGCATCCAGCGGGATATTGATTTTACAAAGGGCATCGCCGCATTTCTGGCCGGCGAAAGCGAAATTAAAATTAACCTGGAAGCGCCGATTGTTTTATCCGGGCTGTTTATTCCATATCTGACAGGGAAAAAGGAAGCCGCCATCATCAATGTTTCATCGGGGCTCGGTTTTGTACCGGCAGGGCGAATGCCAGTCTATAGCGCGACCAAGGCCGGGCTGCACGCTTTTTCAATGGCGCTCCGCCAGCAGCTTCTCCGGTCTGGGATCAGGGTTTTTGAGGTGGTTCCGCCGGCGGTCGATACAGAATTGAATCCGGAGGGAAGAGATAGTAGACCTGAGTTCAGAGTCGATCTGAAGCCCGGGGAGTTTGTGGCCGCCGTGATGAAAGGTATCGCAAGCGATATCTTCGAAATCGGATATGGTATGACCGAAGGGTTTATCAATGCTTCCAGGGCCGAATTGGACCAAAGCTTTCAACGCATGAACAGCGGGTGGTAAAAATGCAAAGCTTTTTTTGAAATTGTAAAGATAATTCCTCCGCAAAATTATGCAGCCTTTCTTGAAGCTAGCCGCGGGGGTTACATTTGCGTTCGATTCTGAAAATGGGCAACTAACAATTCAATTAGGAGGTGTTGCAATGCATGATATCTTAAAACTAGTTCGGGAAAGGCAATCGGCAAGGATCTCCTTCGACCTACAACGGCCCATCGCCAGACAAGATCTGGAGCAGATTCTGGATGCAGGTAGTTGGGCTCCCACCGCTCATAACATGCAAAACTTCGAGATGCTCGTCGTGGATGACCCGAAGCTTTTAGAAATGATCTGGAAGATCAAGAACCCGATCTCCATGGAGTTCATCAAGGAAAACTATCAACAGCTTTCCTTCTCGGAGGGGGGGTTAATCCAGAAAAAAGTTGGCATATTGGCCACCCGGTTTCCTCCGGCCTGGCGGAATCCGGATGTGACCATCGATCAACTGATGGCTGATGATCGACCGCTTCTGCCGAGCCCGGTCATGCTCATCATGATTTATGATCCGGGCAAAAGGGCGCCCGCTTCGGATGGGGATTTTTTGGGGATCATCAGTCTCGGTTGCGTCACGGAAAACATGTGGCTGATGGCCGAAGCCTTAGGGATCGGATTCCATATCGTGAGCTCCCTCGGCGAAGGGCCGGCCGAGAAGGAAGTAAAGCGCATTTTGAGTATTCCCGATTCTCTGCAGATTGTCTATGCCATTCGTTTGGGTTACCCCGTCTCCGGGCCTGATAAATACTTACGAGTAAGGCGAGAGGTGAAGGATTTCACCCATCATAACCGGTATGGCGCTAAGGGCCTCGCGTGAGTTTCGCTACGTTTGGATATCGGATAAAAAGTTAGCAATGGGAGGGCCATGACATGAGCACCCAGAAAGAACGTATCGCTTTCGTAACCGGGGGGAGCAAGGGCATCGGCAAGGAGGTCGTTCGCGGCCTGGCCCGCCAAGGGGTCGTCGTCGTCATCGGCGCCAGGAACATTGAGGCAGGACAGCGGACTGCTGCTGAGTTGTCGTCTGAGGGAACGGTGCTGTTTCACCCCTTTGATGTGACTGACGAAAATTCGCGACGCCAGGGAGCTGAATATGTTGAACGACAATTTGGCAGACTGGACATTCTCATCAACAATGCCGGCATCGCCACCGATGGACCTCCTGGCACCGGCGGGAGATGTCCTCCCAGCGAGGTGTCGATCCCGGAGATCAGGGCTATCTATGAGACGAATGTGTTCGGAGCGATCGGTGCCATTCAGGCGTTTCTTCCCTTGCTCCGCCTGGCTCCGGCAGGACGAATCGTCAATGTCTCGAGCGGCCTTGGCATTTTGAGCACCGATAGAGATTTTTTCAATATGGCCTATTCATCTTCGAAAACTGCTTTGAATGCGGTTACGAGACACTTTGCCCACGAGTTCAAGGGTAGTTCGGTCACGATCAATTCGGCTGCTCCGGGATTTTGTGCGACCGACCTGAACGGTTTTACCGGTCCCCGGACGCCGGCCCAGGGAGCCGCGATCATTATCCGGCTCGTCCTAATGGGAGAGGATAGCCCTAACGGCGGTTTCTTCAACGAGGATGGTCCGATGCCCTGGTAGGAGCGTCGATGGTGTTCGGTCAAGGGCTCGCCGGGTTCTTGCTGGTAGAATGGAGAAAAGGAATGAATGAGTCGGAGCCATTTCTTGAAGGCGCCGCCTTGAGGATGGAAGAAAACCAAAGGAGGTAAACGCAGTGAATGTCAATGAGGCACTTGGGTCGCGGCATGCTACCAGGGCTTATAAACCGGTACCGGTCAGCAAGGAGACAGTCCTGCAAATACTGGATGATGCCAGGAACACTCCATCCTGGGCCAATTCCCAGCCATGGGAGGTATTTGTGGCTTCCGGCGCGGCCCTGGAGAGGCTGAGAGCGGGATTCCTGGAAAAATTCAATAGTAACGTCTCGACAGCACCCGAAAAACCTCGGCCCGAATGGCCGGCAGAGATAAGTCAACGGATTGCGGAGCTGGCGGCCAGCCGCATGAAGGCGCTGGGAATAGCGCCTGACGATCAGGATGCTCGCCAGAAAATGACTCTGGGTAACTACTGGTTCTTCGATGCCCCGGTCGTGATCTACCTCTGTATGGATCGCAACCTCGGGCCGTGGTCGATGTACGATCTCGGCGCCTTCTCCCAGAGTATCATGTTAGCGGCCCAGGGTCGCGGGCTGAACACGATTCCGGCAGTGATGCTGGCTGGATACCCCCAATTGATCAGGGATGAGCTTAAAATTCCTGCCGAGCTCAGCATTGTCATCGGAATCGCTCTCGGGTACGGCGACCAGGCAAAGGCAGAAAACAAGTTTGTCAGTTCGAAACGGCCGGTCGAAGATTTTACGCGCCTGGTTGGTTATTAGGCCAAGCGAGGCCTGCTTATAGGCCGGTCACAGCCCTCTGGCGCCACTGATTCAAGATGCGTCATTGACAAACGCCTTTCCTTGTCAATCCAGACGTTGGGGATGTTGGCCTGCCTACTGCAGCCGGTATTGGAGATTTTAGGCACAAGGAGGTATCGAATATGCAAACTCGCACCATTGGGCAGAACGGCCCCGAGGTTTCTGCGCTCGGCCTGGGGTGCATGGGGATGTCGGGTAGTTACGGGGCAACAGATCGCCGGGAGGCGATTGCCACCATTCATGCAGCATTCATGCAGCGCTTGAGGCCGGAGTGACCCTGTTCGATACGGGGGACTTCTACGGATGTGGCCATAACGAACTGCTCTTGCATGAAGCGCTGCAGGGTTCACGGCGTGAGAAGGCTTTTATTGCAGTAAAGTTCGGGGCATTGCGATCTCCCGATGGAAGATTTGGCGGCGTGGACGGAAGACCAGAAGCGGTAAAGAATTTTCTGGCATACACGCTGCAGCGTCTTGGAGTGGACTATATAGATCTCTACCAGCCAGCCCGCGTTGATCCCCATGTCCCTATTGAAGAAACTGTAGGTGCGATTGTGGATATGGTAAAGGCGGGATATGTGCGATACATTGGCCTTTCCGAGGCTGGTGCGGAAACAATCCGTCGTGCGCATGCTGTTTTCCCGATCAGTTGGCTGCAAATTGAATACTCACTCTTCAGCCGTGGTGTCGAAGCACGGATCTTGCCCACTTTACGCGAGCTCGGGATTTCGCTGTCAGCCTATGGCGTTCTTTCGCGGGGGTTGTTGGGTGGAACATGGTCAAAGGAACGCTCTGTGGATGCGCAAGACTTCCGTAAACACGCTCCCCGTTTTCAGGGTAACAATCTGAACCGGAATTTGGCACTTGTCGAAGCATTGAGCGCGATTGCCGAGACCAAACAGGTCGCTGTCGCTCAATTGGCTATTGCCTGGGTTTTATCTCGTGGAGATGATGTTATTCCGTTAATCGGAGCCAGGAGCCGCTCTCAGCTTAGTGACGCGTTATGTGCGCTGGATATAGACTTGAGTCTGGATGATTTAGACCATATAGAAAAAGCTATACCTGAAGGTGCCGTGTCCGGAGATCGCTACCCGCAAATGGATTTGCTCGACAGTGAGCGATGGTAGGGGCACAACGTTGAACGGCACTGCTGCGGTTCTGGTTGCGCACAGCAGGGAATCATTGGTAAAATGGGTAATGGGGACAGACTAATTGCAGGGAGGTCTTAAGATGGAGATTCTAACCGGTGTGCATATCGTAGACAACGTGGTGATGCCGGGTCCTGGCGGCGCCAATTCTGTAAACGTCACCCTGCTGGTCGGTGATGATGGTCGTCTGACCGTGGTGGATGCCGGGCCGCCTGGGGCTGAGGATGCTGTCTGTGCATACATCACCAGGATCGGATATCAGCCCGCAGACGTGAAACGAATCATCATTACCCATCACCATGTCGATCACGTGGGTGCCTTGGCAGGGCTGGTGCAGCGCACCGGTGCGGAAGTCTGGGCGCACCGGGAAGACGCAGGCTTCATCGACGGTTCCGTGGTGCGGCCACCGGTAGTTTTCCCGGAGGAACGCATCAGGGCGTTCATGCCGGAGGCCTCTTCCGGGCAGATAGAAGAAATTCGCAAGAGAATGGCGCAGGGCATGAACGCCGCCGCAGCAAGAGTCGATCTGCGCCTGAGCGGTGGGGAGGAACTGGCCGTGCTGGGAGGGTGCCTGATCATACACACGCCGGGACACACGCCGGGGCATCTCTGCCTCTTCCTGCCGGGTCGGGATCTGCTGCTGGCGGGTGACCTGCTGCGCTACGAAAACGGGGTGCTGTCCGGGCCACCGCCAGGCTTCACCCAGGACCCGGAGACGGCGCAGCTATCCTTGCGCCAGGTCTCAAGACTGTCTTTCCAGCACGTGTGCGGCTACCATGGGGGATTCCTCTCCGGCAATGCCGGAAACCAACCAATCTTAAATGAATAGGGGGTAGGTATTGTGCAGTGGCAGGATTATGCAAAAACCTTAACAGATGTTTTGGACCTGAAGGGTAGCCCCGTCAGTATAACCTATACCGATAAAGACCTCGGCCATCTTGCGGGAGATAAATGTAGGGCTTGCGATGCTTTTATCAGGGCGCGCAAAGGTGAAACGATCGTATTGAACAGGGAAAACTCCAGTTGTCCAGGGGGGACCTGGCACCTTGGGTTGGGACCGGCGCCACAAGGCAAGCCCAAGGAAAGATTGACCCGTTTCCTGGTAGAGGGAGAAAAACTTTATTGCTCCCCTGCCGCTTTCTACAGAATAAATTTGGACTCGCCGCCACCCGTGGACCTGACCAGAAACATTGTTATGTGTCCCCTGGAAAAGGCAGAACTGCGACCCGACGTTGTTCTGTTTTTTGTGAATCCTGAAAAGGCGTGTCGTCTCATGACCCTGGCCACGTGGAGCACAGGGATCTCGCCCAGGTGTTCCTTTGTGGGGTCAACCTGTCA
>Ga0224558_1001253_pt1 | contig 27108 bp, 25 predicted proteins | sample 714S32024metaG_FD_180682 | JGI IMG/M metagenome (GOLD analysis project Ga0224558, IMG submission 180682) | Peat soil microbial communities from Stordalen Mire, Sweden - 717 S3 20-24 | ecosystem: Environmental > Terrestrial > Soil > Wetlands > Peat | place: Sweden: Norrbotten County, Stordalen... | reverse complement strand
AAGAAGAGCCGGTGCTTTCGCACCGGCTCTGACCTGCACTTTCTTTGGTGGCGGGGGAAGGATTTGAACCTTCGACCTTCGGGTTATGAGCCCGACGAGCTACCTGACTGCTCCACCCCGCGGCGGTAACACATGACTTTATCAGCCTCGCCGGCCCGGCCGCCTCCGCCACGTCCGCCCCGCGTCCGGCCAATGACCACCACCCCGGTCACACGTCAGGATCCAGCTGCCGCCGCGCCTGCCAACATCAACTCGCCCGCCGCAACGCCACGCCGCGGCGTGATGATGTCGTCGATCAAGCCGTAGTCAAGCGCTTCTCTCGCGGTCATGAAGTAGTCCCGGTCGATGTCCTGCTCGACCTCCTCGACACTGCGACGACTGTGGAACGCGATGATCTCGGCCATTCGCCGGGTCGTCGCCAGCACCTCACGTAGTTGTATCTCCATGTCCCGGGGCGCTCCCCGGGCGCCGGCAGTCCCCTGGTGAATCATGATCTTGGCATTCGGGAGCGCCAGGCGCTTGCCGGCTGCCCCGCCCGCGAGGATCATCGCCGCGGCGGACATGCCCATCCCCACGCAGATCGTGGACACCTCGGGACGAACGTGTTGCATGACGTCGTAGATCGCCATGCCGGCGTAGCCGAGGCCGCCGGGGGAGTTGATGTAGAGCGAGATGTCCTTCTCGGGATCGTCCGCCTCGAGGTAGAGGATCTGGGCAACGATCAGGTTCGCGATCTGGTCGTCGACCTCCTGGCCCAGGAACACGATCCTCTCCCGCAGCAACAACGAGTACAGGTCATAGGCGCGGTCGCCACGACTCGTCTGGTCAAGCACCGTCGGGATCATCGACTGTCTCGGAGATCCTTCTCCCCACACGTCACTACCCCCTTGGCTCCGCGTTGTTATATCATTTTCAAGATATCATCTACGCTATGAGGAGTCGGCACCGAACGTGACTGAACGGCGACATGATCCTGTGTTCCCCGGTTTTGGTGACATGGCCCGTCGAAGAAGGGAGCTCGTCGAGGCCCTGACGGCGCGGCGCCGTGCCATCGGCCTCAGCCAAACCGAAGTCGCTGCACTCATGCATACGTCTCAGTCCGCCGTGGCCCGCGTCGAGGCAGGGCACACCGACGTGAGGATCTCGACGCTCGAGCGCTATGCCGCCGCGCTCGACCAGCGACTCGAGTGGCACCTCGCCCTCGAGCCCGAGCAGGACGCGGAATGACCATGGAGCCAAGCGACTCCTGGTTGGAGGAGCGCCTGTTCGACCACCGGATCGTGCTTTGTCGTGGCATCCTCGACGACGCGCTCGCCGGCCGGGTCTCGGCCCAGCTCATGGCGCTCGACGCCCTCGGCGACGATGCCATCGAGCTCCAGCTGGACAGCCAGGGCGCTTCACTCGAAGCGGCATGGACCCTTCTCGACGTGATCGACCTCCTCGGCGTGCCGGTCAATATCGTGTGCGCCGGCCGCGTCGAAGGCTCAGCGGTCGGCGTGCTGTCCGCAGGCACGAGACGGACGGCCCTACCGCACACCAGGTTTCGCTTGACCGATCCCGAGGTCGAGATCTCCGGGCGGGCGAGCGAGCTCGGTACTCTGCTCGACCACCACACCGGGCGTCTCGACCGGTTGCACGAGCGGGTCGCCTTGTCCGCCGGCCGTCCCGTCTCCGAAGTTGCAGCCGACTTCCGCGCCGGGCGCGCGCTCGACGCGGCAGAGGCGCTGCGTTACCGGCTCGTCGACGACATCGCCGGGGACGAGCTGCCCATCCGCTCGATCGGCAGCACACGCCGGCGGTCGGTCCACGGCAGGAGGCCCGACACCAGCGAGCCGCTCGGCTTCAGACCGAGGCCTAGGCACCCCTGAGAACCCTGCCGTCTGAGCCCTAGGCGGGCGACCGGAGGGCCTTGATCGCATTGATGGCGGCCGGCTTCTGGTTCTTCATCAAGTCGGACTCCGCCTCGGCAACCAGGTCGCCGACGATCTTCATGTCCGCGGAGTACGTGGTCAGGTCCTCGTTTCTCAGTGCAGCGAGCCCCTGGTTGTAGTAGGTCTGCGCACTCGCGATGAGGGCCCGGACCTGGGCCGGGATCTGGGCAGTTCCGGCTCCGATGTTGCTCGTCGCTGCGCCGAAGACATCGGCCAGGGCGGCACCAAGGGTGTTCTCCATGGCGACGTCATTGCCGTAGACGACGATGTAGCGGGTCAACTGCGGGTACGGGTTCTGAGACGAGCTCACATACAGCGGCCGCACGTACACGACGGAATCGTCGATCGGGATGATGAGCGTGGTCCCGAGCGAGACCGTCGAACCGGCTCGGCCGACGAGCGTCACGTACTGAGAGACCTTCGTGTTCGACTGGATCTTCGAGTTGACAACGGCGGGGCCGGCCGTGGCGTTCCTCGTCGGCGTCACATACGCGGTGAGCTGGCCATAGTCCTGGTAGTCACAGGCGGCGGTCATGAGCGCAGCCAGCGTCTGGATCCGGTCGCCCTCTGACAACGGATCGAGCGGATCGATGACGGTGAAGCCCGGCGCGGTTGCGCCGGGGAGTTGCAGGAGCTCGTACTCGGGCACAAAGCGCAACGTGTTCCCCGACGCATCGACGGGCAAGGACTGTTCGGGTGACCCGGTGCCGGACGTCGGTGCGAGCTCCCAGGCGTTGTTGGCGATATAGAAGGCCGATGGGTTGGTCAAGTGGTAGCGGCTGTACATGGTGGCCTGCACCATGAGAAGTGCCTGCGGGTAGCGCAGGTGTGCCTGGAGCACCGAGTCCATGTCGCTGAGGGGCTTGAACATGTTCGGGAATATGGACTTCCAGGTGTTCAGGATCGGGTCGCTGTCGGTCACGGCGTAGAACGTCAGGTCGCCTGTGTACGCGTTGACGACTACTTTCACCGAGTTGCGGACATAGTTGAAACTGCCCGCAAGGCCGGTCCCGCCGGGAAGCTCGGACGTGCGGGCCTGCTGGCCATATGGGTAGTAATTCGTGGTCGTGTAGGCGTCGACTATCCAATCGAGCTGGCCCTTGTCGATCACCGGATACGGGTTGTCGTCGACGACGAGGAAGGGCGCCACCTTGGCGACACGGACACGGACGTCCTGGAGGAACATCAACCGGGAGCTGTTCGTGACCAGGTTCGATATGAGCAGGTTGAGGTCATGGAACTTGAGAGCGAAGGCCGCCTTCACCCAGAACGAGCCGATGGGGACGCCACCTTTGCCCGAGTAGTGGCTGGAGACGGTGTTGCCGTTCGTGTCCGAGTAGTCGACCTCGCTCTGGGCAGTGTCCGCGACCACATAACCCGATTGGCCAAGGCCGAAGTAGACCGCCGGCTGGGTGATCTTCGGGGCGCCATGGCTCGAGGCGGGCGGCACGCCCGCGATGTCGAAGACCGGGTTCCCACCGCTCTGCTGATTCGCAGGCGAAAGCACCGCACCGTAGCCATGGGTGTACTGCAGGTGGATGTTGACCCATGACGGGGTCGGCAGGTCTGCGGCATTGACCTGCCGCACGCCGATCACGAACGGGGTAAGTGCGCCTGCAATCCTGTATCGGTCGAGGGAGAGCCCGGCGATGGTGAAGCCAGTCCCGTTCTGCTGGAGCTTCTGGTAGGTCTGAGAAGTGATCGAGGGCTCCCAGAGCGGAAGGTTGTCCAATGTCGCTGAGGCCCCCGCGACCACTCCGCCTGTCAGGTTCGAGACGCCCGCGAAAGCGCGCTCGTGGATGCTCGAGAGCCCCAGCGCGCTCCGTGTCGCCTTGATGTTCCGGCTGATGTAAGGAAGTTCCAGCTTGCTCTGTGCGGGCGTGACCTTGAGAGCCTGCACGGCAGCCGGGACGATCACGCCGGCGGTCAGGGCGACGAGTATCCACAGCCCGGCTCCGATCGCGGGAAGCGCCAGACTGCGTTGGTAGACGTTGAACACCATCAGCACGAACACCGCCAGAGCGACGACAGCGAGCAGCTCGATCGCCGGCAAGCGCACGTGCACGTCGGTGTAGCCGGCACCGTTCACATAGGCGTCCTTCGCGAGCACGAGGTTGAAGCGGTCGACGTAGAAATACCCCGCTGCCCGGACCAGTGCCATGGCAGCGAGGATTATCGACATGTGCGTGGTGACGCGCGGGTCGACCCGTGGGGAGGGGCCCTGGAACCTGAGCCCACCGTTGAGGTAGTGGGCGATGCCCGTGATGATCAGGATCACCAGGAGCGCCACAAGCGTCCAGTCGACGAGGAAGGACAGGAACGGCAGCTTGAACACGTAGAAACTCACCGATTTGTGGAACTGCGGATCCGTCACCCCGAAGCGCTTGCCGCTGCGGAACAGCAGCCAGTGTTGCCATTGGTCGCTCGTCGACGCCCCGACGATGAGGGCGAGGATGAGGGACACGACCGTGCGCAAGGCGAAAGTGTGCCTGCCGACGATCTGTTGGTAGCGGCGGACGATCTCGAGCTCCGGCGAGACGAGCAAAGCCCTCGGGGCGATGCGGTCGACCACCCAAAGGCTGACCCAGCACGCGATGAAGAACGCGCCTATGAACACCGCGGCAAGCTCGAGCTTGGTCTCGATCAACAAACGCCAGACTGACGTGAAATTGACCGAGCGGTACCAGAGGTAGTCCGTGTAGAAGTTGGCCAATCCCTGGATCACGATCAGCGCCACGATCACAAAGACCACGGCCCCCACGATCCAGGCTTGGTACCGCCGGCCCGGGTGCATCCGGGACGGTAGATCCGTCGGTACTCGCATCCGCTGGAGCCTACGACCGAACAGGCACGAGAAGACAGCGGCAGCCCGGATGCACCGGTGGATGTGCATGCCCGGTCGGGAACGGGGTGCCCGGCGGCTGAGGGCCGGCGAGCGAGTTGTCGTCGCAGTCAGGGCACGAGCCACCGCCGTCGTCGTCTTCGACGGCCCACCGCACTAACGGCGCCTCACCCTCGCCGAGCGGGCCGAGCACTGCGAGCTCGCCAACCGCGAAAGCCCGGGTCGTGAAATCACCGGCAAGCCCTTCGACCCGGGTCCCCTTCCACTCGCGATACGCGACCCCGGCCGCGTCCGACGAGCCCTCCAGGCTTCCGTCGAGCTCGGAAAGCGACTCTTCGATCCTTTGGCGCAACATTGCGGAGAGGTCGTCCGCGAGCTCGGCGGCGAGCAAGGCCCCAGCTTCGAAAGCAGCCGCCGCACTCGGAGCCGGGGCTGTCACACAAGGCCCTGCGACGGCGTCACCGGTCACGAGGAAGGCGGCGCCCGCCTCATAGGCTTTGGCCAGTTGGTCGCTGGCAGCGGTGACGAACCTCTCGCGCTGGACGTTAGGCGGGATCAGCTCGTCCAGCACTGGCTTGCGGGAGCTCTGGCGCAACGCGTTCAAGAGGTCGTTCTGGTCGTCCTGGAGCGCTCGCTTCAGCGCCCGGCCGAGCTTGGCCGTGATGGACCCGAGAAGGTGATCACGCCGGGCCAACGACTCGACGTCCGGCTCGGTGATCGCGTCGGCGTCGGGCGTCGGCCCGAGCGGCTCGGGGATCTCGACTTCGACGGCGACAGCGACAGCAACGGTCTCTGCGGTCTCCCCCACCTCGCCCGCGACCGCTTCCACGATCTGGTCGGCCTCGGCCGCCCCCGAGGAGACCTGCCCTGTGAGCCCCGCTTCTTCGCGCTCTTCGGGCGTGACCTCGATGAGCTCCACGGCCTGCTCGGCCTCGGCTGCAAAGGGCATGCCTGTAGCGGCTAGGACCGCTGCCTCCTCCGCGGCGCGACTGGCTCGAATGCGGGCAAAAAGCTCGTCGACACTGCGACGGCTCGCACTCGACCCTTCCTGACCTTGCTCAGCTTCCACGCCGTGCTCTGCCGCGGACGCCGCGCCGGTCCTGGCCTCGCCGTCGGCTTCGCGCTCGACGCCTGACACGACGCCACCCGAGGTCTCCTCGTCCCCGCCGAATCCGTTGCCTCCAGCCCCACTTCCGGCTGCGGCGAGCTCCGCCTCGAGCTCGACGAGGTCGCTATGACCCAGCTCCTGCACAACGCGTCGGCCCGCTTGCTCGGCCGCGACACGCGCCTCGTCCTCGGCAACCACAAGGCGCTCGCGCAACTCGTCGACCGAAGCGGCGACGGCGTCCACGACGCTCAGCAGCGAGTCCTTCCCGGTACGGAGCTCCTCGAGTTGTACGCGCAGTGCGCGTCGGCGAGCCACGAGATCAGCGAGCGTGCGGTTTCGCAGCCCGCGCGCTTCTGCCACCATGCGCCGGCACTCTTCCTTCGTTGCGTCGAAAAGCTCGACTGCATCGGCGTGTGCCACATCGGTCATGGAGTCGGCTTCCGCCTGGGCCCGACTCGTGTACTCGGCAGCCTCCTGCGCTGCTGCGGCACGGATCTCGAGCGCCTCGGCCTCGGCGACCGCCATCTGCTCCGCGAGAACTTGCCCGGCCTCTTCGATCAGCTCGGCCGCTCGCTCCTCGGCCTTCGCGACCAGATTGCCGGCCGCGTCGTGCGCAGTCCACAGGATCTTGGCCGTTTCGATGCCAATTGCCCGCGTGAGCGTCGCCTCGTCCAAGACGGGGTCCTCCGCCCGGCGTTCCGCTTCGGCGACGCGCTCGCGCAGGATCGCCTCGCGCTCGAGCGCGGCGCGTAGCTCGGCGGCCACCTTGCCGAGAAATATCCGCACAGCTTCGCCGTCAACGCCCCGGCGTGCTGCGGAAAAGGACTTGAGTGCGATCTCGTCAGGACTGAGCGGCGTGCTTGAGGAGATCGAAACGACCTGCTGATCCTCCGACATTGCCACTAGCCTACGACGCTGCTCTCACCCGGCGGTGTTGCGTGCGATACGACCCCCGAGCGAGACGAGAACGTGAATCGCCTGATTGATAGTGCTCACGGCGTAGACCTTGAGATGCGGGCCGGCATGAGCCTTGGCGACCGCATACTCCTGCGGGGGCACGAGGAACACGCTCGCCCCCGCCCCGCGCACCGCGATCGTCTTCTGGGCGACCCCGCCGACGTCTCCGACGGTCCCGTCGATCGACATCGTCCCGGTCGCGGCGACCTTCAGCCCACCGGTCAGATTGGCCGGGTCGAGCTCCTGCATGAGCCCGAGTGTGAAAGCCAGGCCCGCCGACGGGCCGACGATCCCTTCGGAGGACAGGTCTACCTTCACCGGCAAGGGGCCGATCTTGAAGGCAGTTCCGTCAACCGCGGTGCCCCCACTGCCCTGCGGGTAGATGCCGAGGCAGGAGAAGCGACGAGGTTTCACACCTTTGCCCGTGACGAATTGGGCGATCTTGAACTTGGTCCCCTTGCCCTCGGGGAAGCAGCCGAGGGAAGCGGAGCCAGTGATACGGAACACGCCGAGCCTGAAGGTCATCGTTCGCGCCTTGCCAGCCGGATACGCGCTCACCACGAGATGGACGGTCGCGCCTGGGGCGATGGTCTCGAGCTTGTTCTGAAGATCCAGGTACGTGGACACCTTGAAGCCGTTGACCTTGCTGATGACGTCACCCACCGCAAGCGCCGAGGCCGCCGGTGACCCGGGGAGGATGCCGTATATGAGCGCCCCGAGAGCCACGACCGGCACCTTGTAGCCGAGTTGTTTGAGGGCGACGACCGAGGCGGCCTGTTGGGCCGTCGACATGTCGATCTCGCCCTCGGTCGCGTACTGGGCTGTGGACTCGCCTCCGAGGATCGAGGCGCTGGGATAGATGGCGGCGTTGGGGTCCAGCCAGAAGAACGGGTAGTAGAGCGCACGCATCGCGGTGAGCTCCACGTAGACGAGGAGCACCGAGCCCCGGTGCGAGTGGCGGTCGGCCGATGGGACCTTTATGAGACTGCTCACAGAGGGGGCTGAGCCCGGCGTCAGTGCGTAATACGGCAGCTGGATGAACCACGCGACGACCGCCCCGACGAGGATGACGGCGAGGATCGACACCAGCGTGTGGCTCGCCGTCCAGGCAAACCGGTCCCCGCCGCCGCGACGCCCGCGCCCCGCACCGGTCCCGTCGCCGTAGACCTCGACAGCGACGCCAAGCGCGTCGCGCGGAGCGACGCTGCGCTCGTCGTCCTGGTGCTCGCCCTCTACGCTTGATCCATCTTGTACCGAATCCATCGAGCCGTAGCCTGCCATGGCGTCGCAGCGCGCGGGCACCGCACGTGACAGAGACTGGCAACCAGGCATCGATCGACGCGACGCGCCGGCGGGGCGACGCCGCTGTGGCCGGGCACGCCGGCGACGAGCCCGCGGCCCGGTCGTTTCTCGGCGATCCTGACCCCGAGGTACGCGCGACCGCACTTGGGGCGCTCGTTCGAATGGGCCGTGCGACACCGGCGGACTCCGCGGCTGCCCTCGGGGACCCCAATCAGAGGACCCGCAGGCGCGCGTGTGAGCTCGGCGCCACCTTGCCTGGCGCGGACTTCGCAAGATTGCTGGAAGACCCGGACCCAGCGGTGATCGAGGCGGCATGCTTCGCCGTGGGTGAGACGTGCGATGTGCTCGCCGTCCCGGCCCTCGTGCGGATCGCTTCGACGCACACCGACGCGCTCTGTCGGGAGTCGGCCGTGGCCGCCCTCGGGGCCATCGGCGCTCTGGAAGGCCTCCCCGCCGTCCTGGCCGGGCTGGAGGACAAGCCGCAGATCCGGCGCCGGGCTGTCATCGCGCTCGCCGCGATCGACAGCCCAGAGTCCGATGCCGCCCTCCGGCGGTGCCTCGCGGACCGGGACTGGCAGGTTCGTCAAGCAGCCGAGGACTTGCTCGGCGTCACCACCGGCGACGACTGACGGATTCGGCGGTGTGGCCCATCGTGGCCATGCACAGGACGGCCCCGGCGATGGCACAACGCTCGGGATTCTCGACGAGGTGGACCGGGATGCCCGTCGTGGACGCGAGTCGCTTGCCGAAGCCGCTGAGGAGAGCGCCGCCCCCGGAGAGGTAGAGCCCCCGGTTCAGCAGGTCGTTCGCCAGATCGGGCGGTGCCGAAGTGATACAGGACACGGCCGCGGCGAGGATCCGGTCCACCCGCGGCGCCATTGCGTCGGCCACTTCAGTCCGCGTGATGACCGCCGAGCGGACAATCCCGCTCGAGACGTCACGGCCTCGAACCTCGACCTTGTCGTCCTCTTCCACCCAGGCGCTCCCGATGGCGTACTTGATGGCCTCGGCAGTCGCCAAGTCGATCGCAAGTTCGAAGTCGCGCGCGCAAAGCCGCTGAATGGCTTCGTCGAAGTCGCCTCCGCCGACGGGAACCGACGCATGGGTCACAAGACCGCCGAGGGCGAGCACCCCGATCTCGGTAGTGCCGGCACCGACGTCCACGACCATCGAGGCCACCGGCTCCTCGATCCGCAGCCCGGAACCGAGCGCCACTGCGACCTGCTGCTCCACGAAGCGCACGCTCCCCGCGCCCGCCTCCTTGAACGCCCTGTCGAGCGCGCGCCGCTGGACACCTGCGGCCGCACCCGACGCACAGCACAGCACCGTCGGCTGACTGACGGACCAACTCCTCACCAGGCGGAGCAACTCCCTGGCCACCGCCCAAGTGAGATCGAGATCGGCAAGCTGGCCGTGGCAGACGGGCCGGACGATCGCCACGTCACCGGCGCAGCGGCCGCGCAGGCCAACGGCATTCTTTCCAAAAGCCACGAGACGGTTCCGCCGGAGGTCCACGGCGGCGATCGTCGGCTCGTCGACGACGATCCCACGGCCGGGGACAGCCACGAGCGTGCGCGCCGTCCCGAAGTCGACTGCGAGGTCGGCGCCCACTACTGGCCGGCCTTGGGTGCCGGCTCGATGGGCCGGGCCGCCAGGCTCCAGTCTGTCCCGCCTTCCCAGCTCTCCCGCTTCCAGATCGGAGCGGTCGCCTTCAAAGTATCGATCACGTACCGGCAGGCTTCGAATGCCTCGGCCCGGTGCGGAGCCGAGACGACCACGACGACCGACGCCTCGCCGAGATCGACATGACCGACCCTGTGCCAGACGACGGCCCGTCCGAGGTCGGGCCAGCGACCCCGCGCCGCCGCGACGATCGCCTCGAACCTGGGCAGTACCTGTGGCGTATAGGCCTCGTAGTCGATCGCTTGCACGCCCGTCCGCCCTTCGGCGTGGTCACGCACCGTCCCGACGAAACACGCCACCGCGCCGCACGAGGGCCTTTCAACCCACGTGAGCGCGCGCTCGGGCGGAAGAGGCTCGGTGGTCAGCTCGAGCCAGTTGTCACCTTCCACCGACGCGAGCACGGAGGTCATGGTATGCGACCTGCCGGAGCCAGGCCGGCTCGCGCGAAGTGCCCGACGTCCCAACCGGACCGACCTTCAGTATCCTCGATGACCGTGGTCGAACTTGGGGACGACTTCGACGACGTTCACGATGAAGGCCCATGCGGCCCCCTTCTGCCCCCCGACGACCGTCTCTGGCGACATCCCTCCGAGCTGGGCGAGCACTCCGTTCCGATCACTGCAGCGGCGCTTTCCGCGCGTCGCAGCTGGATGGCCTCGACGCCATCTCGAGCTGGGGCTTGGTCGGCCGGCATAGTCGGCGCGTTGCTCGCGACCGGCGTCGTTCTCGTCGGCGGTCACCTGACCCACCTGCTCCCGTCGTCGACAGGGTCGACGGCTCCGGCGGCGACCCAGCACTACAGCGACTCGCCGATGAGCTCGCAGTCCTTTGCCGTGCCCATCTCCACGACGACCACGGTCCTGCTTGGAGTCGAGCCTGGCCTCTACAAGCTGGCGTCCCAGGTCGCGGCAGCGATGCCGGTCGTCCTCGACGGCAACGCGAGCGGCGTCGGAGTGGTTGTGAGCTCGAAGGGCTACGTTCTCGTGCCCGCCTCTCTGGTCACTGACGCGGACGACGTATCGGTCGTCATCGACGGCCAGCAACTCGTCGCGACGCCGGTCGGAGTCGACCCCGGCACCGGGCTCGCCGTCGTGCGCGTGCACGACCCGGACACCCTCACGGCGGCACGTTTCGTGTCGGGTGCGGCGATGGGGTACGGCTCGTTCGTCGCTCTGGTCTGGGTTGACAACGCCGGGCCCCACACGTGCTGGGGCACAGTCAGCGAGCTCGATGTCCAGCTGACCTCAACAGGCAACAGCCCGCCACTTCTAGAGTCTGTGGAAACGCTCGATCCACTCGCAGGGGTTGAGACCGGTGGCGTCGTCCTCGATGGCGCCGGGCGCCTGATTGGGATGATCACGAGCGTCACGGGGAAAACGTTGGTCGCGACGCCCGGATGGTTGGCCGACATCGTCTCGGAGGACCTCATCTCGAACGGGCGGGTCGTCCACGGCTGGCTCGGGATCACAGGTGAGACCGCTTCGGTGTCCTCCTCGAAGACTGCCGTCGAGGTCATGTCGGTCAACCCGGGTGGTGCGGCCGCCAAGGCCGGGGTGAAGCCGGGCGACCTCATCGAAGCCGTGAACGGCACGCCGATCAGGACGATGTCGGGCATCGTGGCGGCTCTGTACTCGTTGCCACCGGACCAGGCGGTCGTGCTCAACGTCGTGCGGCGCGGCCGCACGTGGGACGCCCACGCTCGGCTCACAGCGGCAGCCTGAAACCTTCGCTGTTCGCCTGAGCGGTCCGGACCCTGCCCGGGCGGCCCCCGCCCTAGCATCGGGCAGGTGAGCGATCCTCTCGCACCAGGCGGCGGCGACTTCCTCCGGAACATGCTGGGCGACCTCCTGCGGCTGATCCGAACCGAAGGACCATTGCAGTGGGAGCTCGCCTTCCAACTGGCGACCAGCGTGGCCGCAGGGGACGAGCCTGACCCCAACCCCGACCCGATCGCCCGCATTCGTCTCGAGGAGCTGAGCGCGATCGCCGAGTTGCACGTGAGCGACGTCACCGGCATGGTGCTCGGATCAGGCGGCTCGAGCCTCAAGCTGGTTCCGACGACGCGCGTCGAATGGGCCCGGCGGAGCCTGGAGGCCTGGCGCCCGCTGCTCGACCGCCTCGCAGCGGCATTGACGACCACGGCTGGGGCCGCGAGCCCGGGCTTGGGCCCGAGCGTCCCCGGGCCGCTCGGCTTCGACCATGGTAAGGGCGCCGCCGGAGCGGGCCCTGAGCCTGGGGGCGAGTCAACGGCTGCAACGGGAGCTCCCGCAGGTGACGAGGACGAGTTGCCGCCCGATCCTTTCCTCGGAGATCGCGACCTGTTCGAGGACGCACAAGCTGCCGGCGATGAGGACTCCGAAGACGTGGACCTCACCGAGATGATCGGCCGATGGACCTCGGCCATGGCCCCTGCGATGGCGGCGATGCAGGTCGGCTCCGTGGTGGGCCACCTCGCACGGCGCTCTCTCGGACAATACGACTTGCCATTGCCACGCCCTTCTTCGAACGAGATCCTCGTCGTTGTCGACAACCTGGACCGTGTCGCCGAGGAGTGGAGCCTCCCCGCCGCCGACCTGCGGCTATGGCTGTGCGCGCACGAAATGGCATTTCACGCGGTGCTCACCCGGCCGCATGTTGCAAAGCGGCTCGAGGAGCTCGTGGTCGCTCACGTCCGGCTCGTTCGGCCCGATCCACGCGACTTCGAGGGGCTGCTGCAGGGCATCGACCCGGGGTCCATTCCGGGCCTTTCCCAGATCATCGGTGACCCCTCCCTCCTCGGCGACGCCGATTACGGCCCGTCTCCCGAGCTCGAAAAGGTACGCGCTCAGCTTGCCTCGCTGACAGCCGCGATCGCCGGCTACGCGGAGTACGTCACTTCCGTCGTCGCTTCCCGCCTCATCGGTGTCCACGCGCCGATAGGCGAGGCGATGCGCCGGCGCCGCGTCGGCCGCGGTGAAGGTGAGCGCGTCGCAGAGTCCCTGTTCGGCCTGCACTTGGACCAAGAAGATGTCGACCGTGGCGCAACCTTCGTTCAAGGCGTGCTCGAACGTTGCGGAGAGCTCGACCTGGCACGGCTGTGGCTCGACGAGAGGCACCTGCCGACGCCGGCCGAAGTCGAAGCCCCCGGGTTGTGGCTCGCCCGCATCAACCTCGAGGAGGGCGGCGTCTAGCCCTGATCAGGCGAGGCCGACCTCTTCTTCGGGCACGCCGAAGTCCCACTCCAGAATGAGGTTCTCCCGCTCCGCGTCGCGGACGATTCGCTCACGGTTCCGGCGAAACTGCGGATCGTGCGGCGGCAGCAGCACGAGGCGCGCGAGCGCGCGCTGGCGGAACTCCTCGATGACAGCCCGGTCACCGAACTCCGACTCCACCTCCCAGTGCGGCGCGACTGGACCGAGATAGACCATCCGTATGTGCCCCCGCGGGGGCTCAGGGGGCTGGTGTTCATCCGGGTTGATCAAGCTCATTGTCTCTCCTTGGCGGCAGAACCGGCCGAAGTGTACCGGGCGACGCGACTGCGAGGCTTCCAGCGAAGACTTGGTCGGCCGGTCAATGCAGGCCCGCATGTTGCAGGATCTGGGCCACGATGGCACGGATCTCGTCGACCGCGATGGCGAATCCGACGTTCTGCGCCGGTGCATTGCCTTGCGAGCTCGTTGCGACTGCCGTGTTCATCGCGACGACCTGCCCGGACGAATTGACCAACGGGCCGCCCGAATTGCCCGGGTTGATGGGAGCATCGGTCTGGATCAAGCCGGTCAGGTTCTCGGTCGTGCCGTTGTCAGTCGTAGCGGTGAGCGACCGGTCGAGTGCCGAAACGATGCCCTCGGTGACCGTGGGACCACCGGCGAGAGCGAGTGCATTGCCTATGGCCAGCACGCCGTCACCTTGTTGGGCTGCGTTCGAGTTTCCGAACCGGACAGTTGGCAGCGAGTCACCCGCGCCCTCGACCTGCACGAGCGCAATGTCCTTCAGGGCATCGGTTCCGATGATCTTCGCGGGAAACTGCTTGACTTGCCCGTACAGCGTGACCATGACGGTCTGAGCCCCTTCGATCACGTGGTTGTTCGTGAGGATGACACCGTTCGGCTTGATGATCATGCCGGTGCCTGCACCTTGCACGTAGGAGCCGAGGTCGCCGACGCCCCGGAAACTGCTCGTGTCGATCGAGACGACTGCTGGAAGGACCGATGCGAGAATCGACTGGACGTCGCCGACTTGGACCTTGCTCCCTTTCGTCGGGAAGTACTCCCGGACGATCGTCTGTGGAGATCGGCTTGTGAAGACAGCGACGAGGCCGCCCCCGGCCAGCGCTCCGACCAGCGCGGCCACAAGGGCCACGCCGAACCATCCGGGCGTGGTGCGCGGAGGACGCCTCGGCGCCTTGGGCCTCGGCGGCTCGCGGTAGGACCACTCACTCGGCCACTGCGACTGCGCGTAGCCCGGCCCGGGCCAAGTGGGCTGGCCGTAGTGAACCGGCCCGTAGCCTTCCTGGACGTAGGGAAGCTGCGGATAGCCGGACCAGCCGACTCCGGCGGTCCCCCAGCCCGGCTCGTCGCAACCCGGCTCGCCGTAGCCGGTCTGGCTGAAAGCGTCCGCTTCGCCCTCAGCGCCGGCGGTGTCGCCACCGCCGGCGTTGCCCGCCGCCGTCTCGGTGAGGTCGCTGCCTTCGGGCGCATCGTCCGCCGGCACGCTGTCATCCGCGTGCTCAGGCCCACCCCAACTCAGCAGCTGTCGCAGCGGGTCGGTGCCGGCGATGTCGTCGCCACCCGAGCTTCCTGGCACCTTGCCAATCTACCGGTCACCAGGGCCTTCACGGCGTGCTCCCGACCGGAACAGCGCCTCGGCGAAAATCTTAGGGTTTCCTGCGAATTTCCTCGCGGCCGTAGCGTTGTGTCCCGGAACACGTCACAATGGTGTCGTGGATACTTCATGGATGGGGCGGGGGAAGTGCCGGGAGATGCCTCCTGACACTTTCTTTCCAAGTGATGGGGTGGGGGTAGAAGTAGCGCGACGGGTCTGCGCGGATTGCCCGGTCAAAGAACCGTGCCTGGACTACGCCATGGTCAACCACATCGACCACGGTGTCTGGGGCGGGACTTCAGAGCGTGAACGCAGGCGGATCGCGCGACATCGCCGGCTCATAGCGGTTCGCTCGAGCTGAGCTGCTGAGCAGCCCCTCACGCCTCGAAGGTCGCAACCGGGCCCTCTTGCGCGCCGGAGCGGCTCTTGTGCTGAGCTAACAGGCCCTGTGCAGCGAAGCCTCAGGAAGCTGTAGAAGCCTCAGGAAGCTGTATTGGCCGTCTGGGCAAGGACACGAGCCCGGCGGACCCTGCGACGCTCCCGTTCGCTCATGCCGCCCCAAATGCCGAACTTCTCGCTGTTGGCGATCGCGAACTCGAGGCAGTCGCCGCGGACCACGCAGCCTCGGCAAACCTCCTTGGCCTCCCGCGTCGATGCGCCCCTCTCTGGGAAGAACAGCTCCGGATCGACGCCCATGCAGTTGGCGCGACCCTGCCAGGTCCGATCGAGGCCACCTTCGAGCAATGCTTGGAGTGCCATCTTTGGCGCCCCCTCCCCTAACAACTCGCAACCATGTAGTTACAAGATGGTGATTATCATGGACCCTGTCGCGATCCGATGCAAGAGGGAGTTTCGATTTACCCTCAAGACGGGAAAAGTACGGCCCTCATTTTCGCCCGCGATCGGCTCGTCCAGCCCTCGAGGGATGGGTTACGCCCCCCGGGAACGCCTTTGTGCAAGCTGCCGACGGCTCTCTATGAACTCGACAAGGACGTAATCACCGAGTGTGTCGGGAGTTGTGAAGAAGGCACGACCCCGGTTGAGCTGAGTGATCTTCTCGATGAAGTTGCGAAGGTGCCCCGTCGCGTCCAGGGCGAACGTGTTGATCCGGATCCCCTCTTGGGAGCAGCGGAGAACCTCCAGCAGGGTCGCCTCGACTGTGGCCGCCGCAGGCGGGTAGTTGAAGAAGACCCCGCCGTCCGCTTGAAGGTGCGCTGTCGGCTCACCGTCGGTGATCATCACGATCTGCCTTGTGCCATGGTGGCGCCCGAGCAGGCGCCGGGCCAGGAGGAGAGCGTGCTGCATGTTCGTGCCGTACACGTAGTCCCAGGAGACGGCAGGCAGCTCCTCGGGCCGGATCTCGCGTGCCCGCTCCGAGAAGCCGATGATCCCCAGGTAGTCCCTCGGGAACTGGACCGAGATGAGGGCCTGCATGGCAAGCGCGACCTTCTTCGCAGCAAGGAAGTTGTCCCGCAGCGGCATCGACAGGGAGAGGTCGATCAGGAGCACGGTCGCACACTGACTCTGATGCTCGGTCCGCTCGACCTCGAAATCCTCTGGGCTCAGCCGGACCGGAAACCGCACACCCGGCCTGCCGCCTGTGTCGAGCTCGCCCTCGGCGACATGGCGGCGCAACGCGTTGCGCATCGTCCGCTCGATGTTCAAGTTGAACGTGTCCCCGATCTCATATGGCTTGGTGTCCTCGGCGCGTTCGTGCCCCGCTCCGGTCTTGGCGGTTCCGTGCCCGCCGAGACGGTCCTTTGACAGGTGCTTGAAGAGGTCCTCGAGCGCCCGTTGGCCGATTCGCCGCAGCCCTTTCGGCGTGAGCTCGAGCCGACCCTCCCGCTGCTCGACCAGACCCGACTCCTCGAGTCGTCGCGACAGTCTCTGCAGTTGTTCCAAAGACGCGGAAGCCTTCTCGCCCAGGAGGTTCCGGACGCGATCGAGGTCGATCTCCGCGAGCGCTCCCGGCTGCGGCGCTCCCGACAGCATTCTCTCCAGCTGGTCGAGCTCGCCCAGGCGTTGGAACATGTCAGCAGTCTCGGCCAAGCCCATGCCCTCGCCACCGCTGAAGGACATCCGCAGATCCCACTGCTCGCCCGGAAAGGCCCCCCGCAGGTTTCCCGCCAGACGATTGATCTGCCAGGAGAGGTCCATATCGCTCAGAACCTCGTCCATCAGCTCCTGCAACTGCGCCCGTTGGCCAGGCGTCATCGACGCGAGCATCGCCGAGGCGGCCGCCATCCGTCGAGCAAGCTGTTCGAGGAGCTCGTCGAGGTCCTCCGGATCACCCGGGAACAGCTCACCGTACTGCTCCATGAACTGCTCGAAACTCGGGTCCAGCGCTGCTCCCGCCGCGCGCTGTTCCATCATCGTGTTCAGGGCATCGAGGGCATTGCGGATCCGCTCGCGCTCGGCGGGACCCACTGTGGACGCCGCGCCGGCCAACTGGTCGAGGTAGGTCTGCACGGTCTCGGAGCGCAGGCGCTCCAGGAGCTCCTCGAAGCGTCCGCGCGCCTCATCGGAGGTGAAGGTGTAGTTCGTGAGGCCGCGTACACGACCCGCCAGGTCCTCGGGGAGCAGCCCGAGCTGTGCGCGGTGCTCGCCCACGACCTCGTCGGTGACCTCTTGGCGCCGCTGGTCGCCCGAGGCGCCGGCCTCCTGCTCGAGACGGTCGAGCGCCTCGCGCTCCTGGTCGAGGATCTCGTTGAGCTCGTTCGCTATGTCCTGGTAGGCGCCGCCGGGATCGTGCTGGTCACGTTCTTGGCGCCGGCTTTCCCGGATCCGCTCGAGAAGTTCCTGGAGTCCTTCGATGTGCCGGCCGCTGCGGTCCCCGAAACCCTGCTGCATCATCCGGCGAAGCGCGAACCCAACGTCGCCGTGGTACGCGAGGTCGTCTCTGATCTCCGACAAGATGGCGTCCGCGTCGAGATCGAACCCGGCCTGCGTACCGTCCCATCTCGAATACCGGTAGGCCGCCACGTGCCCGACCTATCGCGCCCGGTACGTCGCCCGGGGCCCTGCCGCGTCCTTGTTGAGTCGCTTGGACAGATGAAGCCCGTCAAGCACGAGCTCGATGGCGCTGGCTATCTCCGCAGGGCTCTCCGACTCAGCTGCCAGCACCCTCACCGGCGTCCGGAGTGCAGGCAGTTGTTCGAGGACGCCGACATATTCCTGCGACGAAAGGTCCGGCCCGATGTGCACGACCTTTCCGTCCTCGAACCCTCCGACCACTTGGCCGAGAGTCTCTGGCGGGCAGTTCTCACGGAAAGTCTGGAGGATTGCGGCCTTGATGAGCTTGTCGACAACTTCCTCGTCCTCTCCCTCCTCGAGCGACTCGATCTCGAGCTTGCCGAGCGTCGAGGACGCGAGCGCGCCGAGGTCGCTCACGCGGGGAGCCGCCTCGGTCTCGCCGTGGCGGAGCGCACGACGAATGGCGGCTGCCGCAAGGGTCTCCTGGTTCGTCACACTGAGGCGCACCGACACACCCGAGTGCTGGCTCACCCTCGGGTTCCGGCGCGCGAGTTGGCTGACCCGAGCAACGATCTCGGACATGTACTCGGGAAAGTGAAGACGGACGGCGGCAGCCTCGAAGACACGAGCCTCTTGCGCCACGATCGTGAGCTCGGTCTCGAGGTCCTGCGGGTAGTGCGTCCGGATCCGGGCCCCGAAGCGGTCCTTCAACGGAGTGATGATCCGCCCCCGGTTCGTGTAGTCCTCCGGGTTGGCCGACGCCACGAGCAGGATGTCGAGAGGCAGGCGCACCTTGTGGCCACGGATCTGGACGTCCCGCTCCTCCAGCACGTCGAGAAGACCGACCTGGATGCGCTCGGCGAGATCCGGCAGCTCGTTGATGGCGAAGATCCCGCGGTTGGTCCTCGGCACCAGGCCGTAGTGAAGTGTGAGCTCGTCGGAGAGGTAGCGGCCCTCGGCCACCTTGATCGGGTCGACCTCGCCGATCAGGTCGGACATGGAGGTGTCGGGTGTGGCGAGCTTCTCGCCGTACCGGTCGCTCCGGTGGACCCAGGCGACGGGTGTGTCGTCGCCGGCCTCGGCAACCAGGTCACGGGCCATCCGGGAGGCGGGCAGGTAGGGATCGTCGTTGATCTCCGAGCCCGCAACGACCGGCAGCCACTCGTCCAGCAGTCCCACGAGCGAACGGATCATCCGGCTCTTGGCCTGCCCCCGCTCGCCGAGGAATATCACGTCGTGACCTGCTATGAGCGCGTGCTCGAGTGCCGGTAGCACACTGTCGGAGTAACCGAGGACGCCGGGGACGACGGGCTCGCCCTCGGACACGCGGACGAGCACGTTGCGGCGGATTTCCTCCTTGACGGGCACCGAACGCCACCCGGACGCGCGCAGCTCCCCGAGTGTCGAAGGCAGCGACGCACGGGCATGCGAATGACCGCCGGTTAGCGCCGCGCGGTGAGCGGCAGCGGGTGTCGTCTCTTGCGGACCGGACAATTCGGGCATTCGGCGAGACTACGGCCATCAACTCGCAGCACGTGCAACCCCGGTGCAATGATGATCGCCACGTCGCATCGAGGTTGTGAGGACATGTCCGACGTACGCTCGGGCGAGATCGATCCCCACGGAGGCAACTGATGAGCGTCATCGAGGACGTACCGTCGCCGGCACCCCGGCCTCAGCCGATCCCGGTCCGCATCGGCGCTCCGAGGGCCGGCCCCTCGAGGGCCGTAGTGCTCCGCAAGGATCCCTGGTGGGCTCAGCCTCTGGTCACCGGGCTTGGGCTGCTCGCGTTCGTCGTTTACGCGACGTGGGCCGCGTTCCGCAACGGGCACTACTTCGTCGGCCTCGACCAAGCTCGGAACTACCTCTCGCCCTTCTACTCGCCGTGCCTTGCCTCGAATTGCCCGTCCGCGGTGCGATGGGGGCCGATCACGCCGGCGGGCTCTGGGTTCTCACCGGCCCTCATCATCCTGATCTTCCCGCTTGCGTTCCGTCTCACCTGTTACTACTACCGCAAGACCTACTACCGTGCCTTTTGGCTCTCGCCGCCGGCGTGTGCCGTCGCGGATGCCGGTTCGACCTCGACCAAGCCCAACGCTTTCCGCAAGCGCTACACCGGAGAGACCCGCTTCCCGCTCGTCCTCCAGAACATCCACCGCTACACCTGGTACTTCACCTGCATCTTCGCGGTGCTGCTGACCTACGACGCGATCGAGGCGTTTCGCTTCCCCGGCGGCATCGGGATGGGGGTGGGCACGCTCATCCTCGTCGCGAACTCCGTGCTCATCTGGGCCTACCAACTCGGTTGCCATGCGTGCCGCCACCTGAGCGGCGGGAATCTGAAGAAGTTCTCGAAGGCTCCGGCCCGGCGGTGGATCTGGACCAACCTCACGACACCGTTGAACAAACACCACCAGCTGTTTGCCTGGCTGTCCCTCATGACGATCGTGGTGTCGGACCTGTACATCTACCTGGTGTCATCCGGCGCCTTTAGTGATCCGAGGATCTTCTGATGACCGATACCGAGCGGTACGACTTCGACGTCGTCGTCATCGGCGCCGGTGGAGCGGGACTCCGAGCGGCCATCGAAGCGCGCGAGAAAGGCGCCCGGACGGCACTGGTGTGCAAGTCCCTCCTCGGCAAGGCGCACACCGTGATGGCCGAGGGCGGCATCGCCGCGGCGCTCGGCAGCGTGTGGCCGGAGGATAGCTGGGAGGTCCACTTCCGCGACACGATGCGTGGCGGCAAGATGCTCAACAACTGGCGCATGGCTCAGATCCACGCCCTCGAGTCCCCCGATCGCGTCCTCGAGCTCGAGGAGTGGGGTGCGCTGTTCGACCGCACGCCGGACGGCCGGATCCTGCAGCGGGACTTCGGTGGCCACCGCTACGCGCGCCTCGCCCACGTGGGCGACCGCACGGGTCTCGAGATGATCAGGGCCTTGCAGCACCGCGCAGTGTCCATCGGGATCGATGTCTTCATGGAGTGCAAGATCGTGCGACTCCTTCAAGACGGCACAGGGGCCGTGAACGGAGCGGTCGGGTTCTGGCGTGAATCGGGACGTTTCTTGACCTTTGGCGCCAAGGCGGTCGTTCTCGCAACCGGCGGCATCGGCAAGGCGTGGAAGTTCACGACGAACTCGTGGGAGTGCACCGGTGACGGGATGGCCCTCGCGTTGTGGGCCGGCGCGGATCTCATCGACATGGAAGCCGTTCAGTTCCACCCGACGGGGATGGTCTGGCCGCCTTCGGCTCGGGGTCTGCTCGTGACCGAGGGCGTGCGCGGTGACGGCGGTGTCCTCAAGAACCGTGATGGCGAGCGCTTCATGTTCAACTACATCTCTCCGTTCTTCGCAGCCGAGACCGCCGAGACGATCGAGGAGGGGGACCATTGGTACACGAACAAGAAGGACTTCCGCCGTCCGCCTGAGCTGCTTCCTCGTGACGAGGTCGCCCGGGCGATCAACTCGGAGGTGAAGGCGGGTCGGGGAAGCCCGCACGGCGGCGTCTTCCTCGATATCGCTAGCCGCCGTACTCCCGAGGAGATACGCCGCCTGCTGCCCTCCATGTACCACCAGTTCAAGGAGCTGGCCGACATCGACATAACGACGACCCCGATGGAGGTCGGCCCGACTTGCCATTACGCGATGGGAGGCATTCGCGTCGAAGCCGACAGCGAGGCCACCACGGTCGCGGGCCTTTACGCTGCCGGTGAGACCGCGGGGGGGATGCACGGATCGAACCGGCTCGGGGGCAACTCGCTGTCGGACCTGGTCGTGTTCGGTCGCAGGGCCGGACTGGCAGCCGCCGAGCGCGCCCTGGAGATCCCTGGAGCTCCGCAGGTTTCCGAAGCTCAAGTTGTCGACGTGACAAGGCATGCGACGTCCTACTTCGACAATGAGGGCGCCGAGGACGCCTACGCCGTGCACCGCGAGCTCCAGGAGACGATGCAGGCACTCGTAGGCATCATCCGCATCGAGAGCGAGCTGCTCGAGGCGAAGGAGAAGCTCGCTGTGCTGGCGGAACGCGCCTCGAAGTGTGCCGTCGAAGGCAACCTGCAGTTCAATCCCGGTTGGCACCTTGCCCTGGACCTGGAGTCGATGCTCGCAGTCTCCAACTGCACGACGTTGAGCGCTATCGAGCGCCGCGAGAGCCGAGGAGGCCATACGCGCGACGACTACCCGGGCTTCAGGCCGGAATTCGAGAACGTCAACATGATCACTCGCCTCGTTGACGGCGAATACGTCGTCGCACAGGAGCCCAAGCCTCAGATGCCAGACGAGCTGGCGAAACTCTTCGAGGAAGGGGCGCACTGATGGCAATCGACACCGGACCGGCCCCTTCCACAGCGCCGGAGCCACCATCGGACGCACCGCCGAAGGACCTCGTGATGCACCTGTGGCGCGGGGACGCAAGTGGCGGCCGGTTCCAGGAGTACCACGTCGCGCCTCAAGAAGGCGAGGTCGTGCTCGACGTCGTCCACCGCATACAGGCGACCCAGGCGCCCGACCTCGCGGTCCGGTGGAACTGCAAAGCGGGAAAGTGCGGCTCCTGCAGCGCCGAGATCAACGGCCGGCCCGCCCTGATGTGCATGACCCGGATGAGCACGCTACCGACCGACCAGCCCGTCACGGTCTCGCCGATGCGCGCCTTCCCGATCATGCGCGACCTCGTGACCGACGTCTCGTACAACTTTGAGGTCGCCAAGCTGATCCCAGCCTTCAAGCCCGGGCCGAAGGATCCCGACGGCCTTCACAGGATGGCCCAGGTCGACATCGACCGCGGCCAGGAATTCCACAAGTGCATCGAGTGCTTCCTCTGTCAGAACGTCTGCCATGTCATCCGGGACCACGAGGAGAACAAGCCACGATACGCAGGGCCTCGTTTCTTCGTGCGCTTGGCAGAGCTCGAGATGCATCCTCTCGACACACTGGACCGCCGCGATTACATCCACGAGGACATGGGCATCGGCTATTGCAACATCACCAAATGCTGCACGGAAGTGTGCCCCGAGGACATCCACATCACCGACAACGCGATCATCCCGTTGAAGGAGCGCATCGTCGACTCGCGCTACGACCCGGTCGCGTGGCTGGGTCGCAAGATCACAGGACGTCCGACGCCACTTCGCGCCTCGGAGGCCAGGAAACACACCGGCGCTGCGCACGCACAGCCTCCCGCGGCGGCTACACCAGAGCCCGGTGACAGTGCCTGAGTTCCTGAGCGAGGGGTGGTTCGAAGCATTCGCCGAGGCACTGAAGAGGCTCCCGGTTACCGCTGCAGCGGCGGATGCGCCCGCCGGCAGCCTCGCTCTCGGCCAGATCGTCACGGGCGTGCCCGACGAGGCCGGTGCCGCGGGAGTGCAGAACGGTGAGGTTCGCTACACGATCCTGTTGCGCGAGGACGGTTCGGCATCGCTGGTGCTGCGTCCGACCCAACCGGCGGACGTGACTCTCGTCGAGGACTGGTACACCGCAAAAGCGATCGTGTCGGGCACGGCGTCCCTGCCGGATCTGCTGGGTGCAGGCAAGATCAAGCTGAGGGGCGACTCGAATGCGCTGGTCTCCGCCGGGGACCTCCTCGCACGGGTCGCGCCGCTGCTCGCTGCTGCACTCGGGGACGGGCAAGCCTCCTAGTCTCCAACTGAGGAGGCATCGTGCTCGATCGCTCTTACCCCGAAGCCCGCAGGGGCAACCAGGTCGACGACTATCACGGGGAGCTGGTCCAAGACCCGTACCGGTGGCTCGAGAACAGCGACGATCCCGAGGTTGTCACCTGGATAAGAGCGGAGAACAAGCTGACGGAGACCTTCCTCGCAGCCTTTCCAACGCGTGAGGAGATTCGCTCATCGATCGCGGAACTGTCGGATTACCCCAAGTTCGGCGTTCCGTTCGAAAGAGGCGGGCTTTGGTTCCAGACGCGCAATGCCGGCCTCCAGGGCCAGCCGACCCTCTGGGTCATGGAGGGCCCGGAGCTCGAGGGCCGGCTCCTGCTCGACCCCAACCTGTTGTCCGACGACGGAACCGTGGCCGTCACCGCGCTGGAGGTCACCGAGGACGGTTCGAAACTCGCCTACGCCACGAGCTCGGCGGGATCGGACTGGAGAACATGGCGAGTCCGTGACGTGGTGACCGGCGTGGACCTCGACGACATCGTCGAGTGGTCGAAGTTCGGATCGCTCGCGTGGCGAAAGGACGGCTCGGGCTTCTACTACTCCGCCATGGAGCGACCGCAGCAAGGAGCCGAGTACGTCCAGGAAAGCCGCCTGAGCCAGATCTTCTTCCACCACGTTCACACACGCCAAGTCGAAGACCAGCTCGTGTTCGCCGCTCCCGAGGAGACGAGCTGGCTGCCGGACGCGACAGTGAGCGACGACGGTCGGTTCGTCGTGATCTCGATCACGCGGGGCACGTTCCCCGAGACCCAGATCCACGTCCTCAACCTCGAGGACCCGGATGCCGGCTATCGGGCTCTCGTCCCCGACTTCGCCTCGAAGGCGTTCGTGATCACCAACGTCGGAAAGACCTTCTATGTCCTCACCAACTTCAATGCACAGCGGCAGAGGGTCGTTGCGGTAGACCTCGAACAACCGGGCCGGGACAAGTGGCGTGAGGTCATCGCCGAAACGGACGACCGCCTCTCGGATTCGTACTTCTGTGACGGCCGACTTATCTGCCACTACCTTCATCACGCCACCTCGGTCCTGCGCGTCCACGAGCTCGACGGGTCACACGTGCGCGACATCCCGCTCCCCGCGATGACGTCGGTGACCGGCAGCGCGCGTGACCATGAGGGCATCGAGGGCCGGCCGTCGAGCAGCCTCGTACACTTCGAGCTGGAGTCGTTCACCGAGTCAGGGTCGCTCTGGGAACATGACGTGTCGACAGGTGGGACACGCCTTGTGCGGCCGTCCAGCGTCCGGATCGAGCCCGGCTCGCTGATCACCGAGCAAGTCTTCGTGACCTCCGACGACGGCACCCAGATCCCTGTCTTCCTGAGCCGGCGGCGCGATCTGTCCGCGAGCGGGGACGTGCCCACGCTCCTGTGCGGATACGGGGGTTTCGACATTCCCGTCACACCACGGTTCTCCGTGAGGCGTGCGGTGTGGATGGAACGAGGCGGGCTTCTCGCTGTCGCAAACCTTCGCGGCGGTGGAGAATACGGCAGGGCCTGGCACGATTCGGGCCGGCTCGTCAACAAGCAGAACGTCTTCGACGACTTCGGCGCATGTGCGCGATGGCTCGCCGGCTCCGGTTGGTCACGCCCCGACCGGATCGCCATCAACGGTGGATCGAACGGCGGCCTGTTGGTCGGAGCCTGCCTGACCCAGCATCCTGAACTGTTCGGTGCTGCAGTGGCCGAGGTCGGAGTGCTCGACATGCTGCGCTTCCACAAGTTCACGATCGGCTGGGCGTGGACGAGTGACTTCGGCGACCCGGACGATCCCGAGCAGTACCGCTGGCTGCGCTCGTACTCGCCGCTGCACAACCTGCGACGAGGGGAGTTCTATCCGGCGACACTGCTTCTGACCGGTGACCACGACGACCGGGTCGTCCCGGGCCATTCGTTCAAGTTCGCTGCGAGTCTCCAGGCTGCCCAGGGCGACGACCGACCAATCCTCGTCCGAGTCGAGACATCTGCCGGCCACGGCATGGGCAAGCCGACCGCCAAGCTCATTGCCGAGAGCACAGACGTCTTGGCGTTCTTGGAGGCCGTCCTCGGACTGACACTTCAGAGCGAGTAGTAAGACCACGACTGCGACCCCGCCGGCGACGGCCTGATCTCGCAGGCTGCCTCCCCCCGGAAGGACGACCGGTCACCTCTGTGATCGCACCCTATGCTCACCCACCTTGTACTGAGGGGGGCTCAGAACGCTTCCCGGGTTGCGGCCGGGCCCACTTCCTGCACGCGCACCACATCGTGCACTGGGCCGACGGCGGCCCGACCGACCCTGACAATCTCGTGATGCTGTGCACCACACATCATCGAGTGCTCCATGAGCGACATTGGCGGATCCTCGGCGATCCGCACGGCCCGTTGACCTTCCTCCGTCCCGACGGTCGCGCCTACGACTCGAGACCAACACCTCTTCGATCGGATCTCGCCGAAGTTCTCCGGACCTGGCTCGGCACTCCCGGTCCCCCTCTGTCTCCTGCGGCATGATCCTGTGAACGGCGTCCCGCCGGTCGCCCTCGGCTGGTCACGCAATCGTCACGCGACGTGCATTCCGCCGCGCGAACCCACGGGGGTACGCTGCTTCAACGGCAGTCACGAAAGGGGACCAGGAATATGACCTTGACGGGCGTGGTCGACGACCACATGCTGACCCAGTACCGCGTGTTGCTTGACCGGGAAGATGCGGCGTTCGACGAACTCGAGCATGCCTACGAGGACGGAGACGGTGATCACTTCGAGGCCGACTACAAGGACTGGATCCAGGCCATGAGCCGCCGGCTGGCCTATCTGAGGCGTCTTGGCATCGAGGTAAACGCCTGATCCGAACTACCCACAGGTGACTGGGCCCGGCGAACCGCCACCAGAGCAGCGGCTCGTGTTCGGGGAGGTCGCGCAAACCTATGACCAGCAGCGCCCTTCGTACCCGTCACAGTTCATCGATTCCGTTCTGGCCTTCGCTGGTCTCAAGTGGCGGCCGGGCCAGGCCGAACGCATCAAGGCAAACGACTGGGTCGTTGCCGAGATCGAGGCCTCCGGGCTCTTCGAGCCAGGACTCTCACGGTGGTGAGAGAGCCCTGGCCCTTCACATACGAGACGGAGAGTTGGCTCCAGCTCCTCTCCACCCACTCGGACCATCGGATGTTCGATGAAGACGCCCGAGCCGCTCTCTTCGACCGCATAAGGACCGCAGTCGACGCCAACGGCGGGCGCGTCGAGGGCGACTACGTCACGGTCGGCTACCTCGCACGAACCCGAGATCGACTCGGCCAGGAGGACGACGCGTGAACCGTACGAGCCAGGTTCCGCCCGGCACTGTCCCACTTGCGAATTGGGGGGTTCGCGCCGTCGGAGCCGTCGCCGATGCCGTAGTCATCGGTACCGCGACCTATGTGATCGACCTGGCCGCCGGCATCCGCGCCCGCACCGGCTACCTGTACCTCGACCTGGGCGTGAGCTTCGTGTACTCGTTCGTCCTGGTCGGGTTCTGGAGTCACACTCTCGGCATGGCGTGGATGAGGCTCGACGCCGTCGAGGCTGTCGAGGGGCGCACTCCTATCGGACCCGCCAGGGCAGCGATCCGTTCGCTCGCCGCCGGTCTGTTGACCATCGTCCCGGTCGCAGCTTTCCTCGACCTCCTCTGGCCGCTGTGGGACCGCCGGAACCAGACGCTCCACGACAAGGCCGCCGGGACGGTCGTTCTCCGCCACTAGCTAGTGGCTCGACCTAACTCCTAACCTCCGAGCAGCCCTTCCACCTCGGCCCGCTCCTCGAGCAGCTCGGCGATCGTCGCCCGGATTTGCCCAGTCGCGAAATCACTGTGTGGCTGGTCAGCAG
>Ga0224558_1001250_pt1 | contig 27125 bp, 18 predicted proteins | sample 714S32024metaG_FD_180682 | JGI IMG/M metagenome (GOLD analysis project Ga0224558, IMG submission 180682) | Peat soil microbial communities from Stordalen Mire, Sweden - 717 S3 20-24 | ecosystem: Environmental > Terrestrial > Soil > Wetlands > Peat | place: Sweden: Norrbotten County, Stordalen... | reverse complement strand
TGGCTTCCGACCTGCAAAGCTCACCGACTCGTCCCGTGCGACAGAATCACGCCGCCAATAACGCTTTCGGCGATCTCATATCGCCCAAAACGCCTTCCGCCGTGCCTTCACGAATAATGCAGGTTAGGATCCTCAACCTTCTCTCCGAGAATTTGAACGGCTTCTCTTCGCAGGACGCCGTCCGGTCTCAGAATAGAGGCGACCCAAAGAAGAAGGGGCGATCGGATTCCTCCCGCCATATCTATATACTGAGCACCCAATCCCAATTTCCAAGACTCAGAAGCTGCGATAGGGTCATCAAGACACCACCGCGCGACGCCAGCCAAGGCTAAATACGCTTCCATGGTGACCCGATATCTTTGCATCCAATCTTGAAAATGATTCCACGCCGTTTCGTACTTTCCGGCCCAAAGATACCCCAATCCCAATGTCACGAGCGTGGAAGGGGTCGGAGTTCCCTCGAAGGCTTCCCGCATGAGGGTGAGCCCTTGTGCGACATCTCCTTGCCGTAACAGAGCCCATTGACGCTCGACGCTCATAAAGCCGGTCCTTCACCTTCCTAAGTTCTGCACTGGTTGTTAGCAGAATATTCGGCAATGTAGTTCGAGAATTTGGCTCCGAGGGCCGAAGCAATCGACGTGGGAACGTTTATAGCACATCAATGTCAATCCCTCGAAATGCAAAGGCCGATTCAATATTCTTAACGATCTGATCTCGTTTCTCCTGATCAATCAGATCATCAGCATACGGAGGTAACCAGTTTCTGATTGATCTGGAATAGATAATGAGTCCGGAGGGGCCAGTAGCTACCTCCGATTCAATCATTAGCGACCTGTTATCCTCAGTGTAGCGTAATCCGGATCTGCCTAGGACTTCAATCGAGAACCCGGTATCGCTCGCAATCACATTTGTGCGCGGAATCGAAAACATCACCATCCAACCCCCATGTACGTAATACTGGTTACACTTGGATTTGCCATGAGGGCCGGATATTCCGTCGTCGCCCAAACGCTGTTTAAGCCGACGCTAGGTCCCTGAAAGACAACTACGTCGCCAGATGCGGAATTTGCAAAACTCTCCGACGCATTCACCCACATCGGCCGAGCTTGGGAGAACCAATCGAGACCTTGTGTGGCAGCGTCGACAGACTGTCCTTCTGCCGTCATTCCAAGAGTAACACCACCATTCCCTGTAGCCCATGTCCCTGCAGCGGCTTCCGCTCCTTCGCGCGGCGGCGACCCGCGCGCCAGTTCGTATGTTCTTCCATTGGACGCAAGCAGCTTGAGATTCTGCTGGTATTGCTCCCAACTGATGTAACCGGGGTGAGCGTTTGGGATGCAGGCGAGCCAGTCGCTGGAGTCGTGTTTCCGCTGGACCTTCTTCTGGCCGTCGGCGGCGCGCCCAGCAGGGTTGCCGCGGTCATCAGGGTGGGCTCTCCGGCATTGTGGGCGGAGGGCTTTTCTGAAGGGTCCGCGTAGTAGCCGCGGCGGTAGGCGAGTTTGTAGGCGGCGGCGTCGTCCAGGCGAAGCGTGATCTTGCGGAACTGGCCGTCCAGCTTTCCGCCCGGCGCATAACCAACGGTGTAGTAGCTTGAACCGTTCTCGACTGCGCCTTCCACGGCCTCTTTGAGCCCGTTCGTATCGATGTACGCCTGCCCCCCGGTCTGCTCGGCAATCTGCTTCATCGAGGCCTGTTCTGCTTGGGTTTGCTGCGCGAATCTGGTGTTGTTGCTGACAGGGATGTGAGGGTCCGTGTTAACGGCGCCGTTTGAGGATGCGCCCAGGCCCGTTCTGCCGGGCCCCATGCCGGACGCCTGGAACGAGGGCAACGACATCAGCCCCCGCGCATCCACGGGATAGACCGCCACACGCGCCGACGACAGCAGTTCGCTGGTCTCCCGGACCTCGTCCGCGTAGTTGCGCATCATCGTAAACGGGCTGATCAGCGAAGCGTCGGGACTGAGCGCAAGCGGGAAAGAGCCGGAGAACCAGATCAGGTTCTTGCGGCCGGGGATGGCGCTCAAATAGCGGGCCAGTTGCTGCATGGCGTCCAGAGTCATTCTCACCCGCTGGTCGTTCTGATAGGAGGTCACCTCGGCGGCGAATTGCTGCATGTAGGGCAGGGCCATCCGCTCCATGGCAGCCTCGGCCGTTGGGCCTCCGTGAGGGTTTGTAGCGCCGGAGTCGTTCATTGTGTCGGCGATTACATTATCCATTCCATTGCCGGTCTCCGAGTCCAGAACAACCGACGACTGCGGGCCGCCCTTCTTGTTTTGAATGGCCTTGGTCAGCAGGGCAACGTCGGTGGTGAAACCCTCTATCAGCCGCAGCCGCGAGGAGAGCGTAAAGACGGCCATCGAAGTGCCCGGCGGGATCTTGCCCAGATACTGAATCATCTGCCGGCGCACGTCCAACTGGCTTGACAGCGGCGTGTTCAACCCATCCAGCAGCAGCACGTTGATCGCGGGGGCCTCAGGATAGGCCGGGACGTTGGTATACGTGTGAGGAGCCAGCGCGGCGGGCTTGGCGGGAGCCGCCGGCCCCGCGGCGGGCTTGTGCTCGTCGAAGGAGGTAATGGTCTGCTCGCGCCCATCCTCGAAGACGTGAAACCGCCCCCGATCCAGCAGATGAACGGCGTTGCCCCGATCGGTAACCACCACATCCACCAGGACGAGGTTCGCGTTGGCGTGCAGAACGGTTGAAACCGTTGCAGGAGCGGAGGCGGGTGTGGACTGCGCCGCCGGAGCCTGGGTTGCCGAATCGGAACCGGACGCGGCGGATAAGGAAATCTGCATGCAGGCAAATATGAGAATGGCGACGGGGCGGAATGGATGCATTGCCAGCCCTTTCCGGAACAATCATCTGCGGCTTGTGTTTCCGACTTCCCATAATACTTCTACCAGGGGCTGGAGCCTAACTAACCGTAGATGTGTGTGGTGTCGATTTGACCTTCAAACGAATAGATAGTCCAAACGGATGCCATGCGGAAAAAAGGCTTACGCCCGGAGAACCATGGTAGCTCCCAAAACCACGGGACTTCGGTTGTGAAGAGGCCTGACTTGTTCTCGATAACCACACATGGCGATTCATATGCGTCTGAACCGCGGTTGTTACATCGGTGTTACGACTGTCATGGAACATGTTGCAAACAAAACTGTTAAGAACAAGTAACGGTTGCATTTCGGACCCCGGCTTGACACCCAAGAGCGGAACTTCTGGAAGTCGGGCGGCAAGGATTTTGAAGTCGCGCCCCCAAATCCAGTGGATAAGGGGCTGGCAGAGGCCAGACCTTCGGGGGCTCGGGCTCTTCGGTATGAGGAACGCGACTGGGAATACGGCGATCTGGATTGGAACCGGGCTGAGTCTCCTGTTAACGGCCTGCGGCGGCGGCGGCACGGGGCCGCCCCCTCCGACGACCTACCTGCTAATTTTGAACTCGACCAACCCGGCCAGCGGCGTGGCGATCGGCGTAGCTCTCGCGGACAACAATAAAACAACCTCCGAAACGACGAGTTCCACGCTCACCTGCAATGCAGGGACATCCGTCACGTTGACCGCTCCCGCCACGTCGAGCAGTAATACGTTTAACTCGTGGACCGGTTGCACTGCCGCCAGCACCGTCACCTTCACTGTGGCGCTGAACGCCAATGCGACTGCCCGTCCACCTATGCCGGACCTGCAGTCGCCGTGACACCGCCAGCCACGGGAAGCACGACCAGCAGCCTCAGCACCACCTTCCCGGCGCAGTCGATCACTCTCCTGGTTGTGCCGCAGATGGCAGATGAAAGTTCCCACCCCATAGCGTGCGATTCGAAGCCGTGCGGTGCCTTTATACGATGGGAAGGGACTCGCCCCCGGACTCATCCGTCACTTCGATGGCATTCACGCAAGCGTAGTTCTTGACCGGGATAAATTCCAGAACGATCAGACCCGCCGCATTTGGCTCGATACCGTGGAAGGTTTCCGTCACTGGTTTGTTGGGTCCCCCGGCTTTCTGGAAAATGTCGAAATTGCGCAACAATGCCTCACCGTTTGCATAAACGTCAAAGACACGGCCGGCCCCGGCATCGGGTGCAGCAACGACAGTGCCGTAAAACCCTTCTATAAAATGCAAGGTAACCGTATAGCGGCCTGGAGCCACAGGTATCTGATAAGCGAAGTGCCCAAACCGTTCACCATCGAAGAGATGCGGGTCGGTCGTGTCGACTGGTGATTTTTGATGGGTATCCATAACCCCGCCGATGGCATATTGGTCAGACCCCCAAAGGCGCCCGGCATGATCGACAAAGGAGTTCGCCTGCATCACAATCCGCACCGGGTTCATTCTGCCTCCGGCTTCGGGCACCAATTCGATGGCATTGACAATGGGCTGATCGAAATACCGAGTGAACTTGAGATGAACCATCCCATCGCCGTCCGGGGAAACACCGTTGAACACCCGGGTAAATGCCCGATAAGACCCTCCGGATTCGCTCAGAACGTCGAAGTCGACCAATAACGGCCGTCCGCCCAGGAACACTGAGAAGACCCTGCTGCTCTCTCCCCTGGCGGCATACGTGCCCGGTCCGAAGATCGTTTCGACGAAATGCAGCCGCAATTCATAGTTGCCTGGCTTTACAGGAATGTCGTAGCTGAATTCCCCGGTTCGAGCAGTGCGGTACATGGTTGCATCTGCCGTTCCCTGAATGAATGGAATGTTTAGCTCAACTGCCTCTCCGCCTGTGAAGTAGCGATCGCCTCCCCAGACCCTTCCATCGCGGTCAATATACTTATCTTTTGGATAGCCCGCCAGTATGAGTACAGATCCATTCTCGGCCGTCGCAGCAGTTGCTGCGCCAACCACGGATGGAGCGGGCGCAATGGAGGTGTGGGCAGATCTTCCGCGCCACGGTGCTGCGATCAACATCCAAACGGAAACCATTGCCACGACAACGACTGCCGCGGCGATTGCCACGCCTTTTGTCGACACGTTGGGGATGCGGATGATCTTCGCCTTCTCGGCAGGGTTCAGCACCACCGTTGGCTTATCAGATGGGTAGTCGTGCCGGCTTAAGCTGTCCGCCTGTTCCTCATCGGGGCTCCTGGACTCTTGCGACTCGCTGGAAGCCGCAGGCAGCCCATCTTCGCGCCGAATAAACTGAAGTCCGTAATGGCCCTCCTCCAGGACGATTCTGAGAGGGTGGTTCGCTCCCTCAGTTTCGTAATACCTCCGCAGCCTCCCGCGAAGCCGGTGCACCTCCACTCGCACGCTGGAGTTCTTTGCCGGATCAAAGTCCGCGGCGCGCCCCAGTGCTTCCACCCCGATTCTGTACTCGTTGAGGCTGCTTTTGTTCTCGCTGAAATGGTTGCTGCATAAATACTTGAGAAGCCTGGCCAGAATGGGTGCTTCAGAAAAGGATTCTGAAGAAAGGACTGCCTGGATCTCTTCAGCCTCACCCGGGGTCTGGATTCGCGAGGAAATGGGAAACACCCCTCTTTCTGGCCGACATCCTAGCAAACCTAGGTGCCCGTTGACAAGCAGGAAACGCCCCGTTACACCCGCGTTACGGCTGGCACGCAACATAACGCAAACAAATTGGTTAATAACGCGTAACCGTTGCGTAGCGGGTCCCGGCTTGACATGCGGCGCAGAACCCCCTAGAACTCTATTGATAACCAATTTCCGGTTTGATATTTCGCTGCCAAGTCCAGCGGAAATGAGGCTCCGGCCAGGCCGTCGGCCAACGCCGGTCCACGGACCGCCGGCAATGCTTTGCAACTGAAACCAGCAATGCTTCAGGAGGATGTTCAAAAATGACGCGAGTGAGATTCTTATTGCCCACCCTTTTGCTTCTGGCCTTTGCCGCTCCGGCGGCGTGGGCGCAGTCGATGTTTGCGACCCTCAGCGGAACCGTGTTGGACAGCGGGGGAGCGGTGATCGTAGCGGCGGCCGTTACGATCAAGGACGCGGCTTCCGGCGAGACCCGGGCGACGACCACAAACCGGGACGGGTATTTCTCCGTCACGGCATTGCCCTCGGCAACCTACGACGTGATCGTAACCGCCAGAGGATTCGAGAAATACCGTGCAACCGGCATCGCCCTGACCGGAGGCGACGACCGCACCATGAGCATTCCGCTCAAAGTAGGGGCTGCCAGCGAAACGGTTGAAGTGCTGGGCGGCAGAACCGAGCTGGCGCAGGTGGAGTCGGGCGAGAAATCTTACACCATCTCTGCCGCCGACCTGCAACAACTCACCCTGGTGAGCCGCGACGCCACCGAGATTGTGAACATGATGCCGGGCGCCGTCATGAGCTCCAACGGGGGCGTGAACGCGAAGGCATACAACGGGCAAACGGTCGGTTTGAACTTGAACGGCCCGCTGGATAACGAAAACGTCAACGGTCAATCGGTGGACGTGACCATGGACGGCGGTCACACCTTCGATCCGGGCGCGTACGGCAATTCGGTGCCGGTCACCGCCAACCAGGACATGATTTCCGAGGTGAAGATCCTTACCTCGAACTTTACGGCCGATAACGCCAAGGGGCCGGTCGTGGTCAACGTCGTCTCCAAGTCCGGCGGCTCGAATTTCCATGGGGACTTCCACTTCAATGCCCGCAACCATGTGCTGAATTCGCTCGAGTCGGATGAAAAGGAAAACGGGGTCACGACCAAACCGAACGAATCCTACTACTATCCCGGCGCTACCATCGGCGGGCCGGTGATCATTCCGGGAACGAGGTTCAACAAGAACCGCAGCAAGCTCTTCTTTTTCGATGGCTACGAGTTCTACAGGCAGATCAACGACGCCGGCATCGATTCCGCCTTCGTGATGACGCCGCAGATGCTCACCGGAGACTTCAGCGCGGTGGCCGCCTATGGCGCCAATGGCGCCACTGTCGGCGGGGGAAACATTCTGATTGCAACTCCGACGACGCCGCCGGGCCCCGGTTACATGACCCCTGCGGTCCCAGCGACCCCTACAACGCCCGCAGTTCCGGCTAAACCCGATCCCTATGACGGCTGGCTGGCGCTTACGCCCGGAAAATCTGTATCCGCGGCGCGTCTGGATACTTGCACCGTCACCGGCGGCGTTCTTTCGTCAGGCTGTCTCGATCCCAACGGCGTGGCCCTGATGGGTGCCTATATGCCGACGCCCACCACCCCGAACGGCGCCCCGAACTCCAACGGCTTCAACTTCGTCAAGGACATCACGCAGCCCATGAATATGACCCAGAACATGGCGCGCGTGGACTTCGACTACAGCGAAAAGACCAAGCTGTACGTCACCTACAACCGCCAGCGCCAGACCGCGACCTGGTCCGTGGGCATGTGGGCCAACACGGCCTCTGAAAACGCTGTTCCCCCGCCAACGCCTCTCCTCGGCGGGGATGGGTCCGATTTCGTGAGCACCAATTTCATGCACGTCATCTCGCCCACCATGACCAGCGAGACCAGGTTCACCTTTACCTACGAGAATTACCCCGCGGTTGCGGAAGACCCAGCCAGGATGCAGCGCGCGGACATCCCCAACTTCACGCTGAAGGGCATCTACGACCAGCCGACGGCGCCCATGTTTGCCACCTGGGGCTCGGGATTCCCCAATTTAGGCGATGTCGGCTATCAATTCCCCCTCGCCTGCTACAAGAAGATCCCGGCCGCCGGGGAGGATCTGACCAAGGTCATCCGCACGCACACCGCAAAGGTGGGCGTCTATTGGGAGTTCATCAACAATGCCCAGAACAACTGGGGGCAGTGGGGCGACCTGGGATACGGCAGTTGGACGCCGTTCGTCTCCGGCAACATGTACGCCGACACGTTGATGGGCGTTGGCCAGACGGGCTATACCGAACAGGCAGAACCGCCTCAGCCGCTTGAGATCGCCGACAATATTCTCTCCTTCTATGCCCAGGATGACTGGAAAGTGACCCGCCGTTTGACGGTGCAGTACGGCGTTCGCTTCGATCACTACGGCAAGCCCTATTCGCCGCCTTACGGCCTGGCCCAGTTCAATCCCGCCACCTACAACAACGCTCCGTCCGCCGTAGGCCTGAATACGGGCGTGTCGTGGCACCTCCTCAATCCCAAGGTCCCGCTTGCGGGCACCACCAGCACCCTCCTGTTCTACTCGCCTCGCCTCGGCGCTGCCTACGATGTCTTCGGCAACGGCCGGACGATCGTCCGCGGCGGCTATGGCAAGTACCGCGCGTACGACTCGGTGCAAAGCAATAGCTATACCGCCTCTGCCCAGACCTCAATCGGTTCCGTTGCCTGGAGCTGCGGCCAGAACGATCCGAATTGTCCCAGTTGGGAAGACATCGACACTCACGCAGCCGGTCCGGCCGTCTTTGGCGCGGGGATTCCGGCGGGTTCCCTTGCCTCCCCCAATACCCTCTCCACAGTGAATCCGACAGACCATGAGCAGCCGCTCGTAACCACCTACAGCGCGACCGTCGATCAGAAGCTGCCCGCGAGAATGAGTTTCGAGGTTTCATACGTGGGCAATTCGTCCCAATACTTTCAACCGCAGATCAACGTCAACGCGATTCCGCTGGGAGCGATGCTGGGCTTCGTCTGTCCCACCAGCTCAACGTCCACCGCGTGCCAGCAGCAATTTCGTCCATATCAGAATTACCAGGATATCAACGACGAAATGTCCGCCGGGAAGGCGCGGTTCGACTCTCTCCAGGCGAGTCTGCAGCGCACGTCCGGCTTTCTCACCTTGATGATCAACTACACGTACTCGAAGACGTTGGGCGATAGCTACCTGGGCTCCGACAGCACAAGCGGCTACCCGGACTACGGCGTGAACGAGTTCTATGGCATTTCCAACATCAACCGCCCCAATGTTTTGAGCACCGCGTATGTCATCCACGCGCCCTCTTATCATGGCGGCAACTCCATCGTCAGAGGCGCCGCGAGCGGCTGGGAAATCTCCGGCATGACGCAAATTGAAAGTGGCGCGGACCTGACCGCGGGCGCAGGCGGCTACAACTTCGATTACAGTCCCGCCGCCGATCCCGCGTACGTTACTGCATCCAATCCTAGCGGGGGGGTAAACAACACCGCGCTGCTTGGCACGCCTGACATCCAGATGATGCCGCTGCTCACCTGCAACCCGGCCAAGGGAAACGCCAAGGATTACTTCGTCAACGCAAGCTGCTTCAGCCTGCCGGCGGGCAATGGGGTGAACGGCACAACCAAACTGCCCTACATACCGGGCCCGAAGTACTGGAAGAGCGACCTTACGGCGATCAAGAACTTCAAGATCGGGGAACACCAGAACGCGCAGTTCAGGATCGCCGGATTCAACTTCCTCAACCACGCTCTGCTTTCCTTTGCGCCGGGCGACAGCAACACCGAGCTCAACAACTATAAATACGTCGCCGGCACGGGGGAAGTGAACGGCAACGCCAACTTCGGTCACGCCCAGTGGCATTTTGGCCAACGAATTCTGGAATTGGGCGTCAAGTATTCCTTCTAACTTCTACTTGTCTCACTCTGGGCGGGTGGCCACGTGGCCACCCGCTTTTTTTGCCTATTACCCGTGCTATAGTTCGTTTATGCTTCCGGTGTTTCCTCTGCTGGCCATGCTGTCTTTAGCCGCTTCAGCCGCTCCATCGCCGCCGCAAAAAAGCTTTGACGAGATCGCGCGACAGGCTGATAGTGCGCGCAATGCCGACCGGATGACGGAAGCAATCGGGCTCTACCGCGAGGGAGTTCGCCTGCGCCCCTCCTGGAACGAGGGATGGTTGTGGCTGGGCAACCTGCTCTACGATCAGGACCGCTTTCCGGAGGCTGAAGCCTCTTTCGCTCACTTCGTCGTCCTCGTGCCAAAACCGGGCCCAGCCTGGGCCTTGAAAGGCCTGTGCGAATTCGAGATGCGCGACTTCGCTCACGCGATGGAAGACCTCGAGACATGGGTACATGCAGACTTTCACGGAAGCAACGACCTGACCGATGTTGCGGCCTTCCACTGGGCGCTGCTCCTGACGCGGCAAAGCCACTTCGCGCAGGCGCTCTACGTGTTGGCCGACAGAGCGCAACGGAGAGGGGAGAGCCCGGTGCTGCTTGAAGCCATGGGACTGGCCTCGTTGCGCATGCCGAATCTCCCTGAAGACTATCCGCCGGAGTTCCGGGAGCGGGTTTGGTTGGCGGGAAAGGCCGCGTTTTACGTGTCCATGCACGACTTTGCGCGCGGGCAGGAGTATTCCCATAGATTGCTGGCCGAGTATGGCCAACAGCCTGATGTGCATTATTTCCAGGGCACGCTGCTCAAATTCCAGTTAAAGCCTGCCGAGGCGGCGCAAGAGTTCCGCAAGGAACTTGAGATATCTCCCCAGCATGTTCCAGCGCTGCTGGAACTGGCCCAAATCGATATCGACAGCAGTGACTTGGCCGAGGCATTGTCTCTGGCCAAACATGCCGTTGAGATTGAACCGGCGAATCCCGACGCTCATCATATTCTCGGGCGTGCCCTGCTGGCTGCCGGACAGGCGAGGGAAAGCGCGCAGGAGTTGGAGTCGGCAGAGCGGCTCGCGCCGGACAGTTCCGCCATTCACTTTCATCTCGCGGCGGCTTACCGGGAACTGGGGCGCAAAGAGGATGCGCAGCGGGAAATGGCAACATACGTCTCCATCAAGAAGAGAGAGGGGGATCTGGATCGGGCCGCGGGGGGGCAAGACGCGGAGCACCCTCTGGAGGCGCCGAAATGATTGCGATTCTGGCTCCAGCCCTTCTCGTCCTGGCAGTCTCTATCCCGCCGCAGGATGCTTCAACGTCTTCCCGGAGCGCAGCCGCAGTGCAGGGCGCCGGCAGCTTTGACCAGCTTGCCCAGGCCGCGAAACGCGCACGGGACGAGAACCGCGACGATGCCGCAATCGATATTTATCAGCAGGCTTTGAAGCTCAAGCCGGAGTGGGACGAAGGGTTGTGGTATCTGGGCACATTGCTGTATGAGAAGGAGAATTACTTTGAAGCATGTGCGGTCTTGCGGCGCTTTCTCGCCCGGAATCCGGGAGACGGTCACGGATGGGCGCTGCTGGGATTGACCGAGTTTGAGACGCGCGAATACACGCGGGCCCTGGATCACCTGCAACAAAGCATTGTGCTCGGATTGGGCGACAACCGGAAGATGACGGCCACCGTCTACTACGTCACCGCGATTCTACTCACACGGTCAGAGAAGTTCGATGAAAGCATGGCTCTCCTTTTCAGTCGAGTAGCATCGGGCGAGAACACATCGCCGCTGGTTGAGCCGCTTGGTCTGGCCGCTTTGCGCCTGCCATTCCTGCCCGCCGAGATTCCCGCCGACCGTCGGGAAATGGTTCACATGGCAGGCGCCGGCGCGCTCGCAGTGGAAGCGCAGCGGTATGCAGAGGCGGACAAACTCTTCAGCGAACTGGAATCCAAGTATCCCGGCCAGCCCGGAGTTCACTTTCTCATCGGCGCCTACCTTCTGGGCGCGCGCCCAGACGATGGGATCAAGGAAATGAAACGCGAGATCGAGATCTCGCCGTCGCATGTACCCGCGAGGCTCCGGCTGGCGGAAGAATACATCAAGCGGCAGGACATGGATGATGGCATATCGTTCGCCCAGGAAGCGCTGCAACTCGCGCCCAGGGACGCCACGGCCCACATGGTGCTCGGCGAAGGGTTGATCGCGAAAGGAGATTCCGCAGGCGGGATTCGGGAATTGGAGACTGCCCGCGATTCCCTGCCGGAGGAAGTTCGGGTTCGCTGGGACCTGGTCCGGGCTTACACTGCCGCGGGGCGCACTGAAGACGCCAGCAGGGAGAAGGGCGAGATTGAAAGGCTCAGCAGACAAGATGCGGCGCATTGAGTCCAACCCCATGCAGATGGGCCGCCGCGTGCGTTGCATCGCAATCGCGGCGCTGCTGTTATCGTTGGGCGGCGTCGTTTTGCTGTTTCCGCAACAACAAGTTCCCGGCGCGGAACCGGCCAAAGCTCCCATCCACTTCACGCCCCGGCCGATCGCGTTTTCGCTCGACAGTTGCGAGACTCCGGAGCGGCACGTTCCAGAAACCATGGCTGGGGGAGTTGCCGTCTTCGATTACAACAATGACGGGAATCTGGATATTTTCTTCACCAACGGAGCCGATATATCGAGCCTGAAAAAGACCTCGCCAAAATACTGGAACCGGCTGTTCCGAAACATTGGCGATGGAACATTCACGGACGTGACGGAAAAGGCGGGACTCGCGGGGACCGGTTACGACACCGGGGTCGCGATCGGCGATTACGACAATGACGGTTATGAGGACATCTTTGTCACCGGCGTATATCGAAACACCCTCTATCACAATAACGGCGATGGGACCTTTACCGATGTGACTGAAAAGGCGGGTCTCGCCCGTCTCGATAAGCAGTATGGGCCGCTGTGGTCCGTCGGCGCCGCCTGGGCGGATGTGAACAACGACGGACTGCTGGATCTTTTCGTGGTGAATTATCTAAGCTGGGACCGATCGAACGAACCAGTCTGCAAGGTCAACGGCAAACCGGATTATTGTCATCCAAAATTCTTCAAGGGACTTCCCAATCAGCTCTTCCTGAATAACGGAGATGGCACGTTTACAGATATATCCGAACAGTCCGGAATCCGCGCGCATATCGGAAAGGGAATGGGAGTAGCTGTCGCGGATTACGAAGGCAACGGACTGCCGGATATCTTTGTAACGAATGACAAGCTTTTCAATTTTCTGTTTCACAACAAAGGCAACCTCCATTTCGACGAAGTTGCGTTTGAGGCGGGTGTGGCGCTGCCCGAACACGGCAATCTCATTTCCGGGATGGGCGCGGACTCCCAGGATATCAACAACGATGGGTTTCCCGACATTGCATTCACCGCGCTGGTAAATGAGACTTTTCCTGTTTTCCTGGACAATGGCGAAGGTGAATTCACCGAGATTACGGCACGCAGCGGGATGACCGCTCTCAGTAGTCCCATGTCCGGCTACAGCCTGAATATCGCGGATTTCGACAACGATGGCTGGAAGGATATTTTTGTCGCCCGAGGCGACGTGCAATCGCCGGCCATGGCCTCGATTGTCCAGATCGATCAGCCCAACACGGTTTTCCGGAATGTGCCCGGAGGCCACTGGTCAGCCTTGACAGGGGAGGCGGGTTTCGACGCCCTGCCCCCGCGCCGCCACCGCGGCGCTGCCGTAGCCGACTTCAATCACGACGGGAAACTCGACATTGTGGTTACCGCGCTGAGCGCACCGGCGGAAATCTGGATGAACGACAGCCCGAATCATAACCATTGGCTGGAACTCGCCCTGCGAGGCACGAAGAGTAACCGTGACGGAATCGGAGCGCGGATTAAGATTGTGGCCGTGGGGCAAACCCAGTTCAGCTACAAGTCCAACGCGTCGGGATACGCCTCCTCCAGCGCCGGCCCGGTCCACTTCGGGCTGGGTACGGCCAGGATGGTGGACGAAATTCAAGTCCGGTGGCCGTCGGGAACTGTGCAGGTCCTGAAAAATATCGAGGCAGACCGGGTTCTGCCGGTTACAGAACCGAGATAAGCGCTTATGGCTGGGGTTGGCGGGGAACTTGCTCGCGCGCCTTGTCGTCGAGTTGCACCACCAAGGCGCGCTCACGCTCGCTGTCGTCGATGCGGTGCAGGCGAGCGTACAACGCAGCGAGCTGAACGTGGACTTCCTTGAAGTCGGGAGACTGGCGCTCTACCTGCTCCAAATCCGACAAGGCGTCTTCCAGGCGTCCCCTGGCCACATTCAGCAAGCCGATCTGGAAACGCGACTCCATTGAAGTGGGTCGCAGCATCCGCGCTTTTTCAAGATACGGAGCTGACTCCGCGATACTGCCGTCGTAACGCAACATCCCACCGAGATAAAGATTAGCTTCGAAATCGTTGGGATCGGCCTGAAGCGCCCATTGAAACGCCGTTCTTGCACCCTCGCGGTCTCCACTGTCGAGGAGGGCCCGCCCATACAACGACCAGGCGCCGGGGAGATCGGGGGCGGCCTCCAGCGCCTTGTGAATCGTGATTGCCGCTGCCTTGCTGTCATGCGCGGCAAGCTGGGCCGCCCCTGTCAACAGGTCTACTTCATTTTGGCTGCCGGTCTTCGCGACCTGATCGATGATGACCTCTCCCCTCTGGATCTGCCCGGCGCGAATGAGCGCCGTGCCGAGCGCGAAGTCCACCGCGCGATCATGAGGATCGGCATCGTAAACAGGCTGAAGCAGCGCCACCACATCCAGGTTTCGTCCCAAACGCAGGTAGCAATCGGCAAGCAGATAGAGCGACTGGCTGCTCTCAGGGTGCATCCCGCGCAGATGTTCGAGTCCGGCAGCGGCCTTATCGAATGCAGCCTGCTTGTACCAGGCCAACGCGAGGTCGAGAAGGATGCTCGGGTTATCCGGGGCTCGCTGCAGGGCTTCATTGTACTGGACAACCGCATCGCCGTAGCGGCCGGCGCGGGCCAGAGCTACTCCCAGGTTTGTCCGTGCTTCCACCCGATCAGGCTGTGTTTGGAGCAATTCCTCATAAAGGCGAATCGCCTGTTGCACATCGCCGCGATCATAAGCCGCGTCGGCATCCCTCAAGAGCGCTTCGGGAGCCCGGGCCTGGCCGGAGGCTCGAAGCGCGACGATAGCCAACAAACCAAACAGGCAGGAGCACAACGCGCACGTTGCCAATGCCAGCCGCAACGCACATCGCCGCCACGGCAAAATCCGCACAACGCGCCTGGGTTCGACCGGCATTCCTCGGCAAGGATAGCAGAATACGAAGTTGCCGGCCAGGCAATTGCCCAAGCGCTGCGGGGTGGAAAGATCGACTGCACACAACCTTCAAGCGTGGAACCGACCGGGCGCACGAATATCGGTTTTCGTGCAGGCCATTTAGAACCGCTTGTTCACATAGTCGCACTTCCCTGACCCTTCATGCCCGCGCTACACTAGCAGTTTCCCTCGGAGCGGGCAGCAGTAGCATTGATCCGCAAGGCGGATGGAGCAGTGATCGCCAAGTACGGCTTTGACTAATCCGGCCAAAGCTGTGCGATGTTATGTCGCGGAAATCAGTGAGAAATGCTCTCGACGATTCCGCCGACGCCAGATTGAACCGGAATCGCTTCGCTTTTTCTCTTATAGATGCATATCTGCCTTTTGGAACCCGGCCCCGCATAGTAAGATTCGAACGAGAAAGAGTTCAAGAGCAGAAATCCAATGAAATCGACGATGCGAAGAACTCTGATCCTCATCGCCTCCCTGTTCGCTGTTGCTGCATACGGTCAGCCGGTGAATCCCGCATTGCTCGAAAACGCCTGGCCGGCCTGGTGGATCGCTCACCCGATCGCGTCGCCCACGGACTTCGGCGTTTTTCACTTCCGGAAAGCGTTCACCCTGGCCGCCAAGCCGGAGCGTTTTGTTGTCCACGTCTCAGCCGATAACCGCTACCGGCTGTTTGCGAATGGACGATCTGTGTCGACGGGACCGGCGCAGAGCGACCTGGCGAACTGGCGCTTCGAGACCGTCGATCTGGCGCCGTATCTTCAGGCAGGAAACAACGTTCTTGCCGCGGTGGTGTGGAATGGCGGCGTTGCCAGGCCGATGGCACAGATCAGCCATCGCACAGGTTTTATTCTGCAATCTGACGACCCGGCCAACAAGGCAGTTAATACGAACAGCACCTGGAAAGTAGTCGAGGATTCGGCGTATCGGCAGAACATCTACAAGGATAACGACCCGCGCTTACAATGGAACTACTACGTCGCCGGTGCAACCGAGCGCGTGGATGCAGCCAGTTATCCGTGGGGATGGGAGCAGGCCGCCTTTGATGACTCGGCGTGGCTGGCGGCGTCGCAAATCGACAAGGGCGCTCCGGCGGGAGTCGAGAGCCACCAGCGCTGGCAACTCAAACCCCACACCGTGCCGTTCCTCACGGAGGACCCGCAGAGATTCGAGCGCGTCGCCCGAGCCGGGGGAGTGGAGGTTGCGCAGGCGTTCGTCCAAGGGTCCGCGCCCATCCGCATCCCCGCCAACAGCAAAGCCACCGTTCTACTGGACCAGGGGGCACTGACCACCGGCTACCCGGTTCTGCGAGTTGCTGGCGGCAAGGGCGCACAGGTTCATCTCACTTGCTCTGAGGCTTTGTACGACAGCAAGGGCGCAAAGGGAAACCGGAATCAATTCGACGGCAAACACGTCATGGGACCGGAGGACGTCTTCCTGCCCGATGGAGCGGCACGCGAATACCGCCCTCTGTGGACGCGCAATTGGCGCTGGGTGCAACTCGACATCCAGACACTCGCCGAGCCGCTCCTCATCGAGGATGCGTCGAGCCTCCTCTGCGTGTATCCGGCAGCCCGCGCGGCCGTTTTTGAAAGCGACTCCAAAGAGCTGCAACCGGTCTGGGACGCAGCCTGGCGCACGCTCGCGCTCAACGCCCAGGAGACCTTCATCAGCGACATAGCCTGGGAGCGGATGCAATACGTCGCCGATACCAAGGTGCAGGCGTTGACCTGGCTCAACCTCACGGGCGACGACCGGCTGGTGCGCCTTGCGATCGAGGACATCGATGCCTCGCGTGTACCGTCCGGACTGACCCAGAGCCGATATCCCGCCAACCTCGAGCAGTTTCTCGCGCCGTTTTCGCTCTACTGGGTCTCCATGGTGCACGACCATTGGATGTACCGCGGCGATGACGCGTTCACGCGGCAGTTTCTGCCGGGCATCGGCAACGTGCTCGGATGGTGGGAGGAGCAGGTCAAGATGCGGGGAGACCGGCCCGTCGAATATGGCTGGAGCCCCATCTCGGATAGGTTCCTGTTTTCGCTCACGCTCCAGGAAAGCGCCGAACTCTTCGAGCATTTCGGAAAGAACTACGAAGCCGCGCACTACCGCCAACTCGCCGCGGAACTCAACCGCGACACGTACGCGGCGCACTTCGACCCGCAGCGCGGTCTGCTGCGGGATACGCCGGAACTCGGCTATACACAGGAGGTAAACACGCTCGCCGTGCTCGCGGATGCGGTTCCGCGCAATGCGCAAAAGGACTTGATGGAGCACATGCTGAAAGATCCGTCGGCAGTGAAGTCGGACCCGTCGGATTTCATGTTTTTCCGCTATTACTTCGGGCGCGCGCTCAAGAAGACGGGACTGGGCGATCGCTACATCGAGAATCTGCAACCCTGGGAAGATATGATGCGCGACGGCATGACGACGTTTGGGGAATTGGCGAAGAACCCGCGCTCGGATTGCCACCCATGGGGCGCCAGTCCGGGATTCGAGTTGCTCGCTACCGTTGCGGGGATCGAGCCTGCCTCGCCCGGCTTCCGGACCGTGCGCATCGAACCCTCGCTCGGCTCGCTGCAGCACGTCCATGCCCTCATGCCGCATCCCCTAGGCCCCATTGAGGTGTGGCTCGACCGCACTGGCGACGGCCTCAATGCGCGCGTGTCGCTGCCTCCAGGACTGGCGGGCGTGTTCGTCTGGAAGGACCAGAAGCAGCCGATTCAAGGAAACTCGGATCTGAGATTCTGAAGTGAGAATTCGATTGGTAGAGTTTTGTTCCATCGCATGGGAGAACAGGGGGCTCAAATTGCCTCAAAGAATTCATTCCAGAGCGATCGAGCAGACCCAGGCACTTGTGCTCTGCCTCTTTCTCTTCGTTATTGCGGCCGGGGCTCTTCGAGCGCAAACGCTTCCGACGCTGGTGTTGATGCGAGTTGCCGGTCTGACGCACCCTGGAATCTGGGAAAACACGCCTGCTGCGGCGCCGCCTGAGCGCTCAGTTGCCAATCTGCACGCCAAGGCTGGCGAGGATCTGCCTGTATTTCCGCTGCTCTTCTTCGCTGGGAACCGAGGTGTTGAACCTGGGTGGATCCATCCCCAACAATCCGAACTTATAGTGACCTGTGTCGTGGTAGGGAAGTATCTCAATGCCGTGCAGGCGAGGGTATTTTTGGTTGAGGATAGCGATGGCTTCGAAATGTTCCTGCGAGTCGTTGATCCCGGGCAGAAGCGGACAGCGCAGAAGAATTCTGGCGCCGGATCGATAAAGGAAGTCCAGGTTGCTGAGAACAAGCTCGTTGCCGGCGCCGGTCCACAACAGGTGTGCTTGCGAGTCTGTCAGCTTGTAGTCGAAAAGAAACAGGTCAACCAGAGGAAGCAACGCCGCAAACGTCTCCTGGCTATTATGGCCGCAGGTATCAAGGCAGGTATGGAGGTTTTGTTGGCGCGCAGCGCCGAGCAGAGCGCGGCAGAAATCGAACTGCAGGGTGGGCTCTCCTCCGCTCAAAGTGAGACCGCCGCCGGACACCTTGTAATAAATCCGGTCGCGGAGCACGATTCGCATCACGTCCTGGACCGACATCTCCGAGCCAAAGGTCCGATATTGGCCTGAAGAGTCGGGTTGAACGGCGACTTCCGGCTCCGGGCTCCAGGATTCCGGGTTATGGCACCACTGACAGCGCAGGAAGCAGCCTTTGAGAAAGACAACGGTGCGCACTCCAGGCCCGTCGTGGAGCGCGGCCCGCTGAACATCGAAGACCACTCCGGTATTGTTCTCATTCATACAATCTGCCGTCAGCCTCACTTCCTCTGAAGCCAGGTCCGCTCTATTCGTAGAGTGTGCGATGCAACACGTCGAGCTGCGCTTCGTGGGGAAGGTCGATAAATCGAGCGCTGAACCCTCCAACACGCACCATAAGGTGTCCCCACTTTTCCGGCTCGCGCATGGCGGCTTCCAGGTCGCCTCGACTTACAACGGTAATCATTGCCTGGGTTCCACCCTGGCGAAAGTAGCCGGTCAGCAAAGCTTCCAACTCGGGGCGGTGCTGAGTAAACATCGACCTGGAGAACTTCATGTTCTGCACCGCTCCAGCATGGATTTCCGGATCGAGCTTAACCAGAGAGTTCAGAAGGGCTGTGATCCCGCTGCAATCCATGCCCGGAGAAGGATTGATGGCATTGGCCAGAGTTTCTCCGGCAAGCCTTCCATCCGGCGACGCGGCGGTGGTCTTGCCGAATAGAGCATTCGCCCAATTGTTGATGATCACAGCCAGGTAGGAATCCAACCCAACCTTTGCCGCCTGCGCCATGGTCGCCCGGCAAATATGATTGTGAACCTCTTGAGCCATGCTATCGGCTTGGTCATCGTCGTTACCGAACTTGGGTGCCCGCCTTAACTCCCGGAGGAGAGATTCATGGCCATGGAAGTTGGCATCGCAGGCAGCCACAATCTGCCGGAGCGTGTACCGCCCCTCGTCGTATACCAACTTCTTGAGAGCAGCCAGGCTGTCGGCGGCGTTGATGTTGCCATAGGTCTCCAGCGTGCCTCCCAGGTAACGGACTCCGCCCTGGAAGATGGGCAGACCGCGTTCCAGGCAGTCGTCGTAGAGCAGGCTCAGCAGAAGGAATGGACTCGTCTCACCCACCACCTCATACTCGATCTTCTCCTGAACCGCCAGAGCTTCGACGTGATACTCGACCTGGCGGCAATAAGCCGTCCACAGATCCTGAAAAGTCGCCAAGGAATCCAACTTGCCGGAGGCGATGCCAAGAGCAATCCCCGTGACCGGATCCACGCCGTCATGCAGTGTGACTTCCAGGCATTTCATCAGGTTGATCACGCCATTCGGAGTGCCCACGCCACGATGATCCAATACATATTCACCGCAGCCGAAGGGCGCGTAATCGACTGCTTCCTCATAGCTGACGTGAAACGCTTTGGCAACGGCTGGGACGTTGACGTCGTCGTTGTAGAGGATGGGGAAGGTGCGGCCTTCCCCAAGGCTGGTGATGGCCTTGGTCATCAGGGCCGGATTCTGCCCTGCAAAGAATCTCAGGGAAAGCTGGGGTTGATTCAGGGACTGAGACCGGCTGGCCTCCAGGGCCAGCAGCGCAAAACGGTCAGCGGCGGCTAGGTTGGCTCGGCCCATGCCGCCAACGAAGACCCGATTGTTGAACTGGTTGGAATAAGCATGCATAAGTTGCCAGAGCGATTGCAACAGCGCAAGAGCTTCGGCTTCACCCAGGATTCCCGCATCGAGATCGCGCGCAAGGTAAGGGCCGAGATAAACATCCATGCGGCCGTAGTTCCATGTGCCCGATAGCAACACGTAGAGCCAAAAGAGCTGCATTGCCTCCCGGAAGGTTGCGGGTGGATTATGCGGCAATCCCGCCAGAGTCCTGGAAATGCCGTGCAGTTGCTCCTTGAGAGTTGCGTCTGCCGCGCGAGTGGCTTCAAATTCAGCCTGGGCGCCATAGTGGAGACAGGCATTCTCCACAAGCCCGACCGCTGCCTGCATGCCGGCGAACAGATCGGACTGAGCTTTGCTTGCAGCGGAGCCGGCACGGCGTTGCTCCAGTTCCCTTCGAAGGCCCGGAATTCCCGCCTGCATCAGCTTTGCGTAATCGAGCACTGTTCCTGCCATCCGGTAAAGTGGAAAAGCGATCCCGCTCTCCACCGTCCAATTGTCGCTGGGCAGCGCCTTCTCCACCGCAGGCGGATAAGCGGCCCGGGTTCTGGCTTGCGTGCTCTCGCTCTTCCAGAACCCGAGCATGTCTTCCACTTCGCGCACTTGCTCGGGGGAGAACGCAGCCAGACGCGCCACTTCCCGTATCTCGCCTTCCCGGCAGTAATAACCCAATCCCATTGCTTCCGCACTGAAGCTCACCAGCGGATACTGAATTCTGCCTGCCAGGCGATCGCCCGCCTGGATTGGTTGGAAGATTGCGGGAAAGAGCACCTGCAAACACTTCAGCTCTCGAGTAGCCGGGGCCGCCTCTTTGTTCTCTCTGTAGATGCGTGTGAACAACATCTCCAGCGCCAGCGGATTCCCGGTCTGCTTGCGGGCCTTCTCGCAGGCGGCCTCCACAGAGATCTCATTGAGCGTTTTCATTCGCGAACCTTGCTCTCCGGGCTGTTCATCTTCGTCTCAATGGAAATCTCCTTCTTAGCCGGAAGTTCCAGTTTCCCTCATTTGTCCCTGTTCCTGATTATGAAAGTGTCCTTCTTGAAGATTGTCCTGCAAGCAGGATCACGGCTTCCCATAATACCTCTGCCGGGAACTGGAAAGACAGGGCCACTCCGCAGATGCGGAGTGGCCCTTCTTCCTGATGGAAAACTCACCCTCAGTTTGCCGGCTTCTGTGGAGAATCGCCGGGGATGAATTGCTGCCCCGTTGCGATTGGCCGCGCGTAGTATCCCGTGCGCGTGCGCGCCTTCAACCCCGGCTTGTCGACCTGCACTTCAATGCTGTGATACTCGTTGGGATAAGCGGCCGGAGGCGGATTGAAGGTCAGTACATAATATGCCTTCGCGTCCGCCATGCATTGGTCCATCACTTTGGCCAGGTCGCCGGTTGCGATAAGTGGCTTCCCGCCCGTCTGCGTGGCAAGAACCTGAAGAAGCAGGTACCCATAGTCCACATGCTTGGGCGTGTCCACGCCCTTCAGATAGGCTTCGTAAATCTGTTGAAAGGTCAGCTCGGAATCTATCCCCGAGGGGTCGATACTGTAAAGCGTAACGCGCGCCGCGCGCATGGCCGTTGAAAGCGTGACGATTTTGTTGTACAGCATCTGCTGATCCTTTGGGCTTGCCACCCAATTTCCACTGGTTTGCAGGCGCCAGCCGGGACTCAACCAGATGAGCAGTTTCCTTCCCGGTCCCCTGCTCGCGTGCGCGATGAAAACATCGAGCGCCTTCAGCGAAAGCTGTTCGCGTTCCATGTTGCCATCCCAGTCATCCGCGCTTATCGGACGGAGGCCGGGTATGTTGGCATTGATGAAATCCGCCAGCACCTTTCCGTCGCGCGTGGGCGGATTCTTGACCGTCAATCCCTGATCTGACAGGACGGCCAAAGATGTGGGAAGAGCAAGTTCTCCGCCGTTTTCCTGGAGAAAACGCACCAGCATTTGCCGTTCAGAGTCGATTGTCGTAAGCCCCGCGTTGACGGCATCGACCACCAAAATGGCCTCGGCGGGAGGATCGGCCGTCGCGCTCAAGCCATTGGCCGCCTGGACAGAGACGATGCTCTGCGCTTGTTTTTTGTCCAGCAGTTTGAAGTCACCTGGCTGCAGACCGGCTACCGGTGCGCCGGACTTATCAGTAACCACAACGTCGAGCGTGATGGCATTCCCATTGCCGGCTGCTGGAGCGGTTGAACCTGTCTGGCTGCCATTGGACTCGGACCCTCGCCCTTCGTTATTGGCCCGTGTTCCGTCCGCGTAAACACTGCTCTCCGGCGCGTTGAAGGCGGCTGGGTTATTATCCGAGACGGCCGCCGCGATGACCCCGGAAAAAGCCTGCCCGTGTTTGGCTTGGGCTGTGCCGGCGATCGGCGTCCAAAGGAAACCTGTGATGAAAGCGGCAAGCAACACCGGTCTGATTTTCATATCGTCCCTCCGTTGGACCGGACCCCTGCGGCCGCCGCGCAACTCGCGCATGCCTCAAGGGGGTGCTCGCCGGCAGCCCTGTTCGGGGCCTCGCCGCGGGCATGTACGATCCGTTCTTTCTCATAAGACTGCTTCATGTCTTCACCTTCAAGGTCGCACGCCGGAACCAGAGTGGATGTACCCCGAAAGCACGCCCCAAGTAGCTTTTTCCCGACCGGGTCACCAGCGACAGGCCTTTGTCGCTGGGGTGGAAGTAAAAGGCAACCGGGAGACTCTCTGCCAGGACACGTTTACTCTGATTCCGCTCCGGTGGGCGCCGTAGCTTTTGTACTCTCTTTGGCCACCCGGCTACCCTCATCCCCCTTGTGGCTGACCCTGTCCAGCGCGCAGTGCACCGCAATGTTTCCGGTTCTCAATAATATCCCTACCGAGGTCTCCTGTAACGTGTCGGATATCACTTGTAGCGTGCGCATCAGTCATGTGGGCTCCTTTCTGCGCGCATCAATACGCCCGGAGTTATGGCACAAATCACGGAAACACCACAACACACCCCTACCAGGTTGCGCACCCCTTGCAGACCCCGGCTTGACACGCAAAAGTGGAGGTTCCAGAGCCTGATATTCCCGCTGACGGTGGTGGCAACCAGCAACCTCAGCACCACCTTCCCCGTCCATTCGATCGCTCGCTTCGCAGTGCCCAGGAAGTAAGCGCCGCCGCGAAGCCGGTCCCCGATGTGATTCGTGAGCTTGGTTGGATTATGGCTCACGAGGCCGGCGCCCTTCATCGAGAAAACAGTCTGTATGCGAAGCCGCCGCTGAAGCCGTTGGGTTTCATGCCGTTGCTGGGTTCGCCCGCAACGCCGGGAGCGGAAGGCAAGAATTGGTACTCATATTCAGCGCGAAGAGCGATTCTGCGGGAGAGTCGGTAGTCGACCCCGCCTCCTGGCGCAAGGGCGAGATATCTGCCGGTTCCGATCGTGAAGGGGAAATCATCTTGTCCGATTCCAACGAGGACCTTTGCGTAGGGTCTGAACTTTCCCCGGTGAAGCAGCGTAATTCTAGGGCCGATCAGGTAGTTGTCCTGGGCCTCGCCGGCAAAGCCGTTGAAGAGCAGGAAGCGCGCCTCCCCTTCCACACCCCAGCGCGGTGTCATGTTCAAGTCGACATAGGCGCCGATACCTGTGAGCCGTTGAGGAGGGCCGAAATCGGGCAGAAAGTTGGAGTACTCCGCTCCGGCCCAAATGTTCCTGTTGCTCCCGTATGCGGAGGGTACGACCTGTGAGGAGACGCGAGCGGGGGATAGAAGCAAACCGGAGGCAAGTAGAAGAGAAGCCGCCAGACATGTAGCAGGTGAAAGCAAAAGTTTCCGGATTCCGTGAAAGCCTGTTCTTGCTTCTGGCATCGTTGCTCCGAAGGATGCCGGCCCCCGTTACCGGCGAGTCTGCTTGCTAGAAGAGGGATCGGACGGTCAGTGTGAATGGGGCGCTTTGAGTGAGTGTCGCGCCGAATCCAGAAAAGGTTGCGTCGATGGAGATTTTATAGACGCCGGCCGGAGTTCCTCCGCTGTCGTGAGGCGCGCCGCATCCATTCATAACTGCAAGCAAGGCCGCTAGGGCAAGCACTGACAGAATACGCCGCAGCCGGGAAGAGCGCCGGCGGAAGGGAATGCCGAACGGAATCAAGATTAGCGCCAGGGCCGCAAGCCCTGTTCCAGCCCTGCGCGGCCAGCGAGAGTTGCTTGCCGATGAGTTTGAAGTGGCCTGGCTTGGCGCCGTGGTTTGAATGACAAGCTGGGAGACGCCGTTGGCGGCAGTGATGGCCACCTGGGTGAAGGCGCAAGTGGTGTTGGCCGGGAGTTGGCCGCAGGACAAGGTAACATTGCGGTCCCAACCTCCGCTGGAAACCAGAGTTACTGTAATCGACTGAGTGGCTTGCCCGGTGTAAATGGATTGCGAGGTCGGCGAGATGGTCATGGAGAAGTTACCGAGGGCGACCACGATGGTTTCGATGTACACGGGCGAGACGCTGGGCAGGTAATCGACTGTCGTGTTGTTGAAGGACGCAGTGATGGGATCTTGGCCGAGGGCAAGGGCGGAGGTGGTGAGGGTGGCCGTGCCGGTGGCGTCGAGGGTCACCGTGCCGAGGGAATTGGCGTTGTCGAGGAAGGTGACGGTCCCCGCCGGAAAGGCGGTCGCGCCGGGGCCCGCCGAGACCGTTGCGGTGAAGGTGACGGGAGCGCCAATCTCCTGCGGGTTGATGTTCGCGGTCACGGTGGTTGTCGTCGGGGAGGGCTGAACCACGATCGGTTGCGAGGAGGATTGGCTGGGCTGAAAGGCGACGTTGCCGGGATAGGCCGCGATGAGGTTCTGGTTGCCCACCTGAGTAAATGTGTAGGAGCGAGTTGCGGCGCCGCTCGAATTCAATGGGGCGGAGCCGAGCAACGTACCGCCATCGAGAAAGTTGACGCTGCCGTACGGCGCTACTCCGAAGCCGGAGGCGCTTACCGATGAGACGGTGGCCGTCAGAGTAACCGTATGGTAAACGAAAACCGGGATGGGCGTAACGGCGAGCGTGGTCTTGCTGTCGTTGATGAGCACATCGACGGTATAGGGCGCCGAGGTGCTGGGGGAGTAGTTAACGTCGCCGTTGTATGCGGCTACGACTTCCTGGTTGCCCGAGGCGGGGAAGGCATAGGTCAGCATGGCCGTTCCAGCGGCATTGAGCGTGGCCGTGCCAATGCTGGCGCCGGCGTTTGTGAAAGTAACAGTGCCAGAAGGTATGCCGCCCAGGCCCGTAACCGTAGCGGCGATGGTAGCCGGCTCCAGGGCATAGAGCTTGGCCGGAGTTATTGAGTTCAAGGTGGTTGTAGTGAGAAAGCCAATGACCACCTGAATAAGACTGGCTGAGCTGCTAAAGAAGTCGGAGTCGCCGGAATAAGCGGCGGTGATGGTGTCGCTGCCTTGGGGGAGCATGCTGGTGGTCAAGCTTGCCGCTCCATTGGCCAGCGGCACAGTGCCCAGCACGGTGCTTCCGTTGCTGAAGACGATGGTTCCGGTGGGCGTGCCGTACGGCGAAGAGACGCTTGCGGTAAAGGTGACCGCTTGATCGCGGTGGCTGGGGTTGAGAGAAGAAGTCAGGGTTTCCTTAACTGTGTACAGCACTATCTGTATGAGGCTGGCCGACGCTCCGCCCCAGTTGACGCTGCCGGGGTAAGTGGCGACGATGAGGTGCCTGCCGACTGTCAGCGAACTGGTGACGAAGGTCGCCACGCCATCGGCGTCGAGCGGCGCCGTCCCCAGCGGATTTCCGTTATCGGTGACCTGGATATCTCCCATCGGCATGCCATTGCTCGTGGCGGCGATGGTAGCGGTAAAGGTGACGGGTGAACCCAGAGCGGAAGGATTGGGCGCAGAGGTCAGCGTGAGGGTTGCATTATCGGGCTGGACGAAGATCAGCACTTCCACGGAGACGGCGGGAGTGAAGCCGCCCTGTCCAGGATAGGTGGCCAGCAAAGCGGTCTGGCCCTGCGCCAGAGGCGGGGTGCTGATGGTTGCCGATCCGCTGGAATCGATAGGAGCGGTTCCAACCGAGCTGCCATTTACATAGAAGGTGACCACCCCCGTGGGAGTGCCGTTGGGCGAGATGAGTTGCGCCGTGAGCGGGAGTTCAGTTTGGCCATACGGCTCATACCAGGCGGGAGTCAGCAGGATCGTCGTCGGCCCGGTCTCCTGGACTCCGGCGTACTCGTATGGGCCCATGTCCACGATGGGATAGCCTGTGCCGGTGGCGTCCTGAACGCGGGGATTGCCGTCGAAATCCGTGGCGAGTGGAAAGCCCAGGTTCTTGAGTTGCTGCAGGGCGCTGGTATTGCCTGCGTCAATGGCCGGAGAGCCGGCTTGCAGATGGTAGTCGTTGCTTGCGGCATCGGCGAAGAGAGGATCGGCGGAGATGTTGCCGTAGGTCCCGGTTGGATCGAGGATAACTCCGTTTCCAGCGAAGGCCCGGCCGTTCGAATTGAAGATGTCGTTGTGATCGAAGATCGCATAGGGAGGGGGTGGGGGGGAGTTCGAATTACCCAGCACGTCGAAAGCCGGAAGGGAGGAGTTCCCAATGATGATGTTGTTGGCGAATTCCAGTTGTGAGGGTTCAGAGACCGTGATTTCAGAACCGTCCAGCGTGGCAGTATCATTGCCCACCATGTTATTCACAAACAAGACCGTGGGGGGGCCATAATCAGGTGCACTTGAAGGGCAATTACACCACACTCCACCCGCTCCGTAATCGGAATCGTTGCCGTAAATCAGATTCTGCGCGACGATTCCGGGCGCGGCGATAAACATGCCTCCGCCGTAGCCATTGGTAACATTGTCGCGCACGATATTGTTTTCAATCACGTAGTAAAGTCCCTGCCAGGTGGGGGAAGACAGGCCGGAGGCAGACTGGATATAGGCATTTACGGTCCCCACGGGAAGCGCAGCATAATAAGCGCCGAACGTATTGTTTTCGATCGTGTTTCCGGAGACGACTGCTGGAATGGGCGGAGCCGTGCCGGTGGGATTGAATCCCAGCCAGATTGCGGTTCCTGGGTAACCGTAATTCGGGAAAACTGGTGGCGCAAAAGGACTAAGATTCTGTCCGCTAAGGAGACTCTGCACAAGTCCCAACCCTGCACTCTGCTTGGATAGAATGATAAGTAGAGGGTGAGCGCGATGCGGCAACAAACACTGGCGTCACAGGCGAGTTTCGAGAAGTTTGGTCGTAAG